>Ga0310811_10012577_pt1 | contig 10985 bp, 9 predicted proteins | sample YCmetagenome_FD_207642 | JGI IMG/M metagenome (GOLD analysis project Ga0310811, IMG submission 207642) | Soil microbial communities from experimental microcosm in Duke University, North Carolina, United States - YC | ecosystem: Engineered > Artificial ecosystem > Soil microcosm > Unclassified ...
CTGCTCTACTACAAGGAAGCGAAGGAAGGGCAGATTCTCGAAGAGGGCATCACCGAGGCCGGCTCGATGTCGTCGTTCATCGCCGCAGGCAGCGCCTATGCGACGCACGGCATCAACACGATTCCGTTCTTCATCTACTACTCGATGTTCGGCATGCAGCGCGTCGGCGACCTGGTCTGGGCCGCCGCCGATACGCGCACGCGTGGATTCCTGCTTGGCGGCACCGCTGGCCGCACGACGCTGGCCGGCGAAGGTCTGCAGCATCAGGATGGCCACACTCAGCTCTTCTCGCTGGCCGTCCCGAATTTGATTTCGTACGACCCGGCGTACGCGTACGAGATCGCCGTGATCATCGAGGACGGCATCCGCCGGATGTATAAGAACGGGGAGAGCGTCTTCTATTACCTGACGCTCATGAACGAAAACTACGAGATGCCGGCGATGCCCGAGGGTGTGCGCGACGGCATTCTCAAAGGACTCTATCGGCTGCGTGCATCCGGGAAGAAGAAGGCCAAGGCGCGTGCGCAGCTGCTCGGCAGCGGGGCGATCCTCAACGAAGTGGTGGCGGCGCAGCAGATGCTCGAAGAGAAGTACGACGTGTCGGCCGACGTCTGGAGCGTGACGAGTTATCAGGAGCTCTATCGCGATGGCCATGCGGCGGAACGGTGGAATCGGCTGCACCCGGGCAGCAAAGCGCGGGTGCCGTATGTCACGCAGGCCCTCGGCAATGCCGACGGCGTGCTGGTGGCGGCGTCGGATTACGTGAAGGCGCTGCCAGACGGGATCGACCGCTGGCTGCCGCGGCGGCTCACCGCGCTTGGCACGGATGGCTTCGGCCGCAGCGAAGGACGGGCGGCGCTGCGTGAGTTCTTCGAAGTGAATACCCACCACATCGTGGTCGCGACCTTGAACGAGCTCGCGCGTGATGGCGCGATCGACGCGAAGGTCGTGCAGCAGGCGATCAAGGAGTTCGGGATCAATCCAGAGAAGCCGAATCCGGCCATCTCGTAGGCGTCTACCGTGACTGAATTCAAAGTCCCAGAGCTTGGCGAAAACGTCGTCGGCGGCGATGTGATGCGTGTGATGGTGAACGTGGGTGACACCGTCGCCCACGATCAGCCAGTCCTGGAACTCGAGACCGATAAGGCGACGATCGAAGTCCCGTCCACTGTCGCCGGCACGGTCAAGGAAGTTCGCGTCAAGAAGGGCGACAAGATCAAGGTCGGCGCCGTCGTCCTGACGGTCGAAGAGGGTGCGGCGTCCGGCAACGGCGCTTCCGCCCAGCGGGCGGCTAAAGACACAGATCAGAAGACTGCGAAGGTCGAGGAGAAGCCGGGGGCACCACCGCAGAAGTCAGAGGCACCTGCTGCCGCGGACGCGAAGCCCGTCGCCGAAGCGCGTGTGCTGTCGATGCCTCCGCGCGTGACGCCTGAGCCACCACCGGCGCCAGTCGCAGCGGCGCCGCCCCCCCGTGCCACTGACGGAGACGGCCAACGCGGGCCGGTCGCTCCCGCGTCACCCGCCGTTCGACGGCTCGCTCGCGAAATCGGCGTCAACATCGACGAGGTCCAGGGCAGCGGTCCTGCGGGTCGCATCTCGCAGGAGGACGTGAAGGAGCACGCGCGCCGGATTCTCAGCAGTGTGCCGACAGGAGTTGGCGGCGCGGCCTCGACCCTCGCGCGCGCGACGCGCGCGCTGCCGGACTTCCAGAAGTGGGGCGACGTCGAGCGCCAGCCGCTCAGCAACATCCGCCGTGTGACTGCGGAGCATCTCAGCTACGCCTGGAATGCGATCCCCCATGTCACACAGTTCGACAAGGCCGACGCCACCGCGATCGAGGCGCTGCGGAAGGAATTCAAGGAGCAGGTCGCGAAAGCCGGCGGCAATCTCACCGTGACGGCGATGCTGGTTCGCATTCTGGCCACGGCGGTGACCAGGTTCCCGCAATTCAACGCCTCCATCGACATGGAACGCGGCGAGCTGATCTCCAAGAAATACGTGAACGTCGGCGTGGCCGTTGATACCGATCGGGGCCTGCTCGTGCCGGTCATCCGCAACGCCGATCGCAAGAACATTACGGAGATTTCGATCGAAATCAATCAACTGGCTGCAAAAGCGCGCGATCGAAAGCTCACGGTCGAGGAGATGAGCGGCGGTGGTATCAGCATCTCCAACCTTGGCGGCATCGGCGGCACCTACTTCACGCCGATCGTGAACTGGCCTGAGGTGGCGATTCTCGGCGTCTCGCGGACGGTCATCGAGCCGGTGTGGAATCCGGAGAGCGGCCGTGGCAAGGAACCGAAGTTCGAACCGCGTCAGATGCTGCCGCTCTCGCTCTCGTACGATCATCGCGTCATTGATGGCGCCGACGCGATGCGGTTCCTGCGCTGGGTTGTCGAGGCGATCGAACAGCCCTTCCTTCTTTCACTCATCGGCTGATGGCAGATACCTTTCAACTTGTGGTGCTCGGCGCGGGGCCGGGCGGTTATGCGGCTGCGTTTTATGCGGCTGACCTTGGCATGCGCGTCGCGCTCGTTGACGAAGAGAAGAACCCGGGCGGCGTCTGTCTGTATCGCGGGTGCATTCCTTCCAAAGCGTTGCTGCACGTGGCGAAAGTCATCGACGAGGCGAAGCACGCCGGGAACTGGGGCGTGACGTTCACCGAGCCGAAAGTGGACATCGACAAGCTCCGCGGCTTCAAGCAGGGCGTCGTCGACAAACTCACCGCCGGCGTGGGCAGCATCGCCAAGATGCGGAAGGTCACGTTCGTACAGGGTCGCGCAACGTTGACCGGACCGACGTCGATGTCGGTCGCCGGCCCGGGCGGCACGACCGAGCTGCAGTTCGAGCATCTGATTCTCGCGACCGGCTCGCATCCCACGAAGATTCCGACGCTCTCACTCGACAGCCCGCGAATGATGGACTCGACGTCGGGTCTCGAAATCCCGGACGTGCCGAAGTCGCTGCTGGTGATTGGCGGCGGTTACATCGGCCTGGAGCTCGGGACTGTCTACGCCACTCTCGGAAGCAAGGTGTCGGTCGTCGAGATGACGCCGGGGTTATTGCCCGGCGCCGATCGAGACCTCGTCGGCGTGCTGGAGAAGCGGCTGAAGAACCTCTTCGCGTCCATCATGCTGAACACGAAGGTCGTGAAGGTCGCGCTCGCCAATGAGGGAGCCGGTATTCGCGTGACGTTTGAGGGCGATGTCGCGGACAAAGAACAGGTCTTCGATCGAGTGCTCGTGGCGGTCGGCCGCCGGCCGAATTCGAAGATTCCCGGCCTCGAGACGACGAAGGTGAAAGTGGCCGCGAACGGCTTTATTGAGACCGATGCGCAGCGACGGACCGCGGAGCCGAACATCTTTGCCGTCGGCGACGTTGCCGGCGAGCCGATGCTTGCGCACAAGGCGTCGCATGAAGCGCGCGTGGCCGTCGAGGTGATCGCGGGTCATAAGGCGGTGTTCGAGCCGCAGGCGATTCCCGCGGTCGTGTTCACCGATCCGGAAATCGCGTGGTGCGGCATGACCGAGGTGCAGGCGCAGGCCTCCGGCATCGACTTCGAAGTGGCCAAGTTCCCGTGGGGGGCGCTCGGCCGGGCCATCACGATCGATCGGCCAGACGGCCTGACGAAACTGATCCTGGAAAAGGGGACGGGCCGGATTCTCGGCGTGGGTGTTGCCGGATCGGGTGCCGGTGAGCTGATTGCCGAAGGCGTGCTGGCGATCGAGATGGGTGCGACGGCCGAGGATCTCAAGCTGGTGATCCACCCGCATCCGACGCTCTCGGAAACGTTGATGGAGAGCGCGGAAGTGTTTTTTGGTCAAAGCACTCACGTGTACAAACCGCGGAGGAAATGATGCCGTTCACGCTTCCGAGTGCTCGGTTCTCCGTTCGTGTTCTGGGTTCAGTTCTGGGTTCGACGTTGTGCGTTCTGGGTTCGGCGTTCGCGCAGCTCGCTCCGCCGAGCCCTGTTCCGGCATCAGCGCCGGGTGTTTCAGCGGATGCCCAACGGCACATCGAAGCCGCGCGGGCGGCGGCGGGGACGATGTGGGAGGGAGTGTTCCAGCCGGTGTGCAATGGCGCGATCGGCCTGGCGACGCCAGCTGCGCCTCGAGCCGGCGGCGCGGGTCGCGCGGCCGGGGGTGGCGGCGGCGCACGCGCCGGCGGTCCCCGTGCCGGTGGAGCGCCAGCTGCGCCAGCGCGCGAGACGTGGTACGCCGAGCCGCAGAAGGTCTTCGACAACCTCTACTTCGTCGGGCAGACGGAGTATTCCGCCTGGGCGATTACGACGTCGCAGGGGATCATCCTGCTTGATGCGATTTACGACTACTCAATCGAGGCCGAGGTCGACGAGGGGCTGCGCAAGCTGGGGCTGAATCCGGCAGACATCAAGTACGTGATCGTCAGCCACGGCCATCTCGATCACGCGGGCGGCGCGAAGTTCCTGCAGGACAAGTATGGAGCACGGCTCATCATGTCGGCCGCGGACTACGACCTGCTCGAGCAGCAGAACCCGACGTGGAAGCCGAAGCGCGACATGGTGGCCACCGACGGGATGAAGCTGACGCTTGGCGACTTCGCGATGACGCTGTATCTGACGCCGGGCCACACTGACGGCACGATCTCGACGATCTTCCAGGTACGCGACGGCAGCACGAAGCACACGGTGGCGACCTGGGGCGGCACACTGTTCAACTTCGGCGCGAACCGGCCGCGCCTCGTGTCGTATGCCCAGCAGGCCGAACGGTTCAGAGAGATTGCGACGAAGGCCGGCGCCGACGTAATGCTCTCAAATCACACGATCTACGACGGCAGCAAGGTCAAATTGCCGGCGGTCAAGGCACGGAAGCCGGGCGAGGCGAATCCCTACGTCATCGGCAGTGACGGCGTCCGACGGTATCTGACCGTCGTCGGTGAGTGTGCGAAGGCGGCGGTGGAGATCGTGCCTCCGCAGTAATGCAACATGCAATGCAGAATTCAGAATTCAGAATGCAGAACCCAGGCACCGAGAAGACGGCCACATCTCGACTTGCAGTTCTGCATTCTGCATCCTGCATTCTGAATTTCATTGGAGGCGAGTCGTAATGGAGGCCGTACCAGTCAAGATCGTGCCGCGCGGCTATGGCGAAACCGAGCGCCAGGACGCGTGGTGGATCGAGCCGTTGATCGTGTTCATCGTCTTCTCGTCGTTCCTCGGCTACGGCACGTGGGCGGCGATGCAGAACGCGAACTTTGAATTCGGGCCGTATCTCTCGCCCTTCTATTCTCCGCTGCTGTTCGGCACATCGCACCACGCGTGGCTCGGTCCCAGGCCGGAATGGCTCCCGGTGGCGTTGTTCTATCCGGCGTTGATGATCCTTCCCGTTCCTGGCCTCTTCCGCTTCACCTGCTACTACTACCGCGGTGCCTACTACAAAGCATTCTGGCAGGACCCGGTATCCTGCACCGTCGGCGAGCCGCGGGGCACGAGCTACTGGGGCGAGCGCTGGCTTCCGCTCGTGCTGCAGAATGTGCACCGCTACTTTGCCTACCTGGCGGTGCTCTTCATCGTCATCCTGTCGTATGACGTCTGGTTGGCGACGAAGTGGCCGAATCCGAACACCGGCGAGATGGAGTTCGGTATCGGCGTCGGGACCGTCGTCATGCTCGTCAACGTCGTGCTCATTGCCAGCTACACGTTCGGCTGCCACTCGCTGCGGCATCTCGTCGGCGGCCGCCGTGATGAGGTGTCGAAGGCGCCGATCAGCGAAGCCTGCTATCGGTGCTCGAGTGCGCTGAACGGACGGCACATGCTTTTTGCGTGGCTCAGCCTGTTCTCCGTCGGGTTGACGGACGCCTACATCAGGCTCTGCTCGCTGGGCGTGATTTCGGATTTCAGGATCCTCTGATGGTCGCGCACGCCACCTACAACTACGACGTCCTCGTCATCGGCGCCGGCGGCGCCGGCCTGCGCGCCGCCATCGAGGCGGCGAACGCCGGGGTCTCGGTCGGACTGATCTGCAAGTCGCTGCTGGGCAAGGCCCACACCGTCATGGCCGAAGGCGGCATGGCGGCGGCGATGGCGCACAACGACGACCGCGACAGCTGGCGCGTGCACTTCGCCGACACGATGCGCGGCGGGCAGTACGTCAACAACTGGCGCATGGCTGAACTGCACGCGAAGGAGGCGCCTGATCGCGTGCGAGAGCTCGAGGGCTGGGGCGCCGTCTTCGATCGCACGCCGGACGGGCGCATCAACCAGCGCAACTTCGGCGGCCATCGCTATCCGCGTCTCGCTCACGTCGGCGATCGCACCGGCCTCGAGCTGATTCGAACGCTCCAGGATCACGCCGTTTACCTCGGGATGACCGTGCACATGGAGCACACCGTCATCGAGCTGCTGCTCGACGGCGGCCGGGCGGCGGGTGTGCTGGCTTATGACCGGGAACGCGGCCGCTTCCATGTCTTTGGGGCGAAGGCGATTGTGCTGGCGACCGGCGGCGTCGGGCGCGCCTACAAGATCACCAGCAACAGCTGGGAGGGCACCGGCGACGGCCACGCGCTGGCGTATCGCGCCGGTGCCGAGCTGATCGACATGGAATTCATCCAGTTCCATCCGACGGGGATGGTCTGGCCGCCAAGCGTGCGCGGGATTCTGGTTACCGAAGGCGTTCGTGGCGAGGGCGGCGTGCTCAAGAACAGCGAAGGGCGCCGCTTCATGTTCGACGACATCCCGGACAACTACAAAGCGCAGACCGCGTCCGATCCGGAAGAGGGCTGGCGCTACACGCAGGGTGACAAGAGTGCCCGCCGGCCGCCTGAGCTGCTTACCCGCGACCACGTGGCGCGGTGCATCAACCGCGAGGTGAAGGCCGGCCGAGGGTCACCGCACGGGGGCGTGTTCCTCGACATCGCGTGGATCAAGGAAAAACTGAAGGACTCGGAGGCGCACATCAAGCGCAAGCTGCCGAGCATGTACCACCAGTTCAAGGAGCTGGCGGATCTGGACATCACCAGCGAGGCGATGGAAGTCGGGCCGACCACCCACTACATCATGGGCGGAATCCGCGTGGACGCGGACACGCAGATGTCCACGATTCCCGGACTCTTTGCGGCCGGCGAATGCGCGTCTGGCATCAATGGCGCCAACCGCCTCGGCGGCAATTCGCTCTCGGATCTGATCGTCTTCGGCAAGCGGGCTGGCGAGTATGCAGCGACGTACGCACGGGAGAACGCGAGTGCCCGTATCGATGACGGAGCCGTCGAGCGTGCGACGAGAGACGTGCTCAAGCCGTTCGAGGCTGGCGACCAGGGCGAGAACCCGTACAAGGTGCAGGCGGATCTGCAGGACACGATGCAGAACCTCGTTGGCATCGTCCGCCAGGAGAGCGAGATGCAGGAGGCCGTGTCGCGGATCCAGCAGCTCAACGAGCGCGCGGCGCGTGTTGGCGTGTCTGGCCATCGTGAATACCACGCCGGCTGGCACACCTCGATCGACGTGCGCAACCTGCTGTCAATTTCCGAAGCCATCGCGCGGTCGGCGATCGAACGCAAGGAGAGCCGCGGCGGCCACTTCCGTGAGGACTATCCGCAGAAACTGGATGAGTTCGGCACGTTCAACATCATGGTGAAACGCGGCAGCGACGGCCGCGTGCAGGTGTCGCGCATGCCGATTCCGGTGATGCCGGACTACTTGAAGGAAGTCATCGAGGAGCAGAAGTCGTGAACACCGCAACCTTCAAGATCTGGCGCACGCAGCCCGAAGGCGACGGGACCTATCAGACCTTTCACACCGAGGTCTCGGACGGCATGGTGGTGCTCGACGCCGTGCACCGCATCCAGGCCGACCAGGCGCCCGACCTGGCCGTGCGCTGGAACTGCAAGGCGGGGAAGTGCGGTTCGTGCTCAGCCGAGATCAACGGCAAGCCGCGGCTGATGTGCATGACGCGGCTCAGCACGCTGAACCTGCGCGAGCCGGTCACCGTCGAGCCGATGCGCGCGTTTCCGCCGATCAAGGACCTGGTCACCGACGTGTCGTGGAATTACGACGTCAAGAAGCAGATCCGGAAGTTCAAGCCGCGTCCTCCCGATGCGCCCGACGGCACCTGGCGGATGCAGCAGCGCGACATCGACCGCGTCCAGGAGTTCCGGAAGTGCATCGAGTGCTTCCTGTGCCAGGACGTCTGCCACGTGCTGCGGGATCACAACAAGCACAGCGAGTTCATCGGTCCGCGCTTCTTCGTCTACGCCGCGAACCTGGAGATGAACCCGATCGACACCGAAGACCGCGTGCCGGATCTGAAGAACAAGCACAGCATCGGCTACTGCAATATCACCAAGTGCTGCACGAAGGTCTGCCCGGAGCACATTACGATCACCGACAACGCGATCATTCCGCTCAAGGAACGTGTCGTCGATCGTTACTACGATCCGCTGACGCGGCTGCTGCGCGTGTTCAAGTAACAGATTGAAGATCAGAGGACCATATCGTCGCGGCCGATGATCACCTGCCCGGCGAAGTGCTTCCGCACTCCCTCGATATAGGTGGTATCAGGAAACTCCGCTGTGGCGTTTCTGTTTGACCCGGGCAGCAGGTGCGAGAGCACCAGCGTTTTGACCTTGGCCTCCGCCGCCATCCGCCCGACGTCGACCGTCGTCGAATGCGTTTCCGCCACATGGCGGGGAACGCTGTTGAAGTTGCCTTTCGCTTCGGCGGCCTTTGCCTGCGCGATCATGTTGTCGTAGATCGACAGATCGATCACCTCACAGACGAACAGGTCCACCCCTTTGGCCAGCTCGACCAGGCCAGGCGTGTACGCCGTGTCGCCTGAAATCACAATCGAACGGGTTGGCGTGTCGATCCGGTAGGAGATCGACCGGTACTTCATGTTCGCCTTCGCGCGATCGGGGAAGTGGGCGTTTTCGACCGTGGTCACCTTGATTCGATCGTCGGCGAACGCCTGTGCCGGCGAGGACGTCGCGGTGATGTCGCGACCCTTATACAGGGTCTCTGGCCTCGTCGTGCGGCCTTCGTCGACGATGCGGATGTCGGCGTTGGCCTTGAGAAACGCGAGCGCCGCATCGACGAGGGCCACCGTGCCGAACGGGCCGTACACCGCCGTAGGGGTCGCCTTCGAACCGGTCCACTGCTGGGTCAGCAACGCTGGAATGTCGGTGGTGTGATCGTCGTGCAGGTGCGTCAGGAACACCGTTTCGACCTGCTGGTAGCCGAGCCCAGAAGCGACGAGCGAGCGCACGGTCCCATATCCGCAGTCGATCAGGTACGGGCGGCCGTCCACGACGACGGCGTTCGACGATTGGGTGCGCCGGAGATTGACGTTCGGTCCGCCCTGCGTGCCGAGCAGCACCAGTTGCGTGCCGGTTGGCGGAGCGACGGGGATGTTGCCGGTGGCGCCGGTGCCGGCCTGTGCCAGAAGTCCTGCCGATCGCAGCCAGGGCGCGGCTGCACCGAGGGCAGCGGCCGACGCTGCTGTGATCATGAAGTTCCGACGCCCACGCTGATTCATCCGCTCCTCCGAGCCGCCGAGATTATCACTGCCTGGCGATCGATTTAACAAAGCTTTACGCGCTCTTGACGTCGTGACGCCACGCTGCCTCGTCGAACTATTCAGAAGGTCAGAAAACGGCGCAATGCCGTCAGGAGGTCTTATGAGTTCAGTGATCAGGCGGGCGATGATGGTGGTTGGCGTGCTACGCGAATCAGGGATGTCGTCGTCGGTGATGCTGATTCGGGGTGAGCACGGCAACACCGCGCAGATCTTCGTGCAGACGACGCCGCTGAAGGGGGCCAGTCCCGCGGGAAACTCCGCCGCGCTGGTGTTCGTGCCGGATGAGCGCGCAAACCGGCTCGCGCAGGTGTGGGGCTCGCCGTCCGCAGGCGAGGAAGTGCTCGCACATCACGGCAAGGCGAAGCAGGTCGGTCAGATTCTCGTCGTCGGGAGGCGCCTGTCGTAGCTCTGGAGTGAGCGCGGCGTGCGTCTTCTCCGAGACCTCTAGTTCTCGGTGGGCGGCTGCACCTGGTCGACGACGAGGACGTCGATCGGTGCGCGGCCGCCCTCGAGTCGCAGACCGAGCTGACTCCGCAAGGCATCGAACAATGACGGGCCGCCTTGCTGCGCCGGTGGCACGCCCGCTACCGGCCCGCCGACGGCACCGCCGATGACACCAGTCGCACCGGGTGCGTCCAGCGTATCCGGTGTGTACATCAGGTCGAAGTCAAAGGCGCCCTGCAATCCTGTCTTGTCGTTGACCTGCCGACGCACGAGGCGTTCAAGGGCAATGCTGAAGGCGGCCATGTCCATCGATCGAACCGACATCCCGCCGGGGAAAAACATCGTCGGGCATCGAGCCAGCATGCGGTTGGCCAGCAGCGGCGTTCCGGCCGTCGCGGGTGGCGGCGGAGGCGGTGGCGGTGGCAGTCCGGGCCCTGTCGGAAAGGTGAGGGACGCGCAGTTGGCCGGGGACGGTTTCATCTGAGGGCCCAGACGGTCGGCATTGACGCGCACGAGCGCATACACCGGCAGCTCGCGTTGTTCCGCATGCGTCTTCAGGTTGAAGCGCTCCGTCAGCAGCGTCCGCAGCATGGCGACGGCTTGATCGCGCGTAGCATTCGCTCCCGCTCGTGCCTCGATATCGAACCGCGCGCCGGCCAACTGAGACGAGATGATCAGCTCGTTGTCGCGAAGGCCGTAGGCCACCTGAATCAGTTCCCGCAGCGGAAGATTGATGGCAAACACGCGCCCGCTCGGCTGCAGCGTCGGCAGGACCTGCATCGGCGGATTCGACGTGTTCGCCCTTACCGATGAGACCTCGAACTTCTGCGAGTTCGAAGACTGCGCAAGAACGGCGGCTGTCAGCAACATCACGAGTGCGCTGGTTCTCATGTGTGCAATCCCAGTTTCTGAGTGGTCACCGGCGCCTCGTCGAAGTCGATCGGCGGCCGTTTCATCTGGCGGAGAGAGGCTGCGCGGAGCCCGACGTAGATC
>Ga0310811_10012578_pt1 | contig 10985 bp, 11 predicted proteins | sample YCmetagenome_FD_207642 | JGI IMG/M metagenome (GOLD analysis project Ga0310811, IMG submission 207642) | Soil microbial communities from experimental microcosm in Duke University, North Carolina, United States - YC | ecosystem: Engineered > Artificial ecosystem > Soil microcosm > Unclassified ...
GAAACCTCTGCATAAGCTCTCCTTCCACTTATTCTCCTTCGAAGCTACGCTGATATTGTCGTCTAGGTAAGCGCTGGAGATGATTGGAAAACTCGTCTGGATCCTAACGGGCATTTGGTTGGCAACGTGGCCTACCCGTGCGCAGTCGGCAGATGTAGGTAATCAATTTGGACCCAGGGACACCGGCAGGCGCGAATCGATTCAAGTATTAGGCGTTGGGAGTGCGGTTTGCACACTGAGGCGAAATGGCGATTCACCGCAGACTATAGTTTTGCCACCAAGAGATCCCGGCGATGGCAACGTGCTGGGAGGTGATTTTGAAATCGATTTGGACAAGAACCATGAGGATATTAGCGTAACCTGCTCGCACGAAGGATTTCGCACAAGAACGGTAGCGGCAAGCTATGCGTTCCAACCTATCTTTGGCGGCGATGGGTATCCGGAAATCATGCGCGTCCCTCTAAAACATGAAAATAGCGAGTAGAAGCACACTACTTAGGCCAATAGAGCCTCCTATTGGGAAGCAAGCGAATGCCTCCGCAGATTGGTGCCTATGGCGGAAAGTTTCGCAATGACGCTTATCGCAGTTGATAATTTGAAACCTGCCCTGCCTCCGGGCTCTCGTCTGCTCGGGCTCGATCTCGGCGAGAAGACGATCGGGCTGGCGCTGTCGGACACGCTGCTGATGGTGGCGACGCCGATGGAGACGCTGAAGCGCGGGAAATTCTCCGTAGACGCCGTGAAGCTGGAGGAGATCGCCGCCAGGCAGGGCGTCGGCGGGCTCGTGATCGGGCTGCCGCTCAATATGGACGGGAGCGACGGCCCCTCGGCGCAATCGGCGCGGGCGTTCGCACGGAATTTCGCGGCGCGGAAGCCGCAGATGCCGATCCTGATGTGGGACGAGCGGCTCTCGACCGCGGCGGTGACGCGGACGCTGCTCGATGCCGATGCCTCGCGGCGGCGGCGGGGCGAGGTCGTGGACAAGATGGCGGCGGCTTACATCCTGCAGGGCGCGCTGGAGCGGCTGCGGAATATGTGAGCGATTAACGCTCCACAGTTATCTCCGCCCTCGCCTTGCCCCATGCGGCCCCCTCGCCTATACACCGGGCTTTAATGACCAGCGCGCCCATCCTTTCGACCAGCCATCTGCTCGGGATCGAGCATCTTTCTGTGGCGGAAATCGGCGGCCTCCTCGACCTGGCCGAGACCTATGCGGCGCTGAACCGGGCCCAGAACAAGAAGACCGACGTCCTCAAGGGCCGCACCCTCATCAACATGTTCTTCGAGTCCTCCACGCGGACGCAGAGCTCTTTCGAGCTCGCGGGCAAGCGGCTGGGCGCCGACGTCATGAACATGAGCGTCAAGACGTCTTCGGTGTCGAAGGGTGAGACGCTGATCGATACCGCGACGACGCTGAATGCGATGCGGCCGGACATCCTGGTCGTGCGCCATCAGGACTCGGGCGCGGCGGAGCTTTTGGCACGCAAGCTCGATTGCTGCGTCGTCAATGCAGGCGACGGTTCGCACGAGCATCCGACCCAGGCGCTGCTCGATGCGCTGACGATCCGGCGGCGCGGACGTGCATTCGAAGGGCTGATCGTGGCGATCTGCGGCGACGTCGCCCATAGCCGCGTCGCGCGTTCCAACATCCATCTGCTGCTCAAGATGGGCGCCCGGGTGCGCCTTGTCGCGCCGCGAACGCTGCTGCCGGCGGATGCCGACCGCTTCGGCGTCGAAATCCATCACGACATGAAGAGCGGGCTCGACGGCGCGGACATCGTGATGATGCTGCGGCTCCAGCTCGAGCGCATGTCGGGCGCCTTCGTGCCTTCGACCCGCGAGTATTTCCACTTCTACGGCCTCGACCACCAGAAGCTCGCCTATGCCAAGCCGGGTGCGCTCGTGATGCATCCGGGGCCGATGAACCGCGGCGTCGAGATCGACAGCGCGGTAGCCGACGACATCGAGGTCAGCCTGATCCAGGAGCAGGTCGAGATGGGCGTAGCGATCCGCATGGCGGTGCTGGACGCGCTGGCGCGCGGCCTCGCTGCCGGAGGGCGGAACGGGCCATGACGAAACGCATCGCCTTCAAGAATGCACGGCTGATCGATCCGGCGAGCGGGCTCGACGCCAAGGGCGGGCTTCTGGTCGAGGACGGCAGGATCGCCGATGTCGGGCCGCATCTGGCAGGCGGTGTCGAGGCCGCAGAGGGTATCGATTGCAAGGGCCTCGTGCTGGCGCCGGGACTGATCGATGCGCGCGTCTTCACCGGCGAGCCGGGCACGGAATATCGCGAGACGCTGGCCAGCGCCTCGCAGGCGGCGGCGGCGGGCGGCGTGACCACGATGGTGGTGATGCCGAACACCGATCCGGTGATCGACGAGCCGTCGCTGGTCGACTTTATCAAGCGGCGCGCCGGCGCGACCGCGGTGGTCAACGTCGCCCCGATGGCCGCGCTGACCAAGGGCCTCGGCGGCGAGACGATGACCGAGATTGGACTGTTGCAGGAGGCCGGCGCGGTGGCGTTCACCGATGGCGACCGCACGATCGCCAATGCCCGCGTGATGCGCCGCGCCCTTGCCTATGCCAATAGCTTCGGCGCACTGATCGTCGGCCATGCCGAGGACCCGGACCTTTCGGCGGGCGCGAGCGCGACCGAGGGCGAATTCGCGATGCGGCTCGGACTGCCCTCGGCGCCGGCGGCGGCCGAGGCGATCATCGTCGAGCGCGACCTGCGTCTCGTCGAGATGACGGGCGCGCGTTATCACTTCGGGCAGATCTCGACGCGCGCGGCGCTCGATATCATCGCGGATGCCAAGCAGCGCGGGCTGCCGGTCACCTGCGGGGTCTCGGCGCATCATCTGGCGCTGAACGAGCTCGATGTCGGATCGTACTACACCTTTCGCAAAGTGAAGCCGCCGCTACGCTCGGAAGCCGACCGCGCGGCGATGGTCGAGGGCGTGGCGTCGGGGCTGATCGACATCATCGTCTCGAGCCACGATCCGCAGGGCGCCGACACGAAGCGGCAGACCTTCGCCTCGGCCGCGTTCGGCGCGGTGGGGCTGGAGACGCTGCTGCCGGTCGCGCTTGGCCTCGTCCATGACGGGCGCGCGACGTTGCCGCATGTGCTCGCGGCTCTGAGCACGACACCGGCGAAAATCTTCGGACTGCCGGGCGGCACGCTATCCAAGGGCGCGGTCGCCGACCTCGTGCTGATCGATCCCGAAGCGCCGTTCACGGTGAGCGCGGAGACGCTGCACTCCCTGGCGCGCAACACGCCGTTCGACGGACGGAAATTCCACGGACAGGCGGTGCGGACGTTCGTCGCCGGTCAGAGCGTGTTCGGACCGAAGTAGCCGGCCCTCTGTTCCTCCCCCATGACGACGGAGGAGGAACTCAGAGATTTTCCGGCGTATAGCCCGCTTGCACGTTTGCATCGATTTTCGGGATCATGCTGGCATCGGTTTTCAATATCTCGGCGAAGATCTTGCCGAAGGAAACGCGGTAAGGATCGGCAGCCCAGTGCTCGGGCTTCCAGAGGTTCGCGCGCAGCACCGACTTGGCGCAGTGGAAATAGGTGCGCGTGACTTCGACCTTCATCACCAGCGTCGCCGGCTTGCCGCGGGCCGCGAGCTGCTCGCGCAAATCCGCATCGTCATGCAGCGTGGCGCGCCCGCTGATGCGCAGGGTCTCGCCGGTGCCGGGGAGGAGGAAGATCAGCCCGACATTCGGATTGACGATGACGTTGAGGTGGCCGAAGGCGAGATTGTTGCCGGGCCGGTCGGGGACGAACAGCGTCTTGTCGTCGATGACATGGACGAAGCCCGGCTCGTCGCCCTTGGGACTGACTTCGAGGACGCCGTTCTCGTCGGCGGTCGAGAGCAGGAGGAAGGGCGAGCGGGCGATAAAGGCAATGGACTGCTCGTCCAGATGATCGCGGACCTTCAACTTGGTCGGTCCCGGACGCTCCGGAAGGATTTCCCGCAATTGCCCGACCGACGTAATCTGCGCCATGGTTCGTCTCCCATTTGTCTACCCTGCCACCTTTGCGAATGACTCGCAATTAATCACATGAGCTTTCTCGACCTTTCCCTTAGCTGGCAGGACGCCCTGGTTGCGTCAGCAGTCGGCTATCTGTTCGGCTCGGTGCCGTTCGGGCTTCTGATATCCTGGGTGCTGGGCGAAGGCGATGTGCGCAAGATCGGCTCGGGTAGCATCGGCGCGACCAACGTGCTGCGCACCGGCAATTATACCGCGGCGGCGCTGACGCTGCTGTTCGATGCGCTGAAGGGCATCGCGGCGGTCTATATCGCGCAACGGGTCTGGGGGGCGGATGCGGCGCTGTTCGCGGCGCTCGCGGCATTCCTCGGACATCTCTATCCGGTGTGGCTCGGCTTCAAGGGCGGCAAGGGCATCGCGGTGTCGCTCGGCATTTTGCTGATGCTCTATTGGCCGGTGGGCCTGGCCGGGTTCGCGACCTGGCTGCTGGTGCTGGCGATCTTCCGCATCTCGTCGCTCTCGGCGCTGGTCTCGGCAGTGGCGACGCCGGTTTATATGTGGCTGTGGGGCAAGCCGCATGAGGCGGTGCTGTCGGTGCTGCTCGCAATTCTCGTGTTCATCGCGCATCGCGCGAATATCGGCCGCCTGTTGCGCGGTGAAGAGCCGCGTGTTGGCAGCAAACCGAAGCCCGCGTGAGCGGCGCGCTCACTGACGCGGAACGCCGCGCCTGGCTGCGCCTGTCGCGCACCCAACATGTCGGGCCTGTGACCTTTGCCCAGCTGATCGCGCGGTTCGGGACGGCGAGCGCGGCGCTCAAAGAGCTTCCCCATCTGGCACGGCGCGGCGGCGGCGCTGCACCACATACGCCGGGCGATGACGAGGCCAAACGCGAGATCGATGCGCTCCTGAAGCTCGGCGGGCGGTTGATCGCGAGCTGCGAGGCGGACTATCCGCGTGGATTGCTGGCGGCGGAGCCGGCGCCGCCGATCATCAGCGTGCTGGGGCACGCGACGCTGCTTCAACGCGAGATGATCGCCATCGTGGGCGCGCGCAATGCGTCGGCGCTGGGACGGCGCCATGCGGCGGAGCTGGCGCGCAGCCTTGGCGAGGCGGGGCTCGTCGTGGCGTCGGGACTCGCGCGCGGGATCGATGCGGCTGCGCATGAGGGAGCGCTGGCGAGCGGGACCGTCGCGGTCGTCGCCGGCGGCGTCGACAATATCTATCCGCCAGAGAACACGGCCCTGCGCGAGCGGATCCGTGCCGAAGGCTGCATCGTGTCGGAGATGGCACTGGGACAGGTGCCGCAGGCGCGCCATTTCCCGCGCCGCAACCGGATCATCTCGGGCCTCGCGCGCGGGGTCGTTGTGGTGGAGGCGGCGGAGAGCTCGGGCTCGCTGATCACGGCCAACTTCGCGCTCGAGCAGGGACGCGAGGTCTTCGCCGTGCCGGGTTCACCGCTCGACCCCCGAGCCCGGGGCGCCAACCGGCTGATCAAGCAAGGCGCGACGCTGACTGAGACGGCTGAGGATGTGCTGGCGGGCCTCCGGCCGATCCTGGGACAGGCTTTCGGGGAGCCGGGACGCGAGCCGGAGCTTCCGCTACTGGACGATGCCGAGGCCGACCGGGTGCGGGCGGCGGTGACCGAATCGCTCGGACCCGCACCGGTAGAAATAGATGCCATCGTACGCGCATGCCGGGCATCTCCGGCCGCTGTCGCAATAATTTTGCTGGAGCTGGAACTCGCCGGGCGAATCGCCCGTCACCCGGGCGGCCGGGTCTCATGGGCGTGATCGGCCCAGGCCTTCGCCTCTACCGCCGCCAAGCCTAGCAGATGGGCGAGCAGGGTCTGACCCTGCCCCAGCGCGATTTTCCGAAGCGATTCAACGAGATCACGCGTGTAGAGCGCGGTTTCGGCAGGGGTGAGAGGAGCGGGCGGCGGGGCATGCGGCAAGCGCCCGACGCGCGGAAAGGAGGACATGGACCGAAGACCGGTGGCGAGACGGAACAACGGTAAGGCAACCGGTAGGGCGTTGCAACTTATAGTATTTGTTCTCTGCCATTCGCGCGAGAATTACAACCTGAGGTGAAGTACCGGGGATACCCTCGGCGTTGACACCCGGGTTTTCCTCCTATCAAGGTCCCGCCGCCTTCGGGCCCCAAGGGTTCCCAGGCGCGTTTTGAAAGGCCGGCAGCCCGGCCAGCACCCAATAAGAAGAGCATCCCGTTTCCGATGAACGTCGTCGTCGTCGAATCCCCAGGCAAAGTTAAGTCGATCAATAAGTATCTCGGCCCCGGCTATAAGGTCCTGGCCAGCTTCGGGCATATCCGCGACCTCCCCTCCAAGGATGGTTCGGTCAAGCCGGACGACGACTTCGCCATGTCCTGGGAGGTCGACGACCGGGGCGCCAAGCGGGTCAAGGAAATCGCCGAGGCGGTGAAGGGCGCGGACAAGCTTATCCTTGCCACCGACCCGGACCGCGAAGGCGAAGCAATCTCCTGGCATGTGCTCGAAGTGCTCAAGCAGAAGAAGGCGCTGGGCGACACCAAGATCGAGCGCGTCGCGTTCAACGCGGTGACCAAGGCCGCGATCCTGGAAGCCATCGCCCATCCGCGCGAGATCAATGTGGAGCTGGTCGACGCCTCGCGGCTTTCACGGCGCAGGAATACTGGACCATCGTCGCCGAGGCGACGACGCCGGGCGGCAGCTTCGAGGCACGGCTCACGCGGCTGAACGGCGAGAAGCTCGACAAGCTGTCGATCAAGAACGAAGCCGAGGCGAGCGCCGCGGTCGCGGCGATCAATGCCCAGCATTTCGCCGTGGAGAGCGTCGAGAGCAAGCCGGTCAAACGCCACCCCGCCCCGCCCTTCATCACCTCGACGATGCAGCAGGAGGCCGCGCGCAAGCTCGGCTTCGGCGCCAAACGCACGATGCAGATCGCACAAGGGCTCTATGAGGGCATCGATATCGGGGGCGATACGGTCGGCCTGATCACCTATATGCGAACCGACGGCATCACGATGGTGCCCGAAGCGATCGCCGAGGCGCGCGACGTGATCGGCTCGCGCTATGGCAGGCCTTACGTCCCCGGCGCTCCCCGCCAGTACACATCCAAGGCGAAGAACGCGCAGGAAGCGCATGAGGCGGTGCGCCCCACCAGCTTCGAGCGCACGCCGGAGCAGATGGCGAAGTATCTCGATGGCGACAGCGCCCGGCTCTACGAGCTGATCTGGAAGCGCGCCATCGCGAGCCAGATGGAAAGCGCCGAGCTGGAGCGCACCACGGTCGACGTCACCAGCGCCGACGGCAAGATCACGCTGCGCGCGACCGGCACGGTGACGCTGTTCGACGGCTTCCTGACGCTCTACCAGGAAGGCAAGGACGACGAGTCCGAAGAGGATGGTTCGAAGCTGCCGAAGATCGTGGCGGGCGAGACCGCCAAGGTCGACAAGGTCGTGCCGGCGCAACACTTCACCGAGCCGCCGCCGCGCTATTCCGAGGCGAGCCTGGTGCGCAAGCTGGAAGAGCTCGGCATAGGCCGGCCTTCGACCTATGCGACGATCCTGTCGACGCTGCGCGACCGCAACTATGTCCGCCTCGACCGCGGCCGGTTCTATCCGGACGACCGCGGCCGGCTGGTAACGGTGTTCCTGGAGCAGTATTTCCCGCGCTATGTCGAATACGGCTTCACCGCCGATCTCGAAGAGCAGCTCGACGAGGTCTCGGACGGCAAGCTCCAGTGGAAGGAATTGCTGCGCAAGTTCTGGCGCGACTTCTCCGCGGCGGTCGGCGAGACCAAGGATCTCAAGATCTCGAACGTCATCGACGCGATGAACGACATCCTGCCCGAATTGCGGCAATGGCGAGCTGAGCCTGAAGCTCGGCCGCTTCGGCGCTTTCGTCGGCTGCTCGAACTATCCGGAGTGCCGCTTCACCCGGCAGCTCGGCCAGAACAACGCCGACGCGGCGGCGCAGCAGCCGCGCGAGCTGGGCGTCGATCCCGAGACGGGTGAGATCATCTCGCTGCGCAGCGGCCGCTTCGGCCCTTATGTCCAGCGCGGAGAAGGCGACAAGCCGAAGCGCGCCGGCATTCCGAAGGACGCCGATGCGGGCGCGGTCGAGCTCGACTATGCGCTGAAGCTCCTGTCGCTGCCCCGCCAGGTAGGAATCCATCCGGAGAACGGCAAGCCGATCACGGCCAATTTCGGCCGCTTTGGGCCTTACGTCGCCAATGACGGGGTCTATGCGTCGCTGGAAAGCTCGCAGGACGTGTTCGACGTCGGCATCAACCGTGCCGTCGACCTGATCACCGAGAAGAAGAACAACCCGCGTGGACGCCGCGGGCCGCAGGCGCTCAAAGAGCTTGGCGCCAATGCCGAAGGCACGCCGATCAAGCTGATGAAAGGCCGCTATGGACCTTACGTCACCGACGGCGACACCAACGCGACCATCCCGAACGCCGATGAGGCGGAAAGCGTGACGCTGGAACAGGCGCTGGCGTTGATCGCCGAGCGTGCGGCGAAGGGCGGCGGGAAGAAGAAAAAGAAGAAGGCTGCGGCTCCCAAGAAAGAGGCAAAGCCCAAGAAATCAACCAAGAAGGCTGCGAAGGCGGACACCGCCGACGCGCCGAAAAAGAAGAAGGCCCCGGCGAAGAAGAAACCGGAACCGGTGGCCGGCGAGTAAAACTTGAAAAAGAAGAAGACATCGACATTCGCGCCCGGCATCAACAAGGCGCGCGTGCTCGATTTTTTGCAGAACAATCCGAGTGCCACCAAGCGCGACATCGCGCGGGTGATGGGCCTGAAGGGCGCAGACAAGATCCCCCTGAAGCGCATCCTGCGCGAGCTGGAAGACGACGGCGCGATCGGCGGCAACCGCCGCATCGGCTATCTCGCGGCGGGCGCACTGCCCGAGGTCGCGGTGCTGGAGATCTCCGGTACCGACGTCGACGGCGAGCTGCTGGCGCTGCCGCAGAAGTGGGAGCAGGACAGCCCGCCGCCGCAGATCATCGTCGTGCCCGGCAAGCACGAGGTCGGGCCTGCGCCCGGCATGGGCGAGCGCATACTGGCGCGGCTCTCGAAAACCGAAGACGGCTACGAAGCGCGCGTCATCAAACGGCTCGGCGCGAGCGCGCACCAGGTGCTGGGCGTGCTGCTCGAAGTCTCGAACGGGCTGCGCATCGCGCCGATCGACCGCAAGAGCCGGACCGAGTTCGCGGTCGAGAACCGGGACCGCGGCGGCGCCGAGCACAACGAGCTGGTGCTGGCCGAGCCGCTGTCGGGCCGCGCACAGGGCTTCCCGCGCGCGCGCGTGGTGCAGCGCCTGGGCAGCATGAACGCGCCCAAGAGCGTGAGCCTGATCGCAATCCATGCCCATGGCATCCCGACCGAATTTCCGCAGGAAGCGCTCGATCAGGCCGAACGCGCGACGCCGGCCGATCCGCGCGGGCGCACCGATCTGCGCTCCATCCCGCTGATCACCATCGATCCAGAAGACGCACGCGACCATGACGACGCGATCTGGGCGGCGCCGGACGACGATCCGAAGAACAAGGGCGGCATGGTCGCGCTGGTCGCCATCGCCGATGTCGCGCATTACGTCACACCGGGCTCGGCGCTCGACCGCGAGGCCTACAAGCGCGGCAACTCGGCGTATTTCCCCGACCGCGTCGTGCCGATGCTGCCGGAACGGCTGTCGGCCGATCTGTGCTCGCTGAAGGAAGGCGTAGACCGCGCCTGCCTCGCGGTGCGCATGGTGTTCGACGCCAAGGGCGAGAAGAAGCGGCACCAGTTCATCCGCGGCATCATGCGCTCGGCGGCGCGGCTCACCTATGCGCAGGCGCAGCGGGCGTTCGAGGGCCGGCCAGACGACGCACTGAGCGATACGGTTGTGAACACGCTCGAGGATGTGTGGGACTGCTATCAGGTCCTCCTGAACGAGAAGCGCATCCGCCACCCGCTCGATCTCGACCTGCCGGAGCGGCGCATCCAGCTCGGCGAAAACGGCAAGGTGCGATCCATCGCCTTCCGCGAGCGACTCGAGTCGATGAAGCTGATCGAGGAGTTCATGGTGCTGGCGAATGTCGCCGCGGCGGAATCGCTGGAGCGCCATCACACGCCGCAGATCTACCGCATCCACGACACGCCCTCGCATGAGCGGGTGATGTCGCTGGAGGATTTCCTCAAAACCATCGGGTTTCCATTCACCCGCGACCGCATCCTGAAGCCCTATGTCTTCAACATGGTGCTGGAGCGCGGCAAGGGCGGGCCGCATGAGCAAGTGCTGAACGATGTGGTGCTGCGCACCCAGGCGCAGGCGGTCTATTCACCGACGAATATCGGGCATTTCGGACTGAACCTGCGGCGCTATTCGCACTTCACCTCGCCGATCCGGCGCTATGCCGATCTGATCATCCACCGCGCGCTGATCACGGCGCACAAGTTCGGCGACGACGGTCTGAGTTCCAGCGAAGAGAAACGCATGGGCCAGATCGCCGAGCACATCTCGAAGACCGAGCGCCGGGCGATGGCGGCGGAGCGCGATTCCACCGACCGCTATATCGCGGCCTATATGGAGGACCGTATCGGGGCAAATTTCGACGCGCGCATCACCGGTGTGACGAAGTTCGGGCTGTTCGTGCGCATCGGCGAGAGCGGCGCGGAAGGCCTGATCCCCATCCGCGCGCTGGGCGGCGAATACTTCCGCCACGACGAGGCGGCGCATGCTCTCGTCGGGGAGCGGACCAACAAGATGTTCAAGATGGGCGATACGCTGACGGTGAAACTGGCAGAAGCTGCGCCGCTGACCGGCGGGCTGCGCTTCGACCTGGCGGAGCTGTCTGAGACGGCCAAGGCGCTCAAGAGCAAGTTCAAGGGCAAACAGCGCGGACCGAAGACGCTCAAGAGCCGGATGAAGCGGAAGAAGCAGATGCCGATTGTCATCAGGAAATAGGGTTGCAGCTTCCCGCCTCCCTGTCGCCTGATGGACG
>Ga0310811_10012580_pt1 | contig 10984 bp, 9 predicted proteins | sample YCmetagenome_FD_207642 | JGI IMG/M metagenome (GOLD analysis project Ga0310811, IMG submission 207642) | Soil microbial communities from experimental microcosm in Duke University, North Carolina, United States - YC | ecosystem: Engineered > Artificial ecosystem > Soil microcosm > Unclassified ...
AGAACCTCGACGTCTTCACCAAGGCGATCCATGCCGACAGCTTCACGTACGACGGCCAATGGACGAAGGTGCGCAAGCCGTCGACGATCTATCCTCGTCCCTTGCAGAAATCGTTGCCGATCTGGGTCGCCGCGGGCAGCCCGGGCACGGTCGAGAAGGTCGGTCGCCTCGGCCACAATCTCGCCGGCGGCGCCTTTGCCGACGGTGGCGAGCGCCTGGAACGCTATGTCGAGGCCTCACGCAAGGCTGGGCGCGCGGTGTCCGGCGCCAACTTTGCCGCCGTCGTTGCCATGGTTGTCGCTCCGACCGATGCCGAGGCCGAGAAGAGCGCGGCCCAAGGCATCGAGTGCATGCGCGCCTTCGGCCTGAGGCGCATCGCCCGCGATTCGATCGAGCCCGGCAAGGCGACCTCGTTCCCCGAGGAGTTGCTGCTCAACAACGCGGTGTTCGGTTCGCCCCGCACGGTGCGCGACAAGCTTGCGCACATTCTCGCCGGCTGTGGCGCGCGCCGCCTCCTGGTCGTCGCCCGGCTTGCCGGCATGAGCACGGAGGTGACGCGCCAGACCCAACGGCTGCTCGCCGAGACGGTGATGCCGGAGCTGCGCACCTTCAAGGCTGGCGCTTAGGCTGGAGGAGCGCAATGCAGGCGAGAGTTCACGAGTACGACGGCGGTGGCATCCCGTTTCGCGGCTACCTGGCGTTGCCCGAGGCGCAGGGAAGGCGGCCAGGCATCGTGGTCGTGCACGAGGCGCCGGGCCTCGACGATCATGCCAGGCGCCGCGCCGAAATGCTGGCGGGGCTCGGTTATGTCGCCCTCGCTGCCGATCTTTACGGCAGCGGCAAGCTCGCTGCAGAGCCGCGCGAGGCGATCGCGCTGGCGCGCGCGCTGCGCGAGGATCCGGAACTATTGCGCCGGCGGGTTCGTATCGCGTTGGACGCGCTCGTCGCGGTGCCCGCCGTAGACGGCGGTCGTCTCGGCGCAATCGGCTACTGCTTCGGCGGGCTGTCCGTGCTCGAGCTCGCTCGCAGCGGTGCTGATCTGGCGGGCGTGGTGTCGTTTCATGGTGTGCTCGAGACGCAGCGTCCCGCCACCGCTGGCGGCATCAAGGCCAGGATCCTTGCCTGCACGGGCGCGGCGGATCCCCTGGTGCCGGGCGAGCAGGTCGGGCGCTTCCAGGCGGAAATGATCGAGGCTGGCGCCGACTGGCAAGTGATCACCTACGGCGGCGCCAAGCATGCCTTCACCAATCCCGCGTCGGACTCAATTCCATTGCCCGGGTTCGGCTACTCCCGTCTCGCCGACGCGCGATCCTGGGCGGCGATGCAGGCCTTCTTCGATGAAGTGTTCGGGACCTGAAGGGCACGGGAGGCGCGCATGGACACATCACTGGTGCAGGCCAATGCGGGGGTGAAGGCCGCGACGTATCGATCTGGGTTCGGCAACGAGCATGCCAGCGAGGCCTTGGCGGGCGCCCTGCCGATTGGCCGCAACTCGCCGCAGCGGCCGGCCTACGGCCTTTATGCCGAGCAGCTCAACGGCACGGCCTTCACGGCCCCGCGATCGGAGACCCGGCGAACCTGGCTCTTCCGCATCCGTCCCTCGGCCGACCACGGCGCGTTCGTGCCGCGACGGCACGACGGCTTGATGACGGCGCCGCTTCCCGGCGCGATCGCCGATGCCAATCGGTTGGCCTGGGATCCGTGGCCTATGCCCGATGACCCGCACGATTTCGTCGACGGGATTCTCACCATCGCCGTCAACGGCAATGCGCTGGAGCATGTCGGCATCGCCATTCACGTCTACACCGCCAACCGATCGATGCGCGATCGGGTGTTCGCCAGCATCGATGGCGAACTGTTGATCATCCCGCAGGAAGGGGCCCTGCGCCTCACCACCGAGCTCGGCATCCTCGATGTCGCGCCGGGCGAGATCGCGCTCGTGCCGCGCAGCCTCAAGTTCGCCGTCGAGCTGCTGGCCGGACCGGCGCGCGGGTACATTTGCGAGAACTACGGCACGTACTTTCGCCTGCCCGAGCTGGGGCCGATCGGCGCCAATGGGCTCGCCAATGCGCGTGACTTCCTGGCGCCCACCGCCGCCTTCGAGGATCGCGACGAGCAAGTCGAAAGCCTGGTCAAGTTCGGCGGCACTCTGTGGACGACGATGCTCGATCACTCGCCGTTCGATGTGGTTGCCTGGCACGGCACGCACGTGCCGTTGAAATACGATCTCGCGCGCTTCATGGCCGTCAACACGGTGAGCTTCGATCACGCCGACCCGTCTATCTTCACTGTGCTGCATGCCCCTTCTGGCCTGCCCGGCGTGGCGAATGTCGATTTCGTGATCTTCCCGCCGCGCTGGAGCGTAGCCGAAGGCACGTTCCGCCCGCCGTACTTCCATCGCAACGTGATGGCCGAGTTCTCCGCCACCCTTCGCGGCCGGACCCAGACCCGCGGCCGTTACGCGCCCGGCGGCTGCAACATGCGCAACCCGATGGCCGCGCACGGACCCGACATCGCGCTCTTCGAGAGCGCCAGCGCCGCACCCGATGTCCCGGTTCGCGAGGAGGCGCTCGCCATCATGTTCGAGAGCCGGCTTCCGCTCTGTCCGACGCCGCGCGCCCTCGCCGCACCAAACCGCAATCCCGACTTCGACCGGCAGTGGATCGGGATGCCGAAGCGCTTCCGCGTCACGCCGTGATCCAGTGTGGAGGGACGAGATGAACGATGGGCATGTCCTGCTTTCCAATGCCGCGACAAGCACGTCGACCGCGAGCGCCTATCCGCCGCTCGCCGACGAGCCGCACATCGTCAAGTTCGTGCGTCTCGATGCAGCGCACTATCACCAAGCGTACGGGCCCAGAACGTATGATCCGCTTCACGCCAAGCAGGTCTTCGACGAGACCATCGAGGAGGCGATCGAAGCCGAGGCGCTGGGCTGGGACGGCTTCTTCTTCACCGAGCATCACTTCGACGCCTGGTCGCTGATCCCGTCGCCCAACATCCTGCTGGCGGCGCTTGCCGTGAAGACCCGACGGATGCGGCTCGGCACCGGCGTGCACATTTTCCCTGTGCACGATCCGGTTCGCTTCGCCGAGGAAGCCGGCATGCTCGACGTGTTGAGCGGCGGGCGCCTCGAGTTCGGCATCGGGCGCGGCAACTTCCACTTCGAGCTTGAGCGGTTCACGGCACCGAATGAGGAGTCCGTGCCGCGGTTCGATGAAAACCTCGACGTCTTCACCAAGGCGATCCACGCCGACAGCTTCAGCTACGATGGGCAATGGACGAAGGTGCGAAGGCCGGCGACCATCTATCCGCGGCCCTTGCAGACCTCGCTGCCGATCTGGATCGGCGCCAACAGCCCGGCCACGGTCGAGAAGGTCGCGCGGCTCGGCCATAACCTTGCCGGGCCGGCCCACCCGGATCGTTGCGAGCGCCTCGAGCGCTATGTCGAAGCATCGCGCAAGGCGGGCCGAACCGTGAGCGGCGCCAACTTCGCGGCGCTTGTCAGTCTCTTCGTGGCGCCGACCGATGCCGAAGCCGAACGGATCGCCGCCGATGCCGCGAGCGCGTCGTGCGCGGTTGCGTCGAAGCGCCTGGACGCCAATGACGGCCCGGCGGCGCAGTTCTGGACGCCGGAGAATTTCCTCAAGGCAGCCGTCTTCGGATCGCCGCGCACGGTTCAGGGCAAGCTTGTCCATATTCTCGAAGGCTGCGGTGCGCGGCGGCTGCTAGCCATCGTGCGGTTGTGCGGCATGCCCACCGAATTGGCGCGCCAGACCCAGCAGCTCTTTGCTGAGGCGGTAGCGCCTGGGCTGCGGACTCTCAAGCTCAAATACTGATCGACAGGGCGCGGAGACGCCCTGCGGCTTTTGCGAGGAGGGACGCCCATGTTTCTTCGAAATTCCTGGTACGTCGCCGGCTGGAGTCATCACGTCGAGCCCGGCGCCTTGGTAGCCCGCACCATCCTGGGCGAGCGGATCATCCTCTACCGCACCTCTACCGGAAAGGTGACGGCGCTCGAAGATCGCTGCTGTCACCGCTTCGCGCCACTGTCGCGCGGCAGGCTGGAAGGCGACGACATCCGCTGCATGTATCACGGTATCAAGTTCTCAGCGGAGGGCAGGTGCGTGGAAATTCCGGCGCAGGACCAGATCCCGCCGGGACTGAAGGTGCGCAGCTATCCGGTCGTAGAGAAGGATCGCTGGGTCTGGGTCTGGATGGGCGCAGCGGCCGCGGCCGACGCCTCTCTCATTCCGACCGCGCTAAACCACGACCATCCCGACTACCACATGCGTACCGGCGAGATGGCATACGAGGCCAACTACCAGCTCGTGCACGACAACCTGCTCGATCTCACCCACCTTGCTTTCGTGCACGAGAAGACCCTGGGCGCCACCGGCGACAGGCTTTGGAGCACCGTGCAACCGATGGTGATGGCGCTCGAGCGTGGCGTTCGCATCAGCCGTTGGTTCCCCGGTCGCAGCCGGCCGCGCTACGTAAATCTCCCAGCGGAGCCGTCGGACACGTGGAACACCTTCGACTTCGTTGTCCCCGGCGTGTTTCTTCTGCGTTCGTCCGGTCACCCGATGGGCACGGCCGATGCGTTTCCCGAGGGGCCCGATGACTCGTTGGCGCCACGCTGGGTCGTTCTCACGTCCCAGGCGGTTACGCCCTGCAGCGAGCGCAAGACGCTCTACTACTACTCCGCATGCCAGCGGGCGTCGCACGCCGATGACTCCTTCATGGCGATCCAACTCGGGCTGTTCCAGGTGGCCTTCGCAGAAGACAAGTCGATGATCGAGGCTCAGCAAGGCGTCATTGACGAAACGCCTGGCCGCTCGCTCACCACGCTCCAGTTCGATCGGTCGATCACGCATTTCCGCCGCCTGATGGCCAGGCTGATGCGCGAGGAGCAGCCCACACCGGCCGCGACAGCGGCGGCTGAATGACCGCCGCTGTCACTGCCTCAGGAGCGCAATAGCAAGAGCAGCGCTCGTTGTTCCGCATCAGGGAGGAGAAGAGATGCGTTTGAAATCGGCGGGCGTTGCGCTCGCCTTGTTCGGAGTGTGCACGGCCGTCGGGTTGTCGGCCGGTGCCAAGGATGGCGACCCCGGCGTCTCGGACACCGAGATCGTGATTGGCGGAACGGCGCCCTACAGCGGCCCGGCCAGCGCCTACGGCGTCGTTCACAAGAGCGCACTGGCCTACTTCAACCAGATCAACGACGAAGGCGGCATCAATGGCCGCAAGGTCAAGTTTCTCAGTGTCGATGACGGGTACAGCCCGCCCAGAACGGTCGAGCAGACGCGGCGGCTGGTCGAAAGCGATAACGTCTTCCTGACGTTCCTGCCGATCGGCACTGGAACCAGCCTTGCCGTGCGCAAGTACTTGAACGGCAGGAAGATCCCTCAATTGTTCGTCATGAGCGGCGCCGCCACCTTCACGGACTACAAAAACAATCCCTGGTCGATGGCGGGCCTGCCGACCTTCATCACCGAAGGGGCGGTCTTCGGCAGCTATGTCCGCCAGAATTTCGCATCGGCCAAGGTCGGGGTGCTCTACCAGAACGACGATTTCGGCAAGGAGTATGTCACCGGGGTGCGTGAAGGCCTGCGCGACAAGGCTGCGAGCATGCTCGTGAAGCTTCAATCGTACGAGACGACGGACCCGACGATCGATTCGCAGCTCATCGCACTCAAGGCGGCCGGCGTCGATACCCTGATCCTGGCGACCACACCGAAGTTCGGCGCCCAGGCCATCCGGCAGGCGCGCAACATAGATTGGCGCCCGCGCTTCCTGGTTTCCTATGCGTCTTCATCCGTCAGCCAGGTCATGCAGCCCGCCGGTGCCGAGCCCGGCGTGATCACGTCGCTGTCGCATCGGGATCCGACCGATCCATCCCAGCAGGACCATCCGGGCTACAAGGCGTGGGTGGCGTTCATGGACAAGTACTATCCTGGGGGGAGGAAGGACGATCTGCTGAGCGTGGTTGGCTACAACAACGCCATGGGGCTCGCCCATATCCTGAGGCAGTCGGGCAAGGCCGTCACGCGCGAGAACGTGATGCGCCAGGCCGCGTCTCTCGATGTGCAGCTTCCGATGATGGTCGACGGCGTGCGGCTGAAAACCAGCCCGACCGACTACGTCATCATGCCCTCGCTTCGCCTGGCCAGGTACGACGGCGCGGTGTTCCGCGCCTTTGGCGACATCATCACCGTAACGAACGAAAAGTGACGCAGCAAGGAGACGACCATGCATGTCGGGTTGGGACTATCGATCCGCCGCGGCACAGACGACGCAAGGCCGCTGCAGGACATATACCGGCAATACATCGACGATGCCGTCCTGGCGGAGGAGCTCGGCTTCGATTTCATCACGGCGAGCGAGCACCATTTTTCCGAGGATGCATTCCAGACGTCGCCGTTGATCGTCCTCGCCAGTATCGCCGGACGGACCAGTCACATCAGGCTGAACACCAACGTCATCCAGATCCCCTTCTATAATCCGCTGCGCCTCGCCGAGGACGTCGCCACGATCGACAACATTTCCGGCGGCCGTATGGAGCTGTCCGTCGGCGCGGGTTCGTTCAGGCATGAGTTCGAGACCTTCGGCATCGACCCCAAGCAACGCTTCCAGATGCTGTTCGAAAGCCTTGGCCTCCTGCGCCGCTGCTTCACGGGCGAGCGCTTCGACCACGAGGGCAAGATCTGGCGCTATGCCGGCGTGCGCATGACGACGCCGCCGGTGCAGGCGGAGATTCCGCTGTGGATCGGCGGATTTGGATCCAAGCTTGTCGAGCGCGCAGGGCGGGAAGGGTACCATCTGGTCGGCGAGCCCGAGACCTCCACCGACATCTAGCGCGCCGGCCGGCGCGCGGCGGGTCTCGACGAGGACGGGTTCAATTTCCGGATGTTCATGAGCGGCTGCGTCGCCGAGAGCGACGAGGCCGCTTGGGATGCCTTCGAAACCGGAATTCGACACGTCATCAGCTACTACGGCAGCAAGGAGATGGTGATGAAGCACCAACCCTTCGTCGACAAGGACAAGGTTGGTGCGTTCGAGCCGGGCAAGCTCGCGATCCCGCCTGTCGGTGAGTTCCGCCGTTCCAAGTTCCGCGAGATGTACCCCGTCGGCACGCCGGAGCAGGTGTTGCGCTCGCTCGAGGCGAAATACGGGAACAAGCCGTTGACGCACTTGGGATTCCATCTGCGCATGCCGGGCATGTCGACCGACCATACCCGCAAGTCGATGCATCTCTTCGCGAAGGAAGTGATGCCCGTCATCCGGAAATGGGGGCGTCAGCCGGTCTGAGTCGTGCCAGCACGCCTGTTCGTCGGGAGAGAGCGAGACAAGCATAAGAGAAACGTGGAGGAACGAATGACGCGGAAGGTCAGCCGGCGCACCATCATAGCCGGTCTCGGCGCGACCGGCCTTGCGCCCTTGGTGGCGAGGGCTGACACGAAATCGATGTTCGCGGGCAAGGCGGTCCGTCTCGTCGTCGAATATCAGGCCGGAAGCCCGCCGGACCTGGTCGGCCGGTTGATCGCGCCGCGCCTGGCCGACATGCTCGGAGGCACCTTCATCGTCGATCCGCGCCCGGGCGCCGGCGGCCGGATCGCGGCCCAGGTCGTGGCGGGGGCCCCTGCTGACGGCACGACCCTGCTGCTCATGACGGCGAGCCAGACCGTCATCGCCATGACCGATCCGGACGTCCGATACAATCTGCTGAAAGACTTCCAGTTCGTCTCGATGGTGGCCGAGTATCCGTTCTTCGTCTTCACCTCGGGAAAGTCCGAGTACAAGATGCTGGCCGCCTTGCTGGATGGGGCGCGCCGGAAGCCGGGAAAGATCACCTATGCGTCGTCTGGAGTCGGCACCACCACGCACCTGGCGATGGAGATGCTGCTGAAGCAGGCCGGCGTGACGATGGTGCAGGCGCCGTATCCGGGAGGACCCCAGATGATCGCCGATGCCGAGAACGGGGTGGTCGATTGCTCCCTGGCCAATCTGGGCGCGGTCAAGGGACTGGCCGAGGCCGGGGACGTGCGGCTCCTGGCGGCGACGTCCAAGGAGCGCGACCCCTTGGCGCCGACCATCCCCACGGTGGCGGAGACCTTGCCGGGATACGATGTCACCACCTGGATCGCTCTCGCTGCGCCAGCGGGGATGCCGGCGCAGATTGTCGATGCCTTGAATGTGGCGGCCCGGAAGGCCATGGCCGAGCCCGAGATCCGGGAACGGCTCACCAGCGTCGGCTTCTCGCCCGCCACCAACACGCCCGACGAGATGCGCGCGCGCGTGGCCGCCGACATCGCCAAGTGGAGTCCCTTCGGTACCCTCCTGCGTTAGAGTTAGAAGATCCAGACGATAAGGTCGCTCCCTTCGGCTGCACTCAGGGCAGGCGCTGCGCTCGCTCGGCCGAACCGCGTCCGTCGTTCAGGCAGCTCACCTGCTTTGGGCGCCCTCTTCGATGATCTCGATGGCGCGCGAGAGATCCTGCTGTGCCCGTCCTTGGAAGACACCGTGCTTCAGCACCAGGCGCGCGGCCTGGCAGACCCACATGGGGACGCCAAGGTCCTCGCCTTGCTCGATGGCGAGGTCGACGTCCTTCACCAGGATCTCGAAAGTGGCACCGGATTCGAAGGTGCGCGGGGCCACGGCTTTGGGGAACAAGACCATCGTCGCGTAATTGCGCCCGGTACTGTTGTTCAATACCTGCAGCATCGCTTCGGCCGCAATGCCGCTCTTGGCGGCAAGGGTCATCGCCTCCGACGTCGCGACCAGCGATACCGCGAACAGGACATTGTTGGTCAGCTTCATGATCTGGGCCGCACCCGGTCTGTCGCCCGCGTTGACGACCGTCGGTCCCCAGAGCCGGAAGAGGGATTGCAACTCGTCGACCTTTGCACGATCGCCCGACACCATCGTCGTCAGCGTGCCGGCCTTCGCGCCGCCGGCCCCGCCGCTGATCGGTGCGTCGATGAGAACGATGCCCTTCGCCGAGCAGGCGGCTTCGATCTCCTCGATGAAAGTTCGGCCGACAGTGCACGTGTTTATGAGAGTCTTGATGGCCTTGCCGGACAGCAGCCCTGAGCCGTTCACGGCTTCTCGGAACACCGCGAGCGTGGGCAGCGAGACGACCACGGTTTCGCAGGCGTCGGCCAACGCCTTCGGCGACTCGGCGCGGCGCGCCTGCCGCTCCAGCAAGGGCCTCATCGCCTCTTCGCGAACGTCAAAGATCCAGACTTCGTGACCGGCGTCGAGAAGGTGTCCGGCCATGGGTTGCCCCATGTTGCCGACCCCGAGGTAACCAATGCGCATGAGCCGCTCCGCGTTGATGGACTGCCAGATTGGAATGCGTGAAGCCGGACTCGAACGCAATGGCCAGTCGCACTTTGCCAGGCTCGCGCGGCTGCTATAGCCGCAGGGCGCTCACATATGGAGCGCTCTTCATTCTCCTCCCCAGCTTTGCTGGGGAGGAGAATGAACGGCGCGCGCCCATATGCGCATGCCCTGCCCATGGCCGGGCAAGGTGGACCTGTTCGCTTGCCGCACGAGCGGAGGACAATTGACGGAACGGGCACGAGCGAGCTGTTGCGGCCGCTCGGGAAAGCAGACACGTTTCGGGAAAGCGCGCGCGGCGCTGCCGCGCGGGCACGGAGGAAAAATGAAATCGAGCAGGCGACAATTCCTGGGCGCATCGTTCGCGACGGCGGCTGCGTCGTCCTTCTTGCCCAGGGCCCGGGCACAGGACGCCGGGACCATGACGTTCGCGGCGTCTGCGCGCAGCCCCAATTCGCTCGAGCCCGCCTTCGTCGTCCAGGGTGCCGACAACTGGGTGACGATGCAGATCTTCGACACCCTGGTGCGGCCCGAGGACGGTACCTTCGCGGTGACGCCGGGCGACTTCAAGCCGTCGCTGGCCGAGAGCTGGACCTCGTCTGCCGATGCCCGCACCTGGACGTTCCAGCTCCGCAAGGGCGTAAAATTCCACGGCGGCTACGGCGAGGTCACGGCCGACGACGTGAAGTTCACCTTCGAACGGCTGCTCGACCCGAAGAAACCGGTCGATCGCCAGCCCCTGTACGCCGGAACCATGGAAAGCGTCACGGCGGAAGGGCCGGGCACCGTCGTGTTCAAGCTCAAGCGGCCCGACCCGCTGTTCTGCGGCAGCATCCTCTATACCCGCGGCGGCTGCATCGTGTCGCAAAAGGCGCTGGCCGAGCGCGGCGACAAGCATGCCACCAATCCGATCGGCACCGGCGCCTATCAGTTCGACCGTATCGACCCGGCCAAGGGCGTCTACCTGAAGGCCTTCGCCGAGCATTGGGAAGGTCCGCCGGGCGTTCCCGAGCTCAGGTTCTTCTACATCCTCGACACGACCGCGCGCACGCTCGCCCTGCTCTCGGGCCAGGTCGACATGATCGAGGCGGTGCGGGCGCCGGGCTGGATCCCGTCGATCCAGGCGCGCAAGAAGGACCTGCTGTTCGACATGACGGCGCCGGGCAGCATCAACACGCTGCACGTCAACATGACGCGCAAGCCGTTCGACGATATCCGCGTCCGGCAGGCGCTGCGCTATGCGATCGACAAGGAGGCGCTGGCCAAGAGCCTGGCGCCCATGGGCAGGCCGATGGTCGGGCTTATGGCGCCCGCCTATGCCGGCGCGGTGACCGAGGCCGACCTGCCGCCCGAGCTGCGCTACAAGTACGACCCTGATCGGGCCAAGAAGCTGCTCGCCGAGGCCGGGTTCGCCACCGGCCTGTCGTTCCCCAACTACATGAGCACGCGCGAGGACTACAGCTCGAATATGCTCATCGTGCAGGAGCAGCTGCGCAAGGTCGGCATGACCATGGAAATGTCCATGATCGACCACACGACCTATCACCTGAACAACCGCAAGAACCTCAACACGCTGGTGATGTTCTCATCGAGCTATCCGCCGACCCTGGCGCAGATCTTCATCGACCAGCTGGCCAAGGAG
>Ga0310811_10012581_pt1 | contig 10984 bp, 12 predicted proteins | sample YCmetagenome_FD_207642 | JGI IMG/M metagenome (GOLD analysis project Ga0310811, IMG submission 207642) | Soil microbial communities from experimental microcosm in Duke University, North Carolina, United States - YC | ecosystem: Engineered > Artificial ecosystem > Soil microcosm > Unclassified ...
GAGAGCAAGGAAACCAACTATCCGTGTGGTGGAGAGAGGCACGTTCACAGAATATCGCAGGCAGAAATGCGACAAGACGAACATCTCGATGGGCCAGGTGAAGGTCCCCATCGTCCTATCCGACGCGACGTTTATAGAATGGCTCCTTCAGAGAGTCGTCACGGAGCTGTAAGATATTACACAGGAGTCTGGTCGAATTCTTTAAGAGGGCAAGACGAATGATTTTGTTTAGATTACCACTGGATATGTTGCAGTCTTTGGGAATTGTTATTGAGATGTGGGGGTCTCTTGTACCGACAAGCCTGCGCGTTTTTGATTCAAATCATGTAATAAAAAAATTATATCTTTGTTGTTCTTTGCGGGGCCTCGTGAGCACTAAAGAGAAAAGTGAAGACCGGTTGTTACTCACAATCGATCCTTTACTCTTCTCTTTAGCATGTCATCCGACACAAGCCAACAGAGAAATTTCGAGAAACAGGGAATAGAAAGTGATATTGGCCAGTACACCAGGTAATGCAAATTGTATATATACCAACATTAGTGGTAATGGTAATGGTTCATCAGCGATACTGTGTTGGTTTGTACATGATTCGGAAGCAATACGATGATAATCGCAGATGTCAGACATTATGTATATAACAGTGCGGTACTCAAGAGGACCGCTCTGGCTCAGACATCATATCCCAGTCGCTACTATCCGGATCGTCGACATTGTCACTAGCAGACGCGTCAGACCAGGATCCAGACTCAGAACTCCCACTGGCACTTCTAGGCCGATCAATATTGATAGGTATCAGAGGGCGCTGGGTCCACGATAGCCGACTGCTCGAGGAACTTGCACCTGAGGTAGGGATTCTCTGTAGCGCTCGCCATGAAGGCGCTACGTCACTCTCATCCTCAGATTCAAATTCAGAAACGCTCGAAGGAACTGAAGGTGAGCGGGGCGGATCAGGGATCGATGTCGAAGGGATGTAGAGATCATAGGGGGAAGGCGAAGACTGTCGCGAGACATCATCTAGCTCATGCAATGGGTTCCATCTCGGGCGACTATCTCCGAAATCAAGATATTCTTGCATAACTGTGGAGATTGCTGCAGCGCCAGGGTTTGGCGAAGGCGGCACAGAACCATAGGAGGAGGATTGGCATGAGGAAGATGACATATCTGAAGGCCACGGGTCAATGATCGTGCGATTGGATTGGCGTGGAGTTTCCCTATCGCGCAGTGTGTCCGTGCTCGACACCCTCCTGATCCTATTATGCTTCTCATCCCATTTCACCATATCCTCTCTCTCCCTCGTGTGTCGCGCGAACATTTCATCCCACAAGGTCGGTACTGCGCCCTTGGGCTTCAACACATGCCTAAGCGCCCACTCCGTATCAAGCATCGCCAGGTATGTGACATCCTTCCAAACTCCAACCACACCCCCTCTCTCCGGCTTAAACACCGAACGCCGCCGGATACCTTCATGTGTGAAACCCTGTCCCACGAAAAGCCGCATCGCGCGATCTTTCTGGGCGTCATCCATGAACGCTGCTTGGATGCGATGGAACTTGAGGTCTTCAAATGCCCATTTCAGCGCAAGATCCACAGCTTCGCGAGCAAAGCCCTTGCGTTGATGGCATTTAGAGATGATGATCCCAACATTTGCTTCTTGTGCTGCACTCTGTGCGGGGGCAGCGGTGACATACACGAGGCCGATCGGTTCTTCTTCATAGGGGATTTCATCCTCTAAAGGAACGAAATCGCCGGATGCTGGGTCCGTGAAATTCCTCCTCAGCACCACAATGGCGCAAAGCAAGCAGTCTTCCGCGAAATTGATCAGGTATGGTACGGGCGCTTGCATTGGCTCTACTGCGCTCTCCGTGAGTTCGTTCCACAGAACGTCGAGAGGAGCATTCTGGTAGTTGTTGAAGTCGAGCGGCGTGAGAGCCACATTTTGTGAGTGCGTTAACATGACAGGCTAGCGATGGGACAAGGGAGTGGGGGTGCTGCGGCTGTATCGTGTGTCCAAAAGATATATAGTTTCAGAGACGCCCACAGCAATTGGTGAGGTTGTTTCACAGCCAGCACAGATCACTGCTAAATTTGGTTTGTGAAGATGTAAATAACTTCGTATTTGGACTTGGGCGCAGCGAAGTATCCTCGGAGGTCTGTCGAGTATCATTCGAGTTTGTACGTATTGAAAACAGGGGTTGGCTCCCACGAAACATGAGGTTGGATCAATTGAAATGACATTCCAGACGAACATTCGTTATACGTGACACGGCGATGCAGTGAGAAGGTTGCCTTTAAGGCTCTAGTCTCAAGTGCGATAAGAAAGGCCCAGTATCTAATAATATAAGGCGTATCAGATTATTTGGGATGAACGTTCGATTCATATCCCTCCGAAGGGCAAGAGAGGTGCTGCCTGCGTGACATCAAGCGTGAGCGGGATGTCCATGATCCACCTCGTCATCATGTCCTGCGTATGGTATGAGCTAAAAAAACCTAAACACTTGGATTCTAACTCACTAAGGCGGCCTCAGGTTGGTCGTAAGGAACCATGTGCCTGGAAAGATAGATGGTTAATTGTCGAGACACATAACAAGGTGTGGGTTTCCTCACCCGGATTCGTAAACAGTAACGAAGGTAACGTTGCCAGCGCCAGATCCACCGCCACCGGCAGACCGGACGGTACCGGCAATCTTTCCAGAACCTATTGTTACCCACTGCTCAGTCGTAGCCGTAGAGAACTCGTCCGTGAAGATAGTGTCAAGTTGTTCGACCCAGCGCTCGTTTCCCTGAAATATACGTGAGCTCACGACAAACAAACCTAAATGATGACAGATGTACCATGTAATTGCACATCATATCTGAAAACGTCATCAGAAACATGCGGCCACAATAGAAGGTTTAACCTCACCCGCGTTACCAGCATAGATCAACATCCTGACACCATCATTTATCATATCTGTCAACAATTGCGGTGTATCATGCATCGAATCACCCTGAAGCATAAACGCCTGATTGACAGCCATGTTACACGACTCAAACTTCTGCTGTGGATTCACACCAAGAGCAGCTTTGACTTCAGGATCGTTCATGTAAGTCTCAATCCAACCCATCTGACGGTAACACAGAGGGCCGTCTTTCTCACGATCGCATTTGATACGCGCATCGTAAGGGTTGAGACCGGATTCTGAAGGGCAAAGTTCAGGCGTGATTAGATCGTAACGATGGCACATACGTTGGATGGGAGCGTAAAGCTGAGAGTTGCAATACAACGCAGCAGGTACGCAAGTTAAACGAGAGTTAAAATCACGACAAGATTTGATCAGCCTCTGGCAGGTCGGCACTTTGCTCCTCAAGGCAGTGCATTGCGCACCATCGGGGTCATCATAGATCGGGTACGGTCCTTCGCAGAGATAGTCAGGTATCGATGCCATTTGGACAAAGTTGTCGGTCATTCCATTGCCTATCATAACAGAGGCAAGGTTGATCTTGACAAGTCCGGCAGCGGGCGAAAGAGGAAGCTGTTGGTTCTCGGTGTAGATGACGTTCGCAATGTTCGGGACATAGGTGCCGCCATAACTCTCGGCGGCGAGATGGAAAGGTTGAGTGGAGTATTCGGGAAAGCGGCTGAGGAAGAGTTCCATGAAGGCGTAAACATCCTTTCCAGCAACAGGGCTCGAGTCAACGGTACTGCCATCTTCAGAGTACGAGAATCCAACGTTAATGGGCTGGTCGAGGAAGATGACGTTTGCGTGGGTATTCCAGCTGTGAGGGTTAAAAGTCGTGTTGGTGCCCTCGTCAGCGATGTTACAAGGACCAAGTTCGAACAAAAGGCCAGTGGAGGAGCTACATCCTGGACCGCCGTTAAGCCACATCACAAGGGGCGCATCTTCAGGAGAGTTGCGTGACTCAAAGAACCTAAAAGCAAACAAAGATTGAAAGTTTTACAAATAACGGAAGAAAAAAAAGATGGGATCACTAACCAGAAGAACAGGTGCTTATCATCGGTGATATCAAGGTAACCGGAGTACTGTTTCACCGAAGGGTCACAAAGCTGGGGCTCCGTGACCCTGAGCTTGTAATCACCAAAATGAGGGTGTTGAACCAGCTCATCTGCGACGGTTACTTCAGTAAGGGGGTCAACCAGATCAGGCATGCGGACTTACAGGTTAAGCCGTGCTGCTTGATGAACTGCTTCCCATTTTCAAACCATTTATGCACTCTCTCGGCATCTGGTAGGGGGAAGAGACCACTTTGAACATGGCTAGTCCCACCAAGAACGATTTGTGTGTTCTCAGCTGGCGCTGCGAGGATTGCTGGTATGACAAGAGCTAGAGGAAGGAGACTGAGGATCTTCTTCATGTTGAATAACCTCGACTGAGACTCTTCCTTCTTTCAAAATACGACTACGAGAGGTATCAAGTTGGACTTGTGGGATTGCGGTTACGAGGCTGCACGGCACCGTGCTTGCGGCAACGCCGTGTATGCCACAAGGCTTGTTTGGCAGCTGGAACAAACAACCGTGTAACATGCTATATGCCAATACGTGTGATCAACCCTCGTGGATGTGGCTAGCCTCTAAGAAAGCAGCCGCTCCGGATAAATAATTCTTGACCTTCCACAAGCTTGAATTAATATTAATATTGTACCGCATGTAACAGGAGCTGATGATAATCAGCAACATAACTTGAAGAGGTCAAGCCATCAGATCGTCCACGCGCCCGTCCGATCCGAGTCTAGGATCATATATTTGTAGTGGGTATAGTCCCAGGAAGTTTGATAAATAGGCTGTTCGACATCAATATCATGCTTCAGCACAATCCCTGAGATAACTAGTTTCGGAATGCTTCAAGATCCAGCACTGCCGAAGAAATCTTTAGTACTGATTGATGATCATGAACTGTTCTCGTGCCAGTGGAGCCAATTTCAATACATCCATGCACCAATTATATTCAAATTATTCGTAGTATCAGTTCAATTTGAAGTAAACGCCCGTAACAAATGCTTATGGACAGCTTTAGGTATGTATAACAAGCGACTCGAAAGTGGGTGTACAGCGTCCTGCACTAATATGCCCTGCACCATGGCCTCAGAAGAAAGGGAGAACTACAGGCTGCGTAGAGGAGGGAGTGAATCTAAAGTGTCCCTGAGGTGTAAAAGTGCATTTGCGACAAATAAAGCCGAAGATGACAACGGCTGATGGTACAACATAGTCACAGGCATGAGCTGTGGGAGGCCGTGGGAATTCTGTGCAGGTATCTCAAGTGGGGAGAAAGGTATCGGATATTAGGTTACAAGCGCGCTTCTCCTTAGGTTATCGCGGACGAGAACATCTTGAACTGGTAATATAAATCGAGTCAGCTACAGTCTCCATGGAATATAGAAGTACATACCGTTCTCGAGGATATATGTTGTCGATTTTGTGTCCTGTAAGATAAGCGCGGTTACCAGGAGTACCTATGGATAACAGCTAGAGATCTTACAGTTACAGATGTAAGATGGAAATAGTACAGTCGATCAGGAGTATGCTCTTTTAACAAGCCAGCAAATTTTTTCTTTAAATCTGACAAGACGACACGTCAGAAAGTAACTTGACAACAGAGAACATGACTTACATTGACTAGCACTTTCAAAGTCATTCGGCCGACTCCCGTAGCTGACGATGTAGTCAGCTAACCGAATGCCCGAAGCGAGCTTCGCGCGAAGGATATCGCATTTATTTAGAAACAATATCAGCTCCGTCTTCTTCAATAGGGGATTAGACACGATAGACTTCCAGAGAAGGAAAGAATCGGCCTATGCCACAAAGAATGAGCCAAAATCAGGGGGAGGAGATAAGGCGTACCAATCTATTTACAGATGGGTCTTCTTGGAGAACTTGGTCAAAGCAACTTATGGGTGCCAAGAAGATGATGGCGTTCATATCATCAAAGTATGGAACCCATGCGGCTCTCTACAAAAAAGGCACCTGAGCCGGATCCTTGTTGACACGATACATGACTCACCAGTGATCTCTGGCCACCAACATCGAACACGCGCCAGTCATGGCTCATAGGCGATCCCATGTGACCTAGTCCATAATCGGTCAAAATCCACTAGGAATGTTGTCGTTGCACAAACCTGTTTTCATAGTAAATCGATGTTCTGACACTCCAAGCGTCTTTAGTCGCGCACGGAGAACATCATCTGAATTTCAAATAAGTGTCGATTACGTGCTATCAAGAATCATTTGAACTTACCGTCAGTGGGTATGTACCGCGGTGAAGTTACGCGATCTAGTGCATCGAGGAAGCTGAGTGGTCATGAGAGCAAGATACGATATCATTATTCAAAAACGTACAACCCGGCCATCTCTTCCGGTCTCATCTTCTCGATCTCCATCAACTTCCGAATGATAGGATCTGTCCAAAGGCGTTTCATATCTTCTGCGCAAGCATTCAGAACTACACCAGGATCGTCCGGGTCGGACCAGTCGATTAGATCTGCACTGTCACAGCTATTTCGACCCATGAGGCGATTGAAGGTGTTCTTCCAACCAGCGGAAGAGTTGACACTGATTTCTTGCTGACTGGGAAGGGATTGAGCAGGATTGGCTAAATTGGAGAGCTGGGCGTGGCCATTGGGGAGAAGCTTCTTCATTAAGACAGCCTCGACTTGTAACAATGGAGCTAAGCGCATCTTGAGTTTCAAATGTTCTGAGTTGAGTGGAGGGTATTCTTTGGAGGGAGTATGATTCATCGAGGTTGAAGGGTTATGTGCTGAGGAATGTGCCCTGGACATTAGGTCCAATATGGCGTGGATAGATTGAACAACATTGAGTTGAATGACGGCTCTCCATGAAGCACGCTCTGAGCGAAAGGCCTAGAGGATGGATTATCAGTATTTGCGGTTCCCTGTACTCCGGAGATTAATCCGTTGTAACGCGCACTTTAGGAGAGTTCATGAGTTGGAAGTCTGCAATGTACCCAAATGAAGGTAAATTGTAGTCTGACCATAAATAGAATGGGGCTTACTTTTGAGCGTTGTCGATTTGCCTGCAAGCTCCGAGTGAGCTTGGGAGGTGGGAGAAAGGCTACATGGGAACTCACCTGATTCGCTTTGACCTGGAGATGATTAATGGAATATCTCGAGTTGAAGAGTAGTAGGAGCGCACCTAGGAGCAGTATCTTGATTGCTTTAGGACCTTTCTTCTCTGAGATACGTTGTCTGTTGAGCTCCTCATCAATTGCGTCAGAAACGCGCTTTGCTTCTTGTTCTGCAGCAATTCGTTCTTCTCGCTCTGTAGGTGTTTCATAGGAAGGAGGTGCAATTGCTCTGGTAAGTGGATCGTCCTCTGAGACTCTGAGTCGTTTGGAAGTTGGCATGAGTGTGAAAACTGAGTTGAAGGAGAAAGATGATAAGATGGGAATGAGACTGCTGATAGAATAATGGTACAGAGCCAGTGGCGGTTGAGGATGGAAAGAAAGTGAAGGTCTGACGTGATATTTGATGAAAGTAGTCACACTTAAAGGTACATAGACCTACGATATTTAGGATCGGCAGTACCCCCCATGAAGTTCCGAACTTGTGACTTGATCCTATCCTCCTGTCAAAATTTGACTATAGACCAACACAGATACTTCCTTTCGACATCCATGTGCCTCAGTATACACGCATTTCCGTTTTCATCTTGAGCGTTCTTCTCGCAAATTGCAAACCAATTCTGTCAACTTTTTATTATTACTCACCCATTGACGGCCGTGTGAGGTATAGTCTGGCGAGGTCTTGCTAAACATGGCCTTATCAAATTCTCCAATGTGATGATGAAAACAGAATTTTGGACTCTTCTGATAGTACCAATCTGGCAAATTAGTATCTCCTCATTTTAAGGAGCAGCGGCATAAAATACTCCTTGACTTTTTCAATTCCGCGATTCTCTTCAGATTTGCCTCCGTTTTATGCCAAGCAGGGTCTCTGTACACCCCTTGCGCCATCCTATATGCCGAAATATTCCTCTCCGCCGATACATTATCGAGGGCGCAATAAGCCCTCCACCGGCCGGAATCGGTTCCGATAAATTTCCAAATTATGATCTATACCTCTCCTCCATTATTAATGGAAATGGAAATATTAATCATCCCTTATGGCTGTGATCCCATGCCAATCACAGAATCCGAGAACACCCTCTCGTCCTACTTTTTTGCCTAATCGATCAACCCCCCATTTGAAGTCACAAAACGTCCCACACAACAAAAGTGGAATTTATGAGCCTTGTTAATGGGTGGCTATCTCGCTAGTGCTCTTGTGCACAGTGCTGTGCGAACAACGTCAGCCGCCGTGCTCACCGGCCTCGTTAGAAGAATGCTGCACTGCAACGGTTACAGTCCTCCGTAGACCCGTTTATTCTTTCATTAATGTAGCTCAGCGGCAGCCGCACTAGTCTCGTTTGGTTTAATGACCAGTCACTTTGGATGTATTGCTTGGTCAGGTCGCCGAACCCATCTCGATCGGCCCTCGGACAGCAACCGTCGCTCACATAAATTTCGTTCTTAGTTCCTTGGTTGGCAGTTTCAGAGGAATAGAATCGACCTTCTTCTTTTTCACTCCTCACCCAGGCGGGTGGCAACACCCCAAGCTTCAAGTTGCCAGCAACACCAGCGTCGTCATGCATACATGTTGTGTCGGCGTCGAGATTCTGCAAAGAACGAAGACGTATTCCGAAGCTTCTAACCCCCTCCATTCAAGTCTGACGTACAGAATGGTGAGCATCCTGGTGCCTACATCTCACGTGGCGTCTAAGCGAATTGCTCCCGCGGTATCAAGCGCTCCGTGCCAGTTGTCCCGCCAACAGACCCTTTTAGCAGCCGCGGGTCTCCCGCCAGTAAAATCGCTTCCGATCCCGAAACGTCAGCATTTACATCTGCACCTGTCTCGGCGACACTCCCGGACTAAGCTTAGACTGCTGCATTGCTGGCTCTTTCTTAGACTTGTCACGCTGTACGAAAACAGTATCATTGTTCTGTCTCGCCACCTATTCATTCTTGTGATATATGCTCCCTCGTGTTTCACTCCATTTCGATCTCTTTCTGGCGGTACTAAGACACTGTTGACAATAATGTCATGACAGAACGTTCGCCACTTGTCATGGTCCGTAAAGTACACCCTTACTCGCCAGGACCCTCTTTTGATCACAAATGACGTCGCAGCAGCAGCCACCTGCCATCGATTAGTATGTATTCTTGATCCATTATGGTCAGATGGTGTCCTGCCGCAGGGCTGTGTCTATCACTTACAGGGTGCAATAGCACGGATCATCGATCGCCAACTACAAGGGACTGTCCAGCTGGGTTTCAAGACAACTGTTTCCGCGCCTCATATCGAATTGAAGAAGACAATCCGTCAGAACCCTTGATATATGTTGAGCCCCTCTTTTTCGTTCCTTGGCCTGCTTTCAGCCTAATTGTGTTTCCATTCCTGTCGATGCAGATCGCATTTATCATATGAAATTGTATATATGCACAGTCTTGGTGTTAATTGTGAGTCACATGCATGATGGTATGTATGCATATAAGCCATTGAGGTATCTACTTACATGCCTGGTCATGGACGTTTGAACTTTCGATAGATGTCATGTCACATTACATCATGATATCATACATGTACCAGTACGTGGAAGGGGTAAGTGCACACTGATCCTACGTCGCGATGTGGTCTTCGTTGGTGAGTAGGCGGTGGAGTGGAATACCACTTCCAGCGGGGGTTGGTGCAGGTGGGTGTCTGCTACGCATCTGGGCGGCTTAGAGAGTATGACTTCGGGCGTAGTGTTCGTCATTAGGTTGAGGCTACTTCAACCTCCGTCTGCCAGAGGCAGGCACATTGCCAACCGTGGATGGCCGATGACATGTCACATTACATCATGATGTACCAGTACGTGGAAGGGGTAAGTGGACACCGATCTTACGTCGCAATGTGGTATTTGTTAGTGGCAGTCAGAGTAGGCGGTGGTTGGTGCAGGTGGATGTTTGCCACCATCTGGGTGGCTTAGTGAGTAGGGCTTCGGGCGTTGTCGTAAGTAGTGTTCATCATTAGTTTGAGGCTGCTTCAACATCCGTCTGCAAGAGGCAGGCACATTGCCAACCGTGCTAGTCTAGCAGTTTTCAAAACCCGATTTTGGATGCTATATCCTATACGAAAGAACGACTGGCGTCCTGAATCCCTTCAAGTTAGCTGACATAGGTCGACCACTCTGTTCGATAGATTATTTTGACGCTGTGTACATTAGTATTAACGTAGCCCACGTGTGCTTTTGAAACCGCTACATGTTTGTGATGGGCATTATTAACCCCTATACAATCCTGCCAGATAGCGCTTACTCATATGTAACTAAAAATATCTGTCAAATTCCCGGGTCACTGCGTTGGAGTCTAAGCCTACTCCCGGAATACCACAAAGTATTCCGAGCTCTCACAGGTTTTCACTGCGGGCCGGTACTCTAGATTCGTGCCATCTTGACGTGGCGTACACTACTCCAGGTAGTATACGTCACGCTGTGTCTAGCCTACATATTTGTTTGGTGTTGCCATGGTCTGTCGAAACTACGCAAGACCAAAAAATTGGCGCAGTATTGCGCAAATTTTGAAACTTGAGGCTTAGCTATATAACCTGCAAGTTGCAAGTGATGGCAATGGCCTTGCTTCGACCGTCATGAGAGAGCCAAGCCTTTCCGTGGAAATGGAAACGTCCATTTCACCTAATTTTGGTCCAAAATTGGGACAACAAATATTTGGGCTACCCCAACAAGTTGGCGCACCGAGTGATGGTGGCACTTTCAGAGTGCTCATCACTCTGACGACATGGATTTATAGTCCCTTGACGCGTTTTCAAGCTGTTTGTATCAAAGTTGTTGCAGAAAAAAAGAGACAGAAAGTGAGGAAAAAGATACGTATACCTTTTAGGTTTATTCTTCATTCGTGTCAAATTCAAATGGTTTAATATTTTAGCGCAGCGCGTTAC
>Ga0310811_10012583_pt1 | contig 10984 bp, 9 predicted proteins | sample YCmetagenome_FD_207642 | JGI IMG/M metagenome (GOLD analysis project Ga0310811, IMG submission 207642) | Soil microbial communities from experimental microcosm in Duke University, North Carolina, United States - YC | ecosystem: Engineered > Artificial ecosystem > Soil microcosm > Unclassified ...
CGCGCGGCGGTGAGCACCGGTGCGTCGGGCGGGACGCCGGGCGAGACCACGACGCCGACTGCCGCGCGGATCCTGGCGAGGTCATGGCGCCCGATCTCGACATCCACCCACGGGACGCTCTTCAGCGCTTCCGCCGCCTCGCCCGCATACGGGGTGTTGGATGCGTCGCTGGCGTAGACGTGCACTCCTTCGCGCGCGAGCAGCCGCGCCGCCGCGACGCCGCTTTTGCCCAGCCCGACAATCGCGACGACGCTCCCGGGGCGCCGCCAGGCGGCCGGAACGAGCTGCTCACTCCGGGTCATCTGACCTTGAGCGTCGCCAGCGCGATCATGGCGCACAGGATGCCCAGGATGTAGAACCGCATGACGACCTGCGGCTCGGCCCAGCCCAGCTTTTCGAAGTGATGATGCAGCGGCGCCATGCGAAAGACGCGGTGCGCGTCCGCATACTCTTTGCCGTAGCGTTTCTTGCGCCAGCGGTACGCCGTGGTCTGAATCAGAACCGAGACCGTTTCCGCCGCGAACACCGCGCCCGCGATGAGCAAGAGAAACTCGGTCTTCAGCAGAATCGCGACGGTGCCGAGCGCGCCGCCGATCGCCAGCGCACCAGTATCGCCCATGAACACCTGGGCGGGATGCGCGTTGAACCACAGGAAGCCGAGCGCGCCGCCCATCAGCGCGCCGCAAAAAATCGTGAGCTCGCCCGCGCCCGGCAGATGCAGCACGCCGAGGTAGCGCGCGGCGTCGACGCGGCCGAACAGATAACAGAAGATCGCAAACGCGCCGGCGGCGATCACCGTGAGTCCCGCCGCCAGGCCGTCGAGCCCGTCCGTGAGGTTCACTGCATTGGAGCTCGCCGTCGTCACGAACGTCACGAAGCCGACGTAGATCGGCCACGGCAGGACCAGGATGATGTACTTGAAGAGCGGAAGCTGCGTCGCGTTCGGTAGCACACTGTTGGTCAGCGGAAACAGATACAGGTAGAGACCCAGACCGACGCCGAACGCGATCTGCCCGACGAGCTTCCACCGCGCGACGAGTCCCTGCGACTGGCCGCGCACGATCTTCAGGTAGTCGTCGAGAAATCCGATGAGCCCCATCCACAGCGTGGCCACGAGCGCGACCATGACGTAGCGGCTGTCGAGCCGGGCCCAGAGCAGCGTCGGCACGACGGTGGCGAGGATGATGATCAAACCGCCCATCGTCGGCGTGCCGCGCTTGCCGTGATGGCTGGTCGGCCCCTCGGCGCGGACGATCTGGCCGATACGATGCTCGCGCAGCTTGCGGATCACCCAGGGCCCGACGATGAACGCGAGCAGCAGCGCCGTCACCGTCCCGCCCGCCGCGCGGAAGGTGATGTAGTTGAACAGATTGAAGAAGATGTGCTTGCGAGCGAGCGGCGCGAGCAAATGATAGAGCATCAGGCCAGGTGGTTAAGGACGCGTTCCAAGGCCACGCCACGCGAGGCCTTGAGCAAGATCAGTTCGTTGCCACGCAACGCCGACTTCAGCTTCGGCCCCAACGCTTCCGCGTCTGCGGCAGTGATCAAGCGGCCGCCGAGCTCTTCCCGCAACGCCTCGAATGCGCGCGCGAACGTTCCGACGGCGGCCACGAGCGCCGGCTTGCGCCGCGCGATCTCGCGCGCCGCCTCCGCGTGCAATCTTGCACTTTCCGGTCCTAACTCCAACATCGTGCCCACCACGACGACCAGTGGCCGGCGCTGCCGGCTCGCCAGCCAGGCCGCCGTCTGCACCGCGCGCCGCAGCGAAGCCGGGTTGGCATTGTAGGTGTCGTCGACGACCGTCAGGTTGCCGATTTCCCGGATATCGCCCCTGCCCTCGGGCAGCCGCACGTTCGCCAGCGCCCGCACCGCCGCGTCGTGTTCGACGCCGGCGCGCTGCGCCACCGCCAGGGCGATCTGCGCGTTCTCCAACTGATGAATGCCGAGCGCCGGAAGGGTCACCTTCTCGCCGGAGTCGAGGCTGAGGCGCGGGTGGCCGTCCTTGTCGAGATGGCGGTCGAGCAGCGCGTCCTCGCTGCTCTTGCCAGGCAGGGCCGCCGGGATGACCTGCGTGCGCTTGCGGGCTTCGGGCCACATCGTATCGGGACCCGAGCCGAGAATCGCGACCGGCGCGCCGTCGAGCAGTGAGAGCTTCTCCGCCATGACCCCCTCGAGCGAGCCGAAGCCCTCCACGTGCGCGTATCCAATGTTCGTGATCACCGCGATGGTCGGTTCGATGATGTCGCGCAGCTTCGCGATCTCCCCGGGCACGCTGGCGCCGGCCTCGACCACCAGGGCCTCGGTGTCGTCGGGCGCGCTCAGAATCGTGAGCGGGACGCCGACCCGGTTGTTGAGGTTGGCCGCCGTCGCGTGCACGCGGTAGCGGGCACCGAGCGCCGCCCGAATCATCTCCTTGGTGCTCGTCTTGCCGCTCGAGCCGGTGATCGCGACGACCGGCGTCGCCGGCGGGAACATCCGCCGCCGCGCGCGCGCCAGGAGCCCGAGCGCGATCAGCGTGTCGTCGACCTCGAAAAACGGCAGACCGGCGACGGGCGGCGTGCCGCGCCGCACCACCGCCCCCGTCGCTCCCTGGGCTTTGGCTTGCCCGAGAAAATCGTGCGCGTCGAACCTTTCCCCTTTGAGAGCGATGAAGAGACTACCGGCGATCGGCTGCCGGCTATCGGTGACGATCGATGTGAATTTGAGCTTCGCGGGAGCAGCCACGCCGAGCGCGGCCGCGACCTCGTCACTCGTCCACGACCGTCCGCCCGTCAGCCCGTCTGCCCGTCCGCCCATCAGTTCGCTCCCAAGCCGCGGACGATCTCGCGCTCGTCGAACGGCTCCTTGACGGTACCGACGACCTGATAGGTCTCGTGTCCCTTCCCTGCCAGCACGAGCGTGTCGCCCTGCCGCGCGAGCTCCATCGCCTGCGCGATGGCCGCCTTGCGGTCCGCGATGCGGTAATGCTGGCGGCCCATCATCCCCGCCTCGACGTCGTCCAAAATGCGCTCGGGATCCTCGGTGCGCGGATTGTCGGACGTCGCGATGGCGATGTCGCCGAGGCGCACTGCGATCTCCCCCATGGGGGCGCGCTTGCCGCGATCGCGATCGCCGCCGGCACCAAACACGACGATGACGCGCCCACCGCGAGGCGTGACGTCGCGGACCGTTTCCAGCGCGCGCTCCAGGGCATCGGGCGTGTGGGCATAGTCGCGCAGGATGACGCACGGATCCACGGCGATGCGCTCCATGCGACCCGGCACCTGCGGCGCCGTCGACAGCCGCTCGGCGACCGTGCGGGCGGGAACATCGAGACCCACGGCGCACGCGGCGACGCCGAGCGCGTTCGCGACGTTGAAGCGGCCGAGCAACGGGAGCGCCACATCGTGGCTTCCGGCCGTCGTCACCAGCTTGAAGCGTGCTCCCGTCGCGTCGACGCGGACGTCACGGGCCGTGACGTCCGCCGCGGCGCCGAGCGCCGAGCAGGTGATGCGGCGCGGCGCCTGGGGCAATTTGGTCCAGGCGGCATCATCCACGTTGACGACCGCAAGCCCATCCGCCGCGAGGTAGCTGATCAACTTTGCTTTCGCCGCAAAGTACGCCTCGAACGTTTCGTGGTAGTCGAGGTGGTCGCGCGTCAGATTCGTGAAGATCGCGGCGCGAAACACCAGCCCATCGATGCGCCCCTGGTCGAGGCTGTGCGATGAGACCTCCATCGCCGCGCCACGGGCGCCGCGGTCGACCAATGCCGCCAGCGTCGCTTGCAGATCGATGGGACCGGGGGTGGTGAGATTGCCGGCCTCGCTCTCGACCGGATTCCCCGCCGGGTCGATACAGCCGAGCGTGCCGATCGCGCCCATCGGCCAGAGCGCGCCCAGCACGTGCCGCGACAGAATCACCGACGTCGTCTTGCCGTTGGTTCCCGTGACGCCGACGAGCTGCAGCCGCGCGGCCGGCCGGCCGTACCACGTCTCCGCGGCGACCGCCGCCGCGCGGCGACCGTTGCGCACGACCACCTGGGGGATCGCGACGGGTTGGCGCGTCTCGACGAGGGCCGCCGCCGCGCCGCGGGCCGCGGCGTCTTTGACGAACTGGTGCCCGTCGAGCACGGCCCCACGCACCGCACAGAACAGCATGCCGCGCTCGAGCCGACGGGCATCCGCAGTGAGTCCGGTGATCTCAGCCCTGCCGCTCGGCGCATCGATCAAGATGCCCGCGCGAGCCAGCGCGTCCACGACGACCTGGAGCGATTGACTCACTTCGCGGGCGCCGCGGCGAACATCGTCACGGTCGAGCCGACGGGAGCGCGTTCGCCCGCTGCGGGCCAGGTATGGTCGACGGCTCCCCATCCCTTCACGACGACCTGGAAGCCGCGCCCGTGGAGGATGCGGACCGCATCGCGGAGCGCGCGGCCGGCGACGTTGGGAACGAGCTGATCGGGCGGCGGCTGCTGCATGGCGGCGCTATCAGCTGGCGGCGGCCACGCGACTACGTACGGAACGACGCCATCGGGCTCGTCGAGCGGCGCGGTCTCGGTGCCATGCGCCGCGGTCGCCACATTGGCAAGTCTGGCGCGGTCCAGCGCGACGGTGCGCGCCGCGAGTGCCTGCTCGAGCATGGAGCGCGTGACGGGCGCCGCCGTTTCCGCGGCGAAATAGCTGCCCTTCTGTGGATCGTCGATTTTCATCACGACCACGAGCTGCGGATCGTCGGCGGGGAACAGCGCGGCGAACGATGCCGTGTACTGTCCGCTCGCGTAATGCCCACCGACGACCCGTCGCGCCGTGCCGGTCTTGGCGGCGAGCTGGAAATTGGCCATCGCGGCCCGCGTCCCCGTGCCGCCCGACTCGACAACGCCGCGCAACAAGTCGCGCAGCTTCGCGGCCACCGCCGCGCTCACCACGCGGCGCACCGGCTCGGGATGATGGCGGTAGCGCAGGACACCGTTCGGCGCATGGATCTCGCGAATCAACGTCGGCTGGAGCAGGACGCCGCCGTTGGCGATCGCGCCGTACGCGGCGGCGAGCTGGAGCGGCGTCACCGCGAGCTCGTAGCCGATCGCGAGGCTCGCCGCGCTCGGGCGTGACCAGTCGCGCGGCGGCCGTAACCGCCCGGGCGACTCGGCGGGAAACTCGACGCCGGTCGGCGCACCGAAGCCGAATGCGCGCAGCACGCCGTACTGCTCGCTGGGCTGCAGGCGGGCGACGAACTTCACCATCGCGATGTTGCTCGACACGCGAATCGCGTCCGCCAGCGTGAGCGACGCCAGCGGATGCTCGTCCGTCACGACGCGGTCGGGCAGCTTGTAGTGCCCCCCCTCGCCCGACACCCGCTCGGTCGGCCGCACGCGGTCGTACGAGAGCAACGCGGCGGCGGCAAAGATCTTGGCGACCGACCCCGGCTCGAACGTCTCGGTGAACGCGCTCGGTCGCATGCTGCCGTCGGCGCGACGCGACGCGGCGGCCAGGACCTCGCCGGTCGCCGGATCGAGCATCACCACGTCGCCGCCCTCAGCCGCCATGTTGTCGATTGCGTCGTCCAGGGCGCGCTGCGCGATGTCCTGGAGCTCCGCATCGATGGAGAGGACGACGTCGTATCCGGCGACGGGCTCGGAGATGACGCGCGCCGGCGATTCGTATTCGCGGCCCTCGCGGTCTTTCAGGACCACGGCGGCACCCGGCGTCCCGGCGAGCAGCGTGTCGAGCAGGCGCTCGAGTCCCCCGCCGCCACCTCCAGAACCCCGACCATCGTCGCCCAACCTCCCGATCACCGCCCGCGCGAACTCCGGCGAGGGATAGAATCGCCGCAGCACCGGCTCGAGATGGACGCCGCGCATCGTGCGCAGCGGTCCGACTTCGAGCGCGGTGTACGGTCCGCCGAACCAGGCGTAGCGTCGGCGCAGGCCGCGATTGACCTCACCGGCCGAGAGCCGGAGCTGGTGCGCGATGACGGCGGCATCGCGCCCCGGATCGCGCAGCTCGTTGGGCGCGACTCCGACGTGATAGGTCTCTTGCGTGAGCGCGATGGCGGTGCCGTGCCGGTCGAACAGCGTCCCGCGGCGCGCGTCGAGGACGACGCGCTCGGTGCGTTGCGCTTTCGCCGCGGCCGCGTAGCGCGAGCCCTCGATGAGCTGCACCTGGCCCGCGCGCACGACCAACGCGACCAGCGCGGCGCTGAGGGCGATCTGGACGACCTGCAGCCGCACGATGGGTTTTGCCATCAGAACAGCCGTTCGCGCGGTGGTGCCGGTTGGCGCGGTTCCGCGGGAGCCGGGATGAGGATGATTTCCGTGTCGGCGGGCAGGCGCAGGCCGTGTTTCTTCGCCCGCGGCAGGAGCACGGCGCGACTTTCGCCGGCGCGCACGCGGCGCTGGAGATCGGCGCGGCGTCCTTCGAGCGACCCGCGCTCTTCCCGCAGGTCCGCAAGCGCGCGGGCGGCGTTGAGCGCGGCGGTTTGCCGGGCGATCACGGCCCAGAGCGCGGCGAGCAGCGACACGAGCCATACGGCGATCCAATGGCGGCCGCGCAGTTTCATGCCGATTTCTCGAACACGCGGAACTGCGCCGAGCGGGCGCGCGGATTCGCGGCGATCTCGGCGTCGCCCGGGACGATCGGCTTCTTCGTGAGCACTCGACCCAACGCCGTACCGCGACAGGTGCAAATCGGCTGCTTGGGAGGACAGACGCAGTCGCGCGCCCATTCGCGAAAGGCGTTTTTCACCACGCGATCCTCACCGGAGTGATACGTGATCACACCCAGCCGACCTCCGGGGACGAGTGCGTCGCGCAGCGCGGGCAGCGCGGTCTCCAACGCTTCGATCTCCTGGTTCACAGCGATCCGCAACGCCTGAAACAATCGCGCGAAATCGGGCGGTCCGGAGCGCGGTCCCAGCACGGCCCGAATGGCGTTGACGAAATCGTCGCTGATGAGGAAGGGCTCATGCAGACGACGACGCACGACCTGTCGCGCCAGCGCGCGCGCCCGTCGCTCGTCACCGTGGTCCGCAAAGACCTGAGTGAGCCGTTCTTCCGACCACGAGTTCAGCACGTCGCGAGCGGCGACCCCGGCGCCCGGCGCCCGGCTCCCGGCTCCGTGCATTCTCATATCCAGCGGCGCACCGGGACGAAACGTGAATCCGCGGTCGGTCGTGTCGATCTGATGCGAGCTCACGCCGAGATCGAGCAGAATGCGGTCGGGTTGAAAGGCGCGAATGGCGGCCAGGGCGGCAGGGGCGGCAAAGGAGGATTCTAAGTACTCGATGCCATTCGTGCCGAGCGTGTGGCGTGCGGCAGGGATCGCCTCGGGATCGCGGTCGATGCCGAGCACTTGAGCGCCGGCGGCGCGCAGCAGCGCGGCGTGACCGCCGCCGCCGAGCGTGCCGTCCACGACGCGCTTGGCCCCCTCGGCCCACGCGCGCACCGTCTCGGCGAGGACCGGGATGTGGTAGGGAGTCGCGGGGGTATCAGGAGCCGCCGTGGGCACGCTCCAAAATAAGGAAACCCCCGTCCGGAAGGGGACGGGGGTTTGGATTGATTGGTCCAGGCGGGGCTGACGGGGCTCGAACCCGCGACCTCCGGTGTGACAGACCGGCACTCTAACCAGCTGAGCTACAGCCCCAAGCCCCTGTGCGGAGCGCCGGAATATAGACCGCGCCTGAGGTCAATTCAACGCCCATTACAGCGGCGGGCGACATTTGAACGCCGCTTGCACCTGTGGTTTGGCTTTCTCGTACTGCGCGACGTAGCCGAGCATCTGATCGGCGAACGGCGGAGACACGCGGCGCCCCAGCTGCAGCGCGCCCTTGGTGCGTGTCAGCCGATCGAACACGGTGTGCGCCAGCGGACAGCGCGCGGCCCCTTTGGCCTGGGTCATTTCCTTATATGGTCCCGCCAGCGTCAGCACGGACGATATCCCGTACCAGAAGCTCGCGTTGACGCGGATTTGCTGTTTGGGCCCGGTCGTGTCGGCGGCATTCCGCGGCGCCACGATCGTCAGCAACGTGTCGAGCCAGCGGTACGCCTCATCATACGCGCGTGCCTGCGCGAGCTTCGACCCGCCGGTGAGCATGATGACGTCGGCGGCCAGGTGTTGCATCGAGTCCGGCGCCGTGAACCCCGGTCGCAGGTACGGCCGTGCCGAATCGATTTTCGCGACGAACGCCGCGCGCCGCGGCTTGGTGGCGACCGTGTCTGCCTGCCCCGTCGTATCCCACACCGCCGCGTCGACGATGGCCTTCGCGATCTGGAGACTCGTGGCGGCATCGTTGGGGTCGATCGCCAGGGCCTTCTTGTAATACGCCATCGCCGAATCGGTGCGGCCCGCGAGCTCGAAGGCTCCGCCGCGCGCCTTGATGTAACTGACGTTGTTCGGGAAATGCCGGATCGCCGCCGCGGTGTACAACAGGAGCGCCGCCGTATCCGACACCGACGGTTGCTGCGCCGCGCCGATCGCGGGCTTTAAGAACGTGGTATCGCCGCCGAGCGCGGTGTCGCGCTGAAATTTCGCAAGCCACACATTGTCTGCGCAGGCGAAGTTCCCCGCCTCGGTGCAAATCGTGAGCTTCAGATCGAGCAGCTGCGGATCGCCCGGGGTGATCCCCGGTTTCAGCCCCGCGTCGAGAACCTCGACCGCCTTGTCGAATTTCTTCAGCTGCCGCAGCAGCTGCGCGATGCCCAGCCGCTTGGCGACGTTCCGAGGCTCACCGCAGAGCTGATGAATGAAGGAATCGAGCATGTTCGCGGTGTCGCCCTTTTGCTGGTAACCGCGGGCGATGTTCTCCCACGCCGTGCCGTTGCAGGAATCGCCGCGCAGGGCTTGTTGCGAGGCCTTGATCACGCTGTCGATCGGCATCCGCTGGGCTTCGTAGACCGTCGCGATGCAGAGCCAGGCGCTGACGGAATTCGAGTCCTGCACGAGCGCCTTCTGCGCCGCCTGCCGCGCGCGCGCGAACTGACCGCCCTGTCGCTGCGTGTAGCACTCGCGAATGTTGTCGCTGGCACGGATCACCACGTACGCGCGCTGGGCGATCGCTTCCGCGAGCGCCGCCGTGGTGCCCGGATTGCCGTTGGTCGAGCGGTAGCTCGCCGCCATGCCGGAGCTCGCGATGTCGACCATGCGCACGTCCGCCGACAGCTCGGCGCCGCTCTTGTGGAAGTCACCGGTGAGGAATGAATGCACCTGCAGGAACCGGGCGAGCTGCCGGGCCTGCTCGTCCGTGAGCAGCCCGTCGCACGGGAAGCCCGACTGCTTCAACGCCTCGCAGAGCTTGGCCTTCGGGATCACCTGCACCTTGCTCTTCGCGATTTGGCCGAGCCGCTCGCGGACTGCGTCCGCAAGCGCGATGCTCGCGGCCGAATCGGCGGCCGCCGCCTGAAACGGCAACACGAGAAACCGCTCCGTCGGCTGTTGCACCGCGAGCTGGGCCGTCGCGTTCGCCGCGGCGCATATGGTCAACGCCATCACTAACTGAAGCGCTCTCACCGTGTTCGTTCCTCCGGTAACAGGCTGCTACACCAATGGGCGAAGAGGGATTCGAACCCCCGACATCCTGCGTGTAAGGCAGGCGCTCTGAACCGCTGAGCTATTCGCCCGTGCCATTGGGGGAATTGCGGAGGTGCTAAAGGAGCAGGCCTACTGGAAACAGAACGCAGTAGCCTAGCACGAGTAGCACCGGCGCGAGCGTGGTGTTCCCCTTCGACAGCAACCAATAACCAAGTGCGAGCGACACGAGCGCGCCGCCGAGAACGATGTAGTTCTTCGGTCCGAACCGCAGGCGCGAACGGGCGAGTGTTTGGTCGGGCATCGGGCGGCCTAGAGTCTATTCGGTAATCTCAACATCGTCAAGCAGTTGGCTGCCATCCGCGTCCGGTACGGCGTCCAGCGCCGCCCGCCGTTCCCGATCGCGCCGGCGGCGGAGCACCACCAGCGCCACGAGCAGCGCCCCGATCGCCAGCCAGAAGAAGCCCATCGCGAACAGCCAGGAGAGCCAGCCGTAGCGCGATCCGACGTCTTTCTGCCAGCGCTCCTCGAAATCACTCTCGGTGACGTGATATGTCTCACGCAACGCCGCGTCGAACGATTCAGATTGCGGCAGATTGGTGAGCAGCGGCGTGAGGCCGCGCTCCCGGCCCCAGCGCTCGAGCAGCAACACGGCAGTCGCCGCCAGCGCGTACCCCGTCTCGGCATCGCCGCGGTCGCTGCGGAGCGCCCGGTCGACCTCGTCCAGATCCATGCGCACGCCCCGCGCCAGCTGCCAGTTGAGCCGCAGCGCGTCGAGCCGGTCCCACTCCTGCGCCGCGACCGCCGCGTACCCTTCGTCGAACCACAGCGGCACGTGATGTCCCACCTTCCACCGCAGCGCGAGGTGAGCGAGCTCGTGGCGCAAGGCGTCAGCCGGACGGCCGGACGGCCCGGCGGCCAACAGCACGATGGTTCCGGCATCCGGGAAGGCCGCGCCCTCGCTCCACAGCGGTAAGCGACCGCGCGTGAGTGAATCGTAGACTTGGCGACTGGGCGCGAGGATGATGCGGATCGGGCGATCGGGCAGCGCGCCGATGCCGGGAAAGTTGGTCGCGTGATCGGCTTGCTCGGCGATCGCGACCGCCAGTCCTTCTTGGCCGGGCCAGGCGATCGCGGTGACGCGACCGACCTGCGTGGCAACGGGAGACTGAGTCGGGGGGTGACCCTGCAACAGCAGGACGAGCAGCGCTACTCTCGCGGCGGCTCCTCGCCCTTACCCACGAGCTCCAGCATCTCCTGGCAGCGCTTGCCCCAGGAATTGAATTTGTTGGCCTTGAAGCCGTCGGTCCACGTCGTCTTCGCTTTGTCCTGCTCACCCGCGAACCACTGGGCGCGCCCCAGCTCGTAGTACGCTTCGATGAGGTTGGGCCCGAGCTTCAGCGTTTTCTGAAAGAACGTTTCCGCGTCCTCGTACATCTCGCGCTGTAGGTACACGAGGCCGAGATAGAAGTGCGCGTAGAGCGTCG
>Ga0310811_10012584_pt1 | contig 10984 bp, 11 predicted proteins | sample YCmetagenome_FD_207642 | JGI IMG/M metagenome (GOLD analysis project Ga0310811, IMG submission 207642) | Soil microbial communities from experimental microcosm in Duke University, North Carolina, United States - YC | ecosystem: Engineered > Artificial ecosystem > Soil microcosm > Unclassified ...
GGCGGCTGTCACGACGCCTCGCTTGCCTCTCCCGTCTTACGGGGGAGGTGGCCCGAAGGGCCGGAGGGGGAAGGCCTCAGTCGAGACTGATATGATTGCGACGTCGGAATCCCAAGAACCTTGACTGACGCCTTCCCTCTCCGCCCCCTGGCGGGGGCACCTCCCTGGGCACCTCCCCCGTATGACGGGGGAGGAAGACGAAGAGCGGATGAGGGTAGGGTCAGCTCGCCAGCCATATGTCGTACCAGCTTGCCGCCAGGTAGTTCGGGTCGTTGGAATGGTTCTGCACCTTGGTGCTGGCGACGGTAATCGATTCGAGCTCGACCAGCGGCAGGTTGGGGCATTCGAGCGTGGTGATCTTCTGGAACTCGACGACCAGGTCCTTGCGCCTGGCAGGATCGGTCTCGACCTTGATCTTCTCCACCAGGGCGTCGACCTCGTCGGTGTGAAAGCCCGAGGCATTGCGGAACGGCACGCCCTTCTTGATGCCGTCGGAGGTGTAGTACTGAGTCGTCGAGGGCACCGGCTCGGACGGATTGGCCTGGTTGGAGATCGCCAGGTCGAAATCGTAATCGGTGTAGATGCGCTTGATCGAGCTCGGCCGGTCGGGGACGGTGAGGTTGATGCCGACGCCGATATCCTCCAGCCCCTGCTTGACGATGGCGCCGATCTTGCCGTTCTCGGCGAACCAGCCGGCCGCCAGCAGGTTCAAGGTGAAGCGCTTGCCGTCCTTCTGCTTCGGATAGCCCGCCGCATCGAGCAAGGCGGTCGCCTTCTTGGGATCGAACGCGGTCTTGAAGGTATCGGCGGTGAAGAATTCCTTGTTGGGCGAGAAGATCGGGCTCGTGCCCGGCCGGGCATAGCCGTAGTAGACGGTCTTGGCGATCAGATTGCGATCGACCGCGAAGAACATCGCCTGTCGCACCTCGCGCTTGGCGAAGATCGGGTTGCGCATGTTGACCTCGAAGGAGGTCGACCACACGGCCTCCTCGTAGCCCTTGGGCGTGGCGACAAACTTGCCCGTCGCCGTGAGCCGCTTGATGTCGGGCGGCGCCACCGGATTGAATACGCCGATATGGATGTCGCCTGCTTCCATGGCGGCAGCCCGTCCGGCCGGATCGCGCACGTAGCGGATGATCAGCCGGTCCATGTACGGCATGTCCTTGCGCCAGTAGGCGTCATTGCGGACATACTCGAAATGGCTGCCGCGCACCCACTCCTTGAACTTCCACGGGCCGGTGGCAATTGGCGCGTTGTTCGCCGGGTTGGTGACCGGATCGGAGCCGGCATAGACGTGCTTGGGCACGATGTAATTGACGTTGCCGCACATCAGCGACGAAAAGAAGAACTCGGGCACCGGCTTGTTGAACTTGACGACGACGGTGTCGCTGTCCGGCGACTCGACGCCGGCGAAGTCGGTCATCGCCGAGGCGGCGGCGTATTTCTTCCAGATTTCGTCGATCGAGTAGACGACGTCGTCGACGGTCATGTCCTTGCCGTCGTGGAACTTCACGCCCTTGCGGATCTTGATGGCGTAGGACTTGAAGTCGGCGGCGGGCTTCCACGCCTCGGCAAGCTCGCCGACGAACTCGCCATCCATGCGGCGGTTGCCCAGACGTTCGAACAGCTTGGACGAGGAGAAGGTGGGCGAGGAACCGCCGCCCGCCGGCACGTAGCAGGCCTGCGGCTCGCCGCCGCCCCAGGTCGCCACCAGGGTGCCGCCGCGCCTGGGCGCCCCTTGCGCGAACGATGCGGCACTCTTGCCGATGATGCCGGCGGCTAGTGCCCCTACGCCGAATGCCCCTGCGCCGAATGAACGACGTGAAAATCCGTTGGTCACAAGCCCCTCCGTCCCCGATCCCACCCGAAGCAAACTCTGTACCGTGCTGCGCTACTTCCTCCCCAGCGAAGCCGGGGAGGTGTAGGAAGCTCAATTCAACAGCGTCGAATACGTCGCCCGCCCCACCGCGAGCAGCGCCTTCTGGTCGTTGAACACGTCGACATCGACGACACCCACGCTCTTGCCGGCGCGTCGCACCTTGGCGGTGATGATGAGGCCGGTTTTGATAGCGGGGCGCAGGTAATCGACGCGGAAATTGATCGTCGGCAGGCCGCGGCGCAGCGCCATGATCAGGGCGTAGTCGCCGACCGTGTCGATGATGGCTGCGAGCGGGCCGCCATGCCACTGGCCGGTGCCGGCGCCGCGCTCGAACTCCGCTCGCATGGCGCAGGTCATGGTGATCTGCTCGTTGGCCGGGTCGGCCTCGGTGACCTTGAGCCCGAGGAAGTGGATGAAAGGCGAATGGTCGAGCATCGCCTGCAGTTCGGCCTTGGTGAGGGGTACGATCTTGTCGCTCACGGCGCCACCACGACCTTGCCGAACACCTCGCGGTCCTCGATCACGCGCAGCGCCTCGCGCGCGTCCTCGAGCTTGAAGACCTTGTCGACCAGCACCTTGAGCTTGCCCGACTGCACCAGCTTCAGGAGCTCCTCGACGTCGGAGCGCATCCAGCCGTTGGAGCCGAGCACCTTCAGCTCGAAGGTCCAGATGAAGCGGATGTCCTCGGTCGGCGCGAAGCCCGCCGTGGCGCCGCAGGTCAGCAGCCGGCCGCCGACCTTCAACACCTTCAGCGACTTAACCCAGGTGTCGCCGCCGGTGTAGTTCACCACCACGTCGACGCCGCGGTCGGTACCGCCGCCGCGCCGCGTCGGCTTGCCGTAGAGCTTGTAGATCTCGTCCTGGAAGTCGTGCGTGACGTAGTTGATCGTCTTGTCGGCGCCGAGCTCGATCAGCCGCTGGGCCTTGGCATCGGTGCCGGCGCAGGCGATCACCTCGGCGCCGGCGATCTTGGCGATCTGCAGGCAGCACACGCCGACGCCGCCCGAGGCGCCCAGGATCAGCACCTTCTCGCCCTTCGCCACATGACCGTTGGTTGTCATCATGCGCAGCGCCGTGCCGTAGGCGCAGGGCAATGCGGCGGCGTCGGGGTAGGCGACGCCGTCGGGAATCCGGATGAGCTGATGCGACCGCGCCCGGCAGAGCTCGGCCAGGCCGCCATGGATGGTCTCGCCCATCAGCCCGCCTTCGACGCGGTTGATCGGGTCGACGAGCACACGATCGCCCTTCTTCCAGCCCGTCACGCCGGGCCCCACTTCGGCGATCTCGCCGGCGACATCGAGGCCCATGATGGCCGGCATCGGCACCTTGATGCCCGGCATGCCCCGGCGCGTGAAGACGTCGTGGTAGTTGAGCGACGCCGCCTTGACCGCCACGATCACGTCGCCCTCGCCGGGCTTGGGATCGGGGAAGTTCGATTCGAAGTTCAGACGGTCCGGCCCGCCATGCTCGCGGACGACTGCGGCTCTCATCCCTGGATCTCCCCTTCGGTTGGTATCTGTCGCGCCAGAACGCGCTTGTCGATCTTGTTGGTGCCGGCGAGCGGCATCTCGGCGACGAACAGCACGCGCCGCGGGTGCTGATAGGCCGGCGCATGGGCCAGCGCATAGCTCTTGACCGCCTGCTCGTCGAGCTCGGCACCGGGCGCCTTGACCACGAAGGCGATCGGCTTGTGACCCTTGAGCTCGTCGGGCACCGGCAGCACCGCCGCCTGGTGGATGGCGGGATGGCGCTCGAGCATCTTCTCGACCTCGCCGGGATAGATGTTCTCGCCGCCGCACACGAACATGTCGTCGGCCCGGCCGACGAAATAGAAGAAGCCGTTCTCGTCGCGCCGGAACACGTCACCGGTGCGGTAATAGCCATCCGCCGTCATCGCCTTGGCGGTGGCCTCGGGCAGATTGTGATAGTGCGTCATCAGGGCGCCGCATTTCATCTCGAGCACGCCGCCCTCGGCGTCGGTGCCAGTGACTTCCTTGCCGTCGCGCACCAGGCGCAGCTCGACTTCGGGATGGGGATAGCCGGTCGACAGCTCGGGCTGGGGAATTCCCTTGGGATGCGGGCCGAACACCACCGGGCCTGCTTCCGTCGTGCCGTAGCCGTTGCTGATCTGCGCCTTGGGGAAGGCGTTGCGTACCTGGTCGATCAGCGATTGGGTGATCGGCGCGGAACCCATGCGCACCGCTTCGACGGCCGACAGGTCGTTGCTCGCCAGTAAATCGGGCTCGCGCAGGATCATGGCGATCATGGTCGGCACCGAGGTCAGGAACGCCACGCGATGGCGCGCCGCCGCCTCGACATATCCCCGGGTGGTGAATTGCGGCAGCAGGACGACGGTGTCGCCCTGACTGAACGTCGTCTGGCTCATCGCCAGCCCGTTCATGTGATAGAGCGGCGCGGCGACCAGCGAGCGCTGGCCGATCGGCACCGGCCGGCGCACCCGCTGGCTGATCGCCCAGAGATGCGAATAGTGCGACAGCACCACGCCCTTGGGCCGCCCGGTCGAGCCGGACGTGTAGAGGAACATCGCCGGTTCCTCGGGCTGCATGGCGAGCGGCTTGAAGGGGCCCTCGTCGAGCAGGGCGGAGAAATCGCGATCGAAGGAAATCTTGGGCACGCTGTCGGGCGCCAGGGCGAGGCGCGTATCGTCGCCGATCACCAGCCTGGCGTCGCAATCGCCCACGATGTAGCCCACCGTCTCGGCCGGCAGCTTGTAGTTGACCGGCACCGAGACCAGGCCGGCCTGCATGGTGCCGAGGAAGGTCAGCAGGAACTCGGCGCGATTGGCCGACAGGATGGCGACCCGATCGCCGCGGGCCAGTCCGCGCTTCAACAGGCCCCGCGCGATCGCGCCGCTCAGCCGCAGGACGTCGCCGTAGGTGTAGCGCCTTACCGTGCCGTTGCCGCCGTCGTCGATCAGGGCCAGCGCATCGGCGGGCACGTCGCGCGAGATCGCATCGCCCTGATTGTCGTACTTGATCGTCACCATGTGGCAAGTCCTGCGATCGCTCGGTCGGTCAGCTCGAGGCCCGAGGCGAGCGTGTCGGCGCGCCATTGACCGTCGAAGGGGCAGAAGGCATCCATCATGTCGGCGTGCAGGGCGGCGCGCAGGTCCGGATCGAGGCCGTCTTGGCGGCGCAGCCACTGGTCGAGGCGCAGCACCCGGCGCATGTTGACGCCGCGCGTGCCGAACTCGATCACGGCGCCGCACATCTCGCGATTGCCGAGGAAGCGCTGCACGCCGTGGAACACCAGCCCGGTGTAGTTCGGCCGTTCCATGCCATGCGGCCGCACGCCGACGATATTGTCCTTGCCCCACCACTGGCAGGCCCGCGCGAACAGCGCGCCGCCGGCATCGTTGAAGCACAGGAAGAACGGCTTGCCGTAGTCGCCGATGCCGGTGTGCCAATCGATGAAGGCCACCTTCTCCGCGTGGCCGAGCGTCTCCTGCACGATCGTCTCGAGGGAGCGGTTCGACCATTCGCGGTCGTGGCCGCCATACATCAGCCCGTTGGGATGGGCGTACTGGCCGCGCGCCAAGGTGTCGAACAGCGCATCGCGGCCGTGCTGCTCGGTGAAGGCTGCGAGGACGGCATCGACGCGGGCGTTCTCCTTGGCGGTCCATTGGCCCATCAGGAGGGCGTCGTGCAGGGTCTCGTAGTGCGGGTTGGCCGGCAGCGGTGCCGCCGAGCGGTCGACGAAGTTGCGGTTGAGATCGACGTTGTTCTCGGTGGTGCGCGTGAAATGGGCAAAGCCGTAGGGATTGAGCCCGTGCACCAGCACGACGCCGAGATCGGCCGGCAATCTCGCCGGTCCGCCTGCCTTCATCCAGGCGATCTGGACCGCCGAGCCGCTGAACCCTTCCTGGCCATGGGTCCCGCTGATGACCAGCGCCTGGCGCGCCGCCCGGCGATCGCCGAAGCGAGCCACGTCGATGGCGAGCGGTGCACCTTCCGGCGCCGTCTTGTCGGGATGAACGAAGGAACGGACGTCGCCGCCGCATTCGGCCGACGCCGCGAGGAACTTGGCGCGCGCCGCGGCATAGCTCACCGCATAGCAGTCATAGTACTCCATGGCTTCCCGCTGTTCCCGACAACTCTTCTCGCCGCCCTCGCGGCCGATCTACTCGACGAACTCGAGCACGGCGTTCAGCGCCTGCCTGGCCGGGACGACCAGCCGGCCGGCGCCGGGGCGCACATCGTCGATCTTGCCGCCGTGCAGGGCTTGCGTCGCCTTGTGCAGGGAGGCCGTCCGGAAGGTGAGGCCGGCCATGTAGGCTTTGCGGCCCTCCGGATCCGGCGCGGCATCGCCGAACTGGTCGCGCAATTCGGCCTCGGTCACGATGTCGAAGCGCGAGTTGCCGACGACCAGCGACTTGCCGCCCTTGATGTTGCGCACCGAGTCGGCGCCGAACATGTCGACATAGAGCTTGGCGCCGGCCGCCGGGTCCGGCTCGACGATCAGGGCGCGCGCCACGGCAACCGTTCCGTTCGCGTGATGGCGCCATTCGTCGCGCCACACCAGGTCGCGCGTGAAATGATGGCAGTAATAGACGCGCCCGTAGGGCACCACGCCGGCCTTCATGCGCACGGTGCGGAAGCGCGCGTCGCGCTTCTCGCCGTCGACCTCCACGGGGCGGGTGAACTCGACCGGCGGATCGATCGGTACGCCGGCCTTGGCGAGCGAGTCGTAGGTGATCGCCGAATCCTCGGAGCCGAACACCAGCCCGTTCAGCCCGGCGGGAAAGGTGAGCAGGTCGAGCCGGCCCGACGTCGCGCCCTTCGGCACGGCGATCAGCTCGAGATAGTCGGTCCCGAACATCGCGAGATGGTTCATCGAACCCAGCGAATGATAGCCGCGGGCGGTCAGGGTGAAGCCCAGCCGCCGGTAGATGTCGGCGGCGCGATCCATGTCGTCGCGCGCATTGATCACCACGTGATCGAGCGTCGGCACAGGCAAAGTCATCGAAGTCCCCTCTTGCCTCCCAGCATGTCCCATCCTCGCATGCCGGGCACGTCAGGATTTTTCATAGTTGCGGCCGGCGGGCTCATGGGCGGAAACGATTTCCAAAGTTCGAGAGATTTGGAGGATAACGATCCCGAAGGCGCCGTCGCGATCGGCCACACGAAAGCATCGTGACATGTCACGAGTCAATGGTGGGCGCGATGCTTGTTTCGCTCTTGCCAAGATGATGGCACGGCAGCAAACATCTGACATGTCACGAGATCGTGCGAGCCTGCGGTTGCCGGCTGCTTCGGCCGGCGTGCAAAGGCGCAAGCCCCCCGCCCGGCCGCGCTCGCTCGGCGAGGAGATCTATCGCCGCATTCGCCGCGACATCGTGGGCTGCAATTATGTGCCGGGCGAATCGTGCAGCGAAAGCCAGCTGGCCGAGGCCTACGGGGTCGGCAAGGCGCCGGTGCGCTGGGCCCTGGCCGCGCTGTCACGCGAGGGCTTGGTGATCGCCCGACCGCGCCAGGGCTACACCGTGGCCCCCGTCACCCTCGACTCTGTCCACGAGGTGTTCGGCCTTCGCCTCATTCTCGAGCCGGCGGCGGCGCGACTGGCGGCCGGCCGGGCCGACATCGCGCTGCTGGAGGAACTGCATGGCCGGGTCACGCGCGGCCTCAGCGTCGGGGACCGGCGCAGCGAACGGCGCTGGGTCGAGGCCAACAACGACTTTCATATCGAGATCACGCGCGCCGCCGGCAACGACCGCCTGACCCGCATCGTGGCGAGCCTGCTCGAGGAGAGCCAGCGCACCATGCATCTGCTGACCTTCGTGTTCGACCGCGTGAAATCGATGGGTCCCGACCACCGCGCCCTGATCGACGACGGCGCCGCCGCCGAGCGGGTCGCCCGCGAGCACCTCGAGAACTCGCGCCGGCTGGTGATGGACGCGCTGCTGGCGCGGTGACCCTCAGTACTCCGAAACCTTGTTCGGCTCGCCCTTCGACGGCCAGACGCGGCTGTAGAGAAAGAGCATGGCCTCGCCCGCCGGCATCTGGTCGAAGGTCGGCGGATGGTCGGCGTCGACGCAGGTCGGCAGCGGGCGGATCACCGTGTCGTAGTCGGGGTTGGCGAACACGCCCACCGAGTAGCGCTCGCGGCCATAATGGTTGACGACGCGATGCAGGGTCGAGGCGAAGCGGTTGTTCGTCCACATGCGCATGCTGTCGCCGATATTGACGACGAAGCTGTTCTCGACCGGCGGCACGATCAGCCATTCGCCCGACTTGCTCTTGATCTCGAGTCCGCCGACATCGTCCTGCTGCAGCATGGTGAAGCCGCCGCCATCCTGGTGGGCGCGGCTGTCGCCGCCTTCCAGCGCCGCCTGGGTCGCCTGCGGCAGGTAGTGCAGCAGGCGCACCTGGATCAGCGGTTTCCGGTAGAACTGCGTGAAGTAATCCGGCGGCAGCTCGAGGCCGCGCGCGAACACCGAGGCGAGCAGGGCGGCGAAGCCGGTCATCGTGGTGTGGTAGTCGAGCACCGTCTCGCGAAAGCCCGGCAGGTTCTCCGGCCACAGATTCTGGCCGTGCAGCGGCTTGCCGGCGAGCACGTCGGGATCGTCCGGCGGCAGCTCGACCGAGGCCTGGAACGCCTCGTTGAGATGCGGCTTGCGCGCCTTCATGCGTGCTGGGTCCAGATGGGGCTGGAAGCCCTCGATCGCCTTGCCGCGAAAATCGGGCTGCCGGCCGGGCTCGTCCATCGGCAGGTAGCCGCGGAACAGGTTCGAGTGGCCCATGTAGGCGTGCATCTTCGCCGCCAGCGGCAGGGCGAAGAAGCGCTTCGACGCCTCGAAGATGGCGCGGATCTTCTCGTGCGGCACCGGATGGTTGACGATGGTGAGGAAGCCGATGTCGCGGCACGCGTCGTGGACCTCGCGGGCGACGCGCTCGATCGCTTCCTCGTTCTTGCGGCTTACCGGCGCGAAATCGATCACTGGCAGCTCATTGGCGTTGGCCCAGCGTCCCAGGCGGGGAGCGGGCATCGGCGGGTTGGCTGTGGTCTGGATCTCGGTCTGCATGATTCTGTCCTGTGTCGGGTCGGAGCCTACCACGACGCCAAGGGTGTCGCTTCGGGTTGCCGAGCGATTTCCGTGCCGCAAGCGGGTGCGGCCAGGGCCGGTCACTTGCCGCTGTTGAGCTCGGTCACCCGGCGCAGCATGTAGTCGCCGGCTCGTTCCGAGAAATCGAGGAGGATCTTCAGCTCGTCGCGGCTGTAGCCGGCCAGCAGGGCCTGCATCGACTTTTCCAGCGGCGCATACAGGGCGCCGATCGGGGCAATCTTTTCGGGACGCACCTGAACCCGGACCTTGCGCCGGTCGTTCGGGTCGGCGATGCGCTCGACCAGCTCGAGACGTTCCAGCCGGTCGATCAGTCCGGTCACCGCACCGCTGGTCAGGCCGGTATGGCGGGCGATCTCGCCGGCTGTCGACGGGCCGTTCATCAGGATCAGGTCGAGGCACTCGAGATCGGTCGAGTTCACTCCCATGCGGACGAGCGGCGCAAGGCCAGCATCAATCGTTCAGTCAGCGCTTGCCGGGTCTCTTGACCCGTTGCCTTGATCGCCATATATCTTAGTAACCAAGAGAACTAGATGGAAAGATAGTACACATCATACGACGGCAACCAAGGAGCAAGCCATGAGTCTCATGACCTCGACCGAGCATACGCGCGACGAGTCGATCGACAGCTATGCCGCGAAGGCGGCAATGGCCTGGCACGGCTGGGGATCGCCCGTTGGCATTTCGATTCTGTTGCTCGCGCTCGGCGTCGCTTCAGTGTTGGGCCGCTTCGCCGTGCTGGGCTTCTGACCATGGCCCGAGTCTTGGTCATCGGCGGCGGCATCGCCGGTTGCGCGCTCGCGCTGTTCCTGCACAAGGCCGGGATCGAAGCCGTGGTGTTCGAGGCCCATCCCTACTCGCGCGGCGCCGGCGGCGGTCTGCAGCTCGCCACCAACGGCATGAATGTCCTGGCCGAGCTCGGCCTCGCCGACGCCCTGGCGGCGCGTGGCACGGCCTGCCACGGCATGGAGTTCCGCGATCGTCGTGGGCGGCGGCTTGGTCGTCTCGAGCTGCCCTCGAACGGTCGGTCGGCGGTGACGGTGTCGCGCACCGTGCTGCACGAGCTTCTGCAGGATGCCGCGCGTGCGTGCGGCATCGCCATCGTGCACGGCAAGCGCCTGGTCGACTGGCAGGAGGGGCCGGGCTCCGTTGTCGCCTCGTTCGCCGACGGCTCGTCAGCAGAAGGCGACCTGCTGGTCGGCGCCGACGGGTTGCAGTCGCGGGTGCGCCAGCGGCTTCTGCCCGACGGTCCGAAGCCTGCCTTCACCGGCCTGGTCGGCACGGGCGGTTTCGTCCCGCGTGCCGCCCTTCGCGCCGCCGGTCTCGTCGACGAAAGTTCCATGACCCTCTTTTACGGAGCCGGTGCTTTCGTCGGCTGCGCCTACGCCGATCGCCGCGAAGAGTCGGGTGGCCTGTGGTGGACGTCCCTGGCGCGCGACGTGCCCCTCGAGTCGACCGAACGGGCGCAGCTTGCCGGCGAGGAAGGGATCCGCTCGGTCCTGGGGGCTGGTGACGGCTGGAACGAGGCGGTGCGCCAGGTGCTCGGAGCCACGGTCGAGACGGTGGCACCGATCGACATCTTCGACGTGGCGACGCTACCCAGCTGGTCGCGCGGCCGGGTCGTGCTGATGGGCGATGCCGCCCACGCCGTCAGCCCGCATTCCGGGCAAGGCGCCTCGATGGCGCTCGAAGATTCGATCACGCTGGCCAAGCTGCTGCGCAGCGACGGGGTCGGTGACCCGACGCAGAGCTTCACAGCCTTTGAGCGCGAACGTCGTGTGCGCGTCGAACGGATCGTGGCGTTCGGTCGCCGCAGCGGTGACAGCAAGCGCCGCGGCGTCGTCGGCGCCTGGCTGCAGGCCCAGCTCATGAGATTATTCCTGCATCTGCATCAGCCCGATATGGGCTGGATCTACGCTCACCGCGTCGCGTGGTGAAGGTCATCGCCGGGAGCGCGCCACTCCGTGGCGCATTCCCTGTTTGCCGCTACAAGGCGCCATGGAATGGCGCGCTCCCGGCGATGA
>Ga0310811_10012590_pt1 | contig 10981 bp, 10 predicted proteins | sample YCmetagenome_FD_207642 | JGI IMG/M metagenome (GOLD analysis project Ga0310811, IMG submission 207642) | Soil microbial communities from experimental microcosm in Duke University, North Carolina, United States - YC | ecosystem: Engineered > Artificial ecosystem > Soil microcosm > Unclassified ...
GCCCTGACGCCCCTGCTCCTCGCCGCCGGGCTGCTCCCGTCCCTGCTTCGCCGGCCCCTGGCGCCCGCGGCCGTCACCGCGGTCGCCGTGACCGCCTTGATCGCCGCCGCGGTGCTGATGCGAACCCGGCCCGGCCTCGAGTCGGCGTTCACCGTCACCCAGCTGACCAGGGCGGCCAGCGCCCCGGCGGTGGCGGCTGGGCTGGCGGTGGCCGCGGCGTGGCTCGCCCTGGCCGTCGCCTACTGCCTGCGAGGGTTCGCGCAGCGACGGTTGTACGGCTGGGCAGGCCTGATGCTGTTCGCGCTCACCGTCTCCGGCCTCATCGCCGGCGCCGCGCGCGGGCCCGACGGCCGAGCGGTGGGGGCCGCCGGCCTCGGCGCCCTCGGCGCGCTCGTGGCCGTGGCCGGGAGCTACCTGGACCTCACCCGGGCCTACGAAGACCAGACGCTGGAGCTGTCGGACTCGGAAATCGAGGCGGACGCCGCCGAAGCCCGGTTACGGGTGCGGGTGGCTGATCTGCGGGCGCAGCGCCACGACCTGATCAATGCCATCACCGCCATCGACGGGGCGGCATCCACGCTCGAGCGCGAGTTCAACCGCCTGTCCGAGCGTGACCGGCAGACGCTGGCCCGTGTGCTCGGCTCGGGGACGGCCCGGCTGCGCACCCTGCTCAGCCAGGACAAGGGGTTCGACGGGCAGGTGTCGTTGGCCGAGGCCGCGGCCAGGGTCGCCGAGGACCCGGCCTGGCACCGCCGCCTGGACGTCCACGTCGACGCCGGCCTGGTGGCCGCCGGCTCCCAGGGCGAGACGGCCGAGGTCGTCCGCCAGCTCGTCGAATACGCCCACCGCCGGGGCCCGGACACCCGGGTGACCGTTCGCGGCGAGCGGGACGGCGAGTGGGTCGTGCTGCGCGTCGAGGACCGGGGGCCGACGTTGTCTCGGGACGTGCGCCGCCGCCTCCTCCACCCCGACAACGGGAGGGGGCCGGAGGCAGACAGCGACCGCGGGCTCCGGGTCGCCGCCCGCCTCATGCGGGCCCAGGGCGGCGACGTATGGGTCGAGCCTCGTCCCGGCGGTGGGTCGTCCTTCGGTATCTGCCTGCCTGCGCTGACCGAGGTCGACGGGGAGACGGGTGCCGCCTCCTGAGGATGCCGGCCGCCCCTGGCCGGTGCTCATCGTCGAAGACCACGAGCTGCTATCGGGCACCCTCGCCCTGGCCCTGCGCCAGCGCGGCCTGGAGGTCGGCACCCTGAACGGTCCGGCGGCCGAGGCGGTGATCGAGGCGGCCCGGCAACGGGCCCCCGCGCTCGTGCTGCTGGACCTCGACCTGGGCCCGGTGCTCGGCGACGGGGTCGACCTCGTACGCCCCTTGGTGGAGGCCGGCGCCCGGGTGGTGATCATGTCGGGGGACGGCGACAGGGCCCGCCTCGGCTCCTGCGTGGAGGCGGGGGCGAGTGGCGTGGTCAGCAAGGCGTCGACGTTCGACGATCTCATCGCCGCCGTGGAGCGCACGGCTCGGGGTGAACAGCTCCTCACCGAGGAAGAGCGCCAGAGCCTGCTGGCCGAGCTGCGGTCTCGGCGTCGGTCTGACGATGAGCGCCTCGGCCCTTTTGCCCCGCTGACGCCCCGCGAGCAGGCCGTGCTGGCCGGGCTGATGGCCGGCGAACCGGCGGAGGTCATCGCCCAGAGTGCCTACGTCTCCGTCGCCACGGTCCGCAGCCAGATCAGGGGGATCCTCCGCAAGCTGGGGGTGACCTCGCAGCTCGCGGCGGTCGCCCTGGCGCGCGACGCGGGATGGACGCCGCCCTCGTAGCCGCGCAAATCATCAATGTTGAGGATGCGGGGCGGCGGCGGGTCGCTCATCATCGCCAGCATGAGAGCACCAGCACGCCGGGACGAGCGGGGGGCGGCCGTCCTCGAGTTCGCCATCGTCCTGCCCCTGCTGGTCCTGTTCGTCTTCGGGATCGTCGAGTTTGGCCGGGCCTACAGCGCCCGCATCACGCTGACCGCCGCCGTCCGTGAAGGCGCTCGGGCCGCCGCCCTGGGGGGCGATGCCGCGGCGTCGACCAAGAACGCGGCCAGCGGCCTGAAGTCCAGCGCCATCACGGTCACGACGGTCGCCTGCCCGGCCAACCCCGACCCGACGACGAACGCCAGCGTGCAGGCGACCTACCCCTTTGCCTACGACATCCCGTTGCTCGGCCGCGGCACCTGGACCCTGAACGCCACCGGAGTCATGCGATGCGGGGGCTGACCGGCCGGGCCCGTCGCGACGAGCGCGGTGCGGTGGTCGTGGTCACGGTCGCCTTTTCCGTGGCCATGGTGGCCATGGCCGCCCTCGTCGTCGACGTCGGCGCCCTCCACGACGAGCGCCGCCAGCTCCAGAACGGGGCCGACGCCGCCGCCCTCGCCGTGGCCCACAGCTGCGCGCTGGGAACCTGCGACAGCACGCTGGCCGCCGGCTTGGCCAACGCCAATGCCCGCGACGGCGCGGCGAAGGTCGACTCGGTCGTTGCGTCGGTGGCCAGCCGGAAGGTGGCCGTCGCCACCAGCACGAAGTCTTCCAATGGCGGGACCATCCTGCCGTTCTTCTTCGCCCGGGCGGTCACCGGCTCGCCGGGCCAGACGGTGCATGCCAAGGCCACTGCGAGCTGGTCGGGGATCTCCAAGGCCGCAGCCATCCCGCTCGTCATCTCGGCGTGCGAGTGGGAAAAAGCGACGAACGGCGGCACCACGTACAACACGACGTTCACCGGGCCGATCAGCGTGATCCTGTTCCACACCGGCGGGCAGGCCGCCCCGGACTGCGCCGCCCATGCCGGGCAGGATTCCGACGGCGACCACCGCCTCCCGGGCGGCTTCGGGTGGGCCGACGCTTCGTCGTGTGAGTTGACCTTCGCCATCGGCAGCCTGATCGCCGAGGCCAAGACCGGGGCGTCCGTACTTCCAACGTGCAACCCGGCAACCCTCGTGGGCACGACCGTCCTCGTTCCCATCTTCGACGACATCGTCGGCACGGGAACGAACGCCAAATACCACATCGAAGGGTTCGGCGCGCTGCGGGTGACCGGCTTCCGGTTCCCCTCGACCACCGGCGGCGTCGCCCCCTGCTCGTCCCCCGCGACCTGCATCGGCGGCTACTTCACCCGCTTCGTCACCCCGGCGGACGCCACCGGCGGCCCGGATCTGGGCGCCAGCAACGTCATCCTCGTCAGCTAGGAGCAAGGACCAATGATCAAGCGACAGAAGCTCATCGGCATCATCACCTCGGTCGTGCTGGCGGCCCTCGGGACCGGCCTGCTCGTCGCCTACGTGCGCAGCGCGGAACACCGGGCGCTCAAGGGCGAGCGGGCGGTCGACGTGCTGGTCGTGGCGGACACGATTCCCAAGGGCACGAAGTCGGAGGACATAGGGGCCAAGGTCAAGTTGGAGCAGGTGCCGGCCAAGGTGCTGGCCAAGGGCGCCCTCGCCACCATCGGGACGCTCGCGGGCAAGGTGGCGGCCGTCGACCTCCTGCCCGGCGAGCAGCTGGTGCCGGGCCGGTTCTCCACCGCCGCCGAGGCCACCGGCATCCCCGCCGGGATGCTCCAGGTGACGATCGCCCTCGACCCGGTGCGGGCCCTCGGCGGGCAGCTCCGGGAGGGCGACTCGGTCGGCGTGACTGTGTCGTTCGAGGATCCGGAGTCCACCCACCTCATCCTGCACAAGATTCAGGTGACCGACGTCCGCACCGATGCTGGCGCCCCCGTTACCTCCAAGGCCGATGGGCCGTCGCCGGCCAGCCCCGTGTTCGTCACCCTCGCCCTCGACGCCCCCTCGGTCGAGAAGGTCGTGTTCGCCGCCGAGCACGGCCGGGTCTGGCTGGCCCTGGAGCCGAAGGACGCCAACGAGGGCGGCACGAAGGTCCAGTCCCGTGCCGGGGTGAATCTGTGAGCGGCCGGGGAGGCCGGTCCGGCAAGGACCCGTCGGGGCACGCTCGGAAGGACGTGGCTCGATGATTGGTACCCTCCTCGTCACTCCGGACGCCGAGTTCGAGGCCCGGGTCAAGCGGGTCTTCGACGGCGACATCCAGGCCGAGCGGTGGTGGGACGACAAGCTCCCGCGGACCGACCCGCAGGCCGCGGCCCACGATGTCTCCCTGCGTGACGCCGCGGTGGTCGTGCTCGGCCCCGGCCTCCCGCCCGCCGTCAGCCTGGCCCTGGCCGAGGCGCTCGACGTCCACTACGGCGACGTCTGCGTCGTGCTGGTCGCCAAGCCCAGCGCCCGGCTCTGGGAGCAGGCGCTGCGGGCCGGCGTGCGGGAGGTCATCGCCCCGGACGCCGACGACAACGACCTGCGCCAGGCCTTGGTCCGGGCCGGGTCGGCCGCCAGCCGGCGACTCGCCGGGAACATGGCGGCCGCAGCGCGGGAGACGACGGACCGGGGTCGCCTTGTCGCCGTCGTGTCCCCCAAGGGGGGCGCGGGCAAGACGACGGTGGCGTCCAACCTGGCCGCCAAACTCGCCGCCTCGGCGCCGGGCCAGGTGGTGATCGTCGACCTCGACCTGCAGTTCGGCGACGTGGCCAGCGCCTTCGCCCTCGGCCCCCAGGCCACCATCGCCGACGCAGCGCGGGCCGACGTCCGCCTGGACAGCACCGCGCTCAAGGTGTTCCTCGAGCCCCACCCGAGCGGCGTCTACGCCCTGCTCGCCCCCCACTTTCCCGCTGAAGCCGACGAGGTGAGCCCGGTCACGATCGGCCACGTCCTCGACGTGCTCGCCTCCGAGTTCGCATACGTGATCGTCGACACCGCGGCCGGGATCGACGAGCACACCCTGGCCGCCGTCGAGCGGGCGGACGATCTGGTCTTCGTGTGCGTGACCGACGTTCCCAGCGTCCGGGCCCTCCGCAAGGCCATCGACGTGCTCGACCTGCTGGGCATGACCCGCGCCCGCCGCCACCTCGTGCTCAACCGGTCGGACGACCGGGTCGGCCTGTCCGTGCGTGACGTCGAGGCCACCCTCGGCCTGCACGTCGACGTCTCCGTCCCGACGTCGCGCTCGGTGCAGGTCTCCGTCAACCAGGGCTCCCCGATCGTGGAGGCCGACCCCCGGTCGCCGGCCGCTCGTGCCCTGGCCACCCTCGCCGAGCGCTTCGTCGCCGACGCGAGGCCCGCCATCGCCGCCACCGCCTCCACTGGCCGGCGGTTCTCCCGAAAGGACGCCCGATGAAGCTGAACCAGCGCCTCAAGCAGGCCGAGAGCGGGCCGCAGGTCGAGCCCACGCCCGCCGAGACCGCGATTGCTCAGCCCCCGGCCGCCCCGCCCCGGCTGGCGGCTGCCGCGCCGGCACCCTCCCGCGTCGCCGCCGACCCGCTCACCGCCATCAAGCGCCGGGCCCAGGAGTCGCTCTACGCCCGGCTCGGCGGCCGGCTGTTCCGCCCCGATATGAGCGAGGAGCAGCTCCACCGGCTGGTCATCGACGAGCTCGGCCTCGTGCTCCAGAGCGACCGGGCGCCCCTGTCGCCGGCGGAGCGCCAACGCCTGCTCGACGACATCACCGAAGACGTCCTCGGGTACGGCCCGCTGGAGAGCTTCCTCGCCGACCCCGACGTCTCGGAGATCATGGTCACCGGCACCCGCCCGATCTACGTCGAGCGGGCCGGTCGCCTCTACGCCACCGGGAGCCGCTTCCTCTTCGACGACCACCTGCGCCGGGTCATCGAGCGGATCGTCAGCCAGGTGGGGCGGCGGATCGACGAGTCGTCGCCCATGGTCGACGCCCGCTTGGCCGACGGATCCCGGGTCAATGCCGTCGTGCCGCCGCTGGCCCTCGACGGCCCGACGCTCACCATCCGGAAGTTCGCCAAGGACCCGTACAAGGTCAACGACCTGATCCGGCTCAAGACCGTCTCGTCGCGCATGGCCGAGCTCCTGGCTTTGTGTGTTACGGGGCGGCTCAGCATCCTGGTCACCGGCGGTACAGGCACGGGCAAGACGACGCTGCTGAACGTGCTCTCCTCGTTCATCCCGGAGGAGGAGCGGATCATCACCATCGAGGACTCCGCCGAGCTGCAGCTGCACCAGGACCACGTGGTCCGGCTGGAGAGCCGGCCGGCCAACGTCGAGGACCGCGGCGAGGTCACGATCCGCGATCTGGTTCGCAACTCGCTGCGCATGCGCCCCGACCGGATCATCGTGGGCGAGGTCCGCGGGGGCGAGGCGCTCGACATGCTCCAGGCCATGAACACCGGCCACGAGGGGTCGCTGTCGACGCTTCATGCCAACTCGCCACGGGACGCCCTGGCCCGCCTCGAGACCATGGTCCTCATGGCCGGGCTGGACCTGCCATCCCGGGCCATCCGCGAGCAGATCGCCTCCGCCGTACAGCTGATCGTGCACCTCAGCCGGCTGCGTGATGGCACCCGCCGAGTGAGCCACCTGACCGAGGTCACCGGCATGGAGGCCGGGGTGATCGGCCTCCAGGACATCTTCACCCTCCAGCGGGGCGAAATCGGCGAGGACGGCCTCCTGCACGCCACCCTGCAGCCCACGGGCATCCGGCCCGCCTTCGCCGACCAGCTCAAGGCCGAGGGCCTGGCGATCTCCGCCCGCCTGCTCGGCCCAACCGACGCCATGGCCGCGGCCAAGGGAAGGGCCCGGTGAAGGCCGGTGCCAGCGGGCGCGGCGTCGCCCTGGCCGCAGCGCTGGCGCTCGGCGCCGCCCTGGCCCCGTCGGTCCTGGCCGCGGGGGCGGCGGGGGACCCGCTGCCGGTCTCGGCCGACGTTTCCGGCTATCCCGATGTCCGGCTCGTCGTCGCCGCCCCCGCCGAGATGGGCGATCAGCTGCTGACCGCCTCGTCCTTCCGGGTCGTCGAGGGTGGCCAGCCCCAGTCCATCCAGGTTGACGCCCTGCCCGCCGACCAGCTCGAGGTCGCCCTCGTCCTCGACACGTCGGGCAGCATGGCCGGCGCCCCACTGGCGGCGGCCAAGTCGGCGGCGCAGGCGTTCCTCGCCCAGCTCCCCGCGGGTGCGCGGGTGGCGGTCATCGGCTTCGGGGCCAAGGCCGCCGTCGTCAGCCCCCTGTCGGCGAACCGCAGCGCCCAGCAGGCGGCGGTCGCCGGCCTGTCGGCCGGAGGCCAGACTGCGCTGTACGACGCCGTCGGCGCCGGGCTGGCCCAACTGTCGGCGACCGCCGGGACCCGGCCCGTCGTCGTCCTGCTCTCCGACGGCGGGGATACGACGAGCAAGGCGACGCTCGACGCCACCGCGGCCGCGCTGGCCGCGTCCAAGGTCCCGCTCTTCGCCGTCGAGCTGCGCACGGGGGAGAGCAACCCCGCGGCCCTGAGTCGCCTGGCCGCCAGCGGGGGCGGGCGCGTCGTGCCCGCCGGCGACCCGGCCGCCCTCGGCGGGGCGTTCGACGCCGTCGCCAGGCAGCTCGTCCGGCAATACGCCATCGGCTACCGCTCGTCGGGGCATGGGCCGACGGACGTCGACGTCAACATTTCCTCGGGAACAGTGCAGGTCGCCGGCCGGGCCCAGCTTTCCCTCCCGGCCATGGTCGACGCCGGGCCGCCGGCGAGCGCGGACCCGGCGGGTGACGGCGGGACGACCGGCCGTCCCTTGGGGAGCTGGGCCCTGTTCGGGGGTGCCGCGCTCTGGGCACTGGTGCTGCTCGGCGCCCTGCTGGCGGCGTCGTCGCGGTGGGCTCCGCGGGCTCGGGGGCTGGTGTCCCGTCGCCGGGGCCTCGGCCTGAGTGGCGCCGCCCGCCGGGCGGAGTCGCTGACCGATGCTGTGTTGCGCTCCCGTGGTGGATCGGCTCGTCTGGCCACCACGCTGGAGGCCGGCGGCGTCGATGTCCGTGTGGGGGAGCTGCTGCTCGCCGTGGGCGCGGCGGCCGCGGTGGTGTTCGTCGCCGGCTGGCTCCTGATCTCCGCCCTGGTCGGACTGGTCGCCGCCCTCGTCGTCCTGGTGGTCGCCCGCGTGGTGGTCGAGCAGCTGGCCCGGCGGCGACGCGCCCGTTTCGGCGACCAGCTGGCCGACACGCTGCAGATGCTGGCCGGCAGCCTGCGCGCCGGCCACAGCCTGGCCCAGGCCATCGACACCCTGGCCCGGGAGTCCGAGTCGCCGACGGCGGAGGAATTCCGCCGGGTGACCGTGGAGACCCGGCTGGGGCGCGATTTCGTCGAGAGCCTCTCGGCCCTGCGGGGGCGCGTCGGGAACGAGGACTTCGAGTGGGTGGTCGAAGCGGTCGAGATCCAGCGTGAGGTCGGCGGCGACCTCGCCGAGATCCTCGACAAGGTGACCGGCACCATTCGGGACCGGACCCGCATCCGCCGCCAGGTCACCGCCCTGAGCGCCGAGGGTCGGCTGTCGGCGGCGGTCCTGATGGTCCTGCCCTTCGGTCTCGCCGGCGTCATGGCCGTCACCAACCGGTCGTACCTGAGCCCGCTGTTCGGCACCGGGCTCGGCCTCGCCTTCCTCGCCGCCGGCGCCGTCCTCCTGGCCGTCGGCGGCGTGTGGCTCCGCCGCATCGTCAAGCCGATCTTCTGAAGGAGCACCAGATGCCCATCTACGTCGTGGCCGCTGCGCTCGCCGTCGCTCTGTCGCTGCCGGTCCTGTGGTTCAGCCTGGCGGGGGACCGAGTGCCGGGGCGCCGGGTGAGCCACAACCTCACCGCCGGGCTGGCCCCGGGCGGGGACCTCCGGGCCATCGTGCTGTCGACGTCGCCGTTCGAGCGCCTGATCGAGCCACTCGTCCGGGCGCTGGCCAGCCCGGCGCGCCGCCTCAGCCCCGGCGGCATCGTCGCCCGGCTCGAGCGCAGGCTCGAACTGGCCGGCGGTGGGTGGCCCGTCGAACGTGTCCTCGCCCTCAAGCTGGCCGCCGCCGGTGCCGGCCTGGCCGGCGGCCTGGCGTGGTTTGCCATCTCGCCGTGCGGTCGTACCCTGGCCGGCGGGGCCCTGGTCGTCGCGGCCGGGTACCTGTCGCCCGACGCCGTCCTGGCCCGGCGAGCCCGGGCCCGTCAGACCGAGATCGCCAACCGGCTCCCGGACACGCTCGACCAGCTCACGATCTGCATCGAGGCCGGGCTCGGCTTCGACGCCGCCCTGGCCCGAACGGCACGGTCCGGCAGTGGCCCCCTGGCCGCGGAGATCACGCAGCTGCTCCAGGAGCTGCGGGTGGGGATCCCCCGGCGTGAGGCGTTGGAGAACCTGCTGGCCCGGACCGAGGTTCCCGATCTGCGCCAGTTCGTCCACGCCGTCACCCAAGCCGAGATCTACGGCGTCCCGATCGCCCGGGTCCTGCGGTCCCAGGCCGTCGAGCAGCGGGAGAAGCGGCGGTTCCGCGCCGAGGAGCGGGCCATGAAGCTGCCGGTGAAGGTGGTCTTCCCGCTGGTCTTCTGCATCCTGCCCACCCTGTTCATCGTCGTCCTCGTCCCCGCCTTCATCAACCTCGTCAAGGGCCTGTAGGAGCCGCCGGGCGCCCTTCGTGTACCTTCGGGCATCGAGGCCAGGCGGTCCCCTAGGACGAGATCGAGGAGCGTGCCCGGGTTCATCGCGTTGATCGGCCTGCTGGCGGCGACCCTGCTCGTGTCCTGCGGCGGCTCCTCGGGCACCGGGTCACCGGCCGCCGACGACGAGATCACGGCGAGCGGGCCCGATTCGCCCGACTGCCCGGTTCGCAACCACCTGGCTTCCGAGGACAACGGGCAGCGGCGGCCAGGGGTGGAGACGCCGGTCGACTATTCCTTCCTGGAGGCGCAACGCGGCGGATGCCAGCCGGTGCGGTTCAACCCGTGCGAGCCCATCCACTACGTGGTCAACGCCGCCCTTGCCCCGCCGGGCGCCCTGGACGACCTGCAGGCCGCGATCGGCAAGGTGGAGGCGGCGACGGGCCTGACCTTCGTGAACGACGGGCCGACGGACGAGCCGGCGGTGGTGAACCGTCCCGCGGCACAGCCCCAGCGGTACCCCGGCCGCTGGGCGCCCATTCTGATCGTGTGGGGTCACGGCGGCCAGTTCCGGATGGAACCGACCAACCCGGCCGGGGGGCGTTCGGTCCCGGTCGACGGCACCTATGTCAGCGGGGTACTGATCGTGAACGTCGACGCGGTGGCGACGGACCACGACCGGACCCGGCCGGCCAGCGGGTTCGGCGAGGGGACGACCTGGGGCCGCGTGTTCATCCACGAGATCGGCCATCTCGTCGGCCTCGGCCACGTCGCCCGGTCAGACGAGATCATGTTCACCGAGCTCGGCGTCCAGCGGGGACCGGCCGAGTTCCAGGCCGGCGACCTCGCCGGCCTCAAGGCCGTCGGTACCGAAGCCGGCTGCCTGCCGACGCCCGCGCCGCCGGCGCGTTAAGCCTTCCCGTGCCCGGCGTGGGGAATAGCGAGAAGCATTGAGAGTCGCACCTTCATGGGCGTACGCTGACTCCCGTCGGGCGAAACGCTGGCGAGGGCGGTAGCCCTTTTGCGCCCCGTACGTACCAAGGTCTGCGGGACTACCTTGCGGGCAAGGACATCGAAGGCATCGTCTGGCATCACCCCGACGGGCGGATGGCCAAGATCAAGTTGCGTGACTTCGGGCTCGTCCGCAATTCCGTGTAAATCCTCATCAGGCACGGGCGACCTCGGGCTGGCAGTTCGGCAACACCTGGCGCCGCCACCACCGCAGGGTTTGCCTCGGCGGGGCCGAATCCGGCGGGCACGGGCGAGCGGCGAGCGCCAGCCGGTACTCCTCGGCCCGGCGGACGAGGTCGGCCTGGTGCTGGTGCACGCGCAGTGCCGTCACGTAGTCGCTGTTCATACGGTCCCCTTCCTCGGCTCCGATCCGCTGTTGGTCTCAGCCTGGGCTCTGGCGGCCGAACACACATCCGCGGGGGCCACGGATCCACTACGGATCGAGTACGGATAGGCCACGCAAAGCAGGGGTGGGCGCGTGAGAATGAGCGCCGTGACCACTGTGGGGGCGGAGACGGTGTCGGAGCGGGAGGCCGAGGTCCTG
>Ga0310811_10012591_pt1 | contig 10980 bp, 11 predicted proteins | sample YCmetagenome_FD_207642 | JGI IMG/M metagenome (GOLD analysis project Ga0310811, IMG submission 207642) | Soil microbial communities from experimental microcosm in Duke University, North Carolina, United States - YC | ecosystem: Engineered > Artificial ecosystem > Soil microcosm > Unclassified ...
GATCGAATACCGCACCAACAACCACGTCGACAAGGCGGAAGTGATGTCGGCACTGGCACGCTTCTTCCTGACCGTGATGCCTCTATGAGCGGGGCGAAGGAAACAGCATGATCACCGGATTGTTGAAAAAAAGTCTGCAGCTGACGGTCTGTGCCGTTTGCCTGGTGCTGCCGTTTGCATCGCACGCGGAACGGCTGAAGGACCTGGCCAATGTGCAGGGCGTGCGCGAAAACCAGTTGCTCGGCTACGGTCTCGTCGTCGGTCTCGATGGCAGCGGCGACCAGACCACGCAGACGCCGTTTACCGTGCAGAGCATCGTCAACATGATGCAGCAGATGGGCGTGATCCTGCCGCAGGGCGTCAACCTGCAATTGAAGAACGTCGCGGCCGTGATGGTGACGACCTCCTTGCCGGCGTTTGCGCAGCCGGGGCAGACGCTGGATATCACCGTATCGTCTATGGGTAATGCCAAGAGCCTGCGCGGCGGCACGCTGCTGATGACGCCGCTGAAAGGCGCCGACGGCCAGATCTATGCAATGGCGCAAGGCAACGTGGTGGTCGGCGGCGCCGGCGCCTCGGCCAACGGCAGCAAGGCGCAAGTCAATCACCTGAGCGTGGGCCGCGTATCGGCCGGCGCCACTGTCGAGCGCGCCGTCGCCAACAGCCTGGGGCAGGGCGATACCGTCACGCTGGAATTGAAGGAAAGCGATTTCTCCACTGCCAGCATGGTGGTCGATGCGGTCAACAAGCGCTTCGGTCCGCAAACGGCATCCGCGCTGGATGGCCGCGTGATCCGCGTGCGTGCGCCGGCCAGCAATGACGAGCGCGTCAGCTTCCTCGGCGCGCTGGAAAGCATCAACGTCACGCCGGCGCAAGTCAGCGCCAAGGTCATCATGAATGCGCGCACCGGCTCGGTCGTGATGAACCAGGCCGTCACGCTGGACGCCTGCGCGATTTCGCACGGCAATCTGTCGGTCACCATCAATACGCAGCCGATCATCAGCCAGCCGGGACCGCTGTCGGGCGGCCAGACCGTGGTCGCACAGCAATCGCAGATCCAGATCAATCAGCAGCCCGGCAAGGTCATCCTGTTGAAGAATTCCGCATCGCTGGCCGACGTCGTGAAAGCATTGAATTCGATCGGCGCCACGCCGCAGGATTTGCTCGCGATCCTGCAGGCGATGAAGGCGGCCGGCGCATTGCGCGCGGAACTGGAAATCATCTAAACATCGTCTCATGATCACGCCCGCCGACAACTCGTCCAATGATTTAGCGATCGATTCGAAGAATCTCGAATCGCTGAAGACGGCGGCGCGCCAGAATTCGCCGGAAGCGGTGAAGGCCGCGGCCAAGCAGTTCGAGGCGCTGTTCCTGAACATGATGATGAAGAGCATGCGCGATGCCGCGCCGCAGGACGGCATGTTCGACAATTCGCAGACCAAGCTGTACACCTCGATGCTGGATCAGCAGATGAGCCAGAACCTGGCCACGCGCGGCGTCGGCCTGGCCGACATGCTGATCCGCCAGTTGTCGCCGCAAGGCATTGCCGGTGCGACCAACGCCAACGGCACGAACGCCAGCGCGATCGGCGGCGACGGCAGCGCGCTTGACGGCGTCTCGCTGCCGGCATCGGCGACGCGTCCTTTTGTCGATCGTTTCGGCGCGCTGCAGCCGGCCGAGACCGGAGCGGTAAAAGCGGCTGAGGCCAAGTCCGCGTCGAATCAGCCGGCGCATGTGCAGGCATTTCAGCAGCGTCTGGCCGCACATGCGGAAGAAGCCAGCCGTACGACCGGCATTCCGGCCAAGTTCATGCTCGGCCAGGCCGCGCTGGAAAGCGGCTGGGGCAAGCATGTGATCAAGCGCGCCGACGGCAGCAGCAGCCACAACCTGTTCGGCATCAAGGCGGGGCCGAACTGGAAGGGCAAGACGGTGGAAGCCGTGACCACCGAATACGTGCATGGCGTGAAGCAGAAGCGCGTGGAAAAATTCCGCGCCTACGATACCTATGCCGATTCCTTCCGCGATTACGCCAAGCTGTTGCGCAGCAATCCGCGTTACGAAAAAGTGCTGGCCAATGCCAGCGACCTGAAGGGCTTCGCGCAGGGATTGCAGCGCGCCGGCTACGCGACCGATCCGCATTACGCGGCCAAGCTGCAGCACATTATCAACAGCAATTTGTCGGTTTGATCCGCAATGGCGGCTCATGTGTCAGATTGCCATCAAGTTTTTTTGACATTTGCCGTATACGCCGATATGGCGCCTGGAAGAAGAGATCATGGCTAACATTCTCAGCATCGCTCAAAGCGGACTGGTCGCGGCGCAGGCCGGCCTGGCCACGACCAGCCATAACATCTCGAACCAGGGCGTCGCCGGCTACAGCCGCCAGCAAATCATTCAATCCTCGGCCGGCGGGCAGAACTACGGCTACGGCTTCATCGGCAACGGCACCAACGTCGATACGATCAAGCGCGCCTACGACAGTTTCCTCGGGGTGCAGGCCAACGGCGTGCAGTCCACCAAGAGCCAGCTCGACAGCTATTACACGCAGATCAACCAGATCAACAACATGATCGCGGATGCGTCTTCCGGACTGAGCCCGGCGATCCAGAATTTCTTCACCGCGATTCAGGACCTGGTATCCGATCCCAGCGGCACTCCCTCGCGCCAGTCGATGCTGTCGGGTGCGCAATCGCTGGCGGCGCGTTTTCAAAGCCTGGACACGCAACTGCGCACCATGCAGGACAGCGTCAATACGCAGATCCAGGGCAGCGTGACGAACATCAATTCCTACGCGCAGCAGATTGCGCAGTTGAACAATGCGATCGCAAAGGCGCAAAGCACGGGACAGCCGCCGAATGATCTGCTGGACCAGCGCGATCAACTGACCGCCCAGCTCAGCAAGGAAAGCAAGGTGACGGTGGTCGTGCAGGACGGCAATTACAACGTGTTTGTCGGCAATGGCCAGCCGCTGGTGGTCGGCAATGTCGTCAACGCCTTGCAAACGGTCGCGTCGTCCACCGATATCGGGCGGCTGGAAGTCGGCTATACGAATGCGGGCGGCTCGGTGGTCACGCTGCCGGAAGATTCGCTGTCGGGCGGGACGCTGGGCGGACTGTTCCAGTTCCGCAGCCAGACGCTGGACCCGGTACAGAATTCGCTGGGGCGCATCGCGATGGGTCTGGCCGACACCTTCAATGCGCAGCACAAGCTCGGCGTGGATCTGAATGGAAATGCCGGCGGCGATTTCTTCAATGTCGCCTCGCCAGTGGTGACGCCGGACGCCAGGAATACCGGCAGTGCGGTGATCGGCGCCAGCATCACCGATGTCGGCGCGCTGACCGCCAGCGATTATCGTCTGTCGTATGACGGCACCAACTACACCGTGACGCGCCTGTCCGACAATACCTCGGTCTATTCGAACACGACCTTCCCGGCGGCGGCGATCGACGGTGTGCAGTTCAGCGAGACTTCCGGCACGATGGCAGCCGGCGATAAATTCGTGATTCGTCCGACGATCAATGGCGCATCGGATTTCAGCGTGCTGATCACCGACACCAGCGCGATCGCTGCGGCGACGCCGATCCGCACCAGCGTGCCGACCAGCAATGCCGGCAACGCGACGATCAGCACCGGCACCATCGATTCGACCTATAGCGGCGGCGAAGTACCGACCACGCTGACTTATGACGCGACGACCACGCCGGGCACCTTCTCCGGGTTTCCGGCAGGCCTGGACGTGATCGTCACCGCGAATGGCACCAGCACCACCTACACGGCGCCGGCCGCCGCGGTTCCTTATACTGCCGGCGCGACGATCGCATTCGGCGGCGTGCAGGTCCAGATCAGCGGCACGCCGAAGGGCGGCGACACCTTTTCGATTGTTGCCAATACCAGCGGCACCGGCGACAACCGCAACATCCTTGCGCTGGGCGCCTTGCAAAACGCCAAAACCCTGCTCGGCGGCACGGCGGATTACAACAGCGCCTACAGCCAGATTGTCGGCAGCGTCGGCAACAAGACGCGCGAAATGCAGGTCAATAGCGACGCCCAGGGAAAATTGCTGACCTCGATCCAGAGCGCGCAGCAATCGCAATCCGGCGTCAATCTCGATGAAGAAGCGACCAACCTGATCCGTTATCAGCAGGCCTATCAGGCTTCGGCCAAGGTGATGCAGGTTGTCAGCGATCTGTTCGGCACGCTGCTGTCGATCGCCCAATAGGAGAAATAAACCATGCGCATCAGCACCAGCATGATGTTTGATATGGGCGTGAGCCGTCTGAGCGATCTGCAGTCCAGCATCGTCAAGACGCAGCAGCAGATCAGCACCAATCGCCGCATCCTGACGCCGGCCGATGATCCGGTGGCGGCGGCCGCCGCGCTGGGCATGAGCCAGACGATTTCGATGAACGACCAGTACACGGTCAATCGCCAGAACGCAACCAGCGCGCTGTCGCAGGAAGAAAGCCAGTTGGCTGCCGCGACCACGCTGCTGCAGAACATCAAGACCGCGGTGGTGGCGGCCGGCAATCCCGCGTTCGACGATACGCAACGCCAGGACTACGTCACGCAGTTGCGCAACAGCTTTGACGAACTGCTGGGCATCGCGAATACCAAGGACGGCCAGGGCAATTATGTGTTTGGCGGCTACCAGAGCGGCTCGCAGCCATTCGCCAAGTCCGCCACCGGCGCGACTTATTCCGGCGATCAGGGTCAGCGTCTGTTGCAGGTCGGGCCGTCGCGCCAGATGTCGGTCAGCGATTCCGGCACCGCGGTCTTTGAAAGCAATTTGACTGGCAATGGCAAATTCGTCACCGCGCCCGGCGCAGCCAATACCGGCACCGGCATCGTCACGATCGGCACGGTCGCGGATCCCAGCCTGCTGGACGGCACCACGTACACATTGACCTTTGCCGTGGACGCGACCACCGGCGCAAGAACCTACCTGGTTGCACCGTCGACGCCGCCGGCCACGCCGCAACCCTTTGTCGATGGCCAGAGCATCACCGTCGGCGGTGCGCAATTCAGCATCAGCGGCGCGCCCGCCGACGGCGATACCTTCACGGTCGGACCGAGCACCAAGCAAAGCGTCTTCACCACCATCAGCAACCTGATCGATACGCTATCCGTGCCTGGCGCCGGCAGCGCCAACCAGGCCAAGCTGGCCAATGGCTTGAGTGCCGCCAGCGTCAACATCGACAGCGCGCTCGTCAATATTTCGGCGGTGCGCGCGTCGGTCGGTGCGCGCCTGAATGAAATCGACGATCTGGACAGCGCGGGTTCGGATTTGAAGATTCAATACACGCAGACCCTGTCCGACCTGCAGGACATCGATCCGATTGCCGCGTATTCGAGCCTGACGCAGCAGCAATACACCTTGCAGGCTGCGCAGCAATCGTTCATCACGATCTCCAGCCTGAATCTGTTCAGCTATCTGAAGTGAGCGGGGCGCGCTAGCGCGTGGGGAGCGGCGCCATCGCGCTTGCGATCGTGCCCATTGCATTGACGCCTTCCTGGATCAGATTGATCAGCGGCGTCGTCAGGTAAGGCAGCACGACGCCGATCATCACCAGTCCGACGCCGATCGTGATCGGAAAACCAATCCCGAAAATATTCAACTGCGGCGCCGCGCGCGTCAGGATGCCGAGCGCCACGTTGGTGATCAGCAGCGCCGCCACGATCGGCAGCGACAACTGCACGCCGGCGCTGAAGATGCGTCCGCCCATTGCCACAATCTGCATCAATCCCTGATTCGCGATGAACCCGCTGGAAATCGGCAGCAGTTCGAAACTTTTCGCCAGGGTCGACAATACGATCAAGTGAAGATCGGTCGCCATGTAGACCATGATCATGATCAGCGAAAGGAACTGGCTGATGGCGGAGGTGCGCGCGCGCGTTTGCGGATCGAAGAAGCTGGCAAATCCCAGCCCCATCGTCATGCCGCTGATTTCACCCGCCAGTTCGACGCCGGCGAACACGATGCGCACGGCAAAGCCCATCGCCATGCCGATCACCAGTTGCTGCACCAAAATGAGAAGCCCGGCGGCGGACATCGGATCGGCGCCTGGAATCGCAGGCACGGTAGGGGCGACAATCAGGGACAGCAGAATGCCGAGGCAGATCTTGACGCGCGCCGGTACGCTGACGTTGCCGAACAGCGGCGCGACCGAGATCAGTCCGAGGATGCGGGTCAGCGGCCAGATGACTGCCGCAATCCAGGTATTGAGCTCGGCGCTGGTAAGCGTGATCATGGCGAGCGTTAAAGCGGGCCGACCGGAACGGCAGAGAGCTTGACGGTCAAGCGACGAACTGCGACAGATTGCCGAGCATTTCGCGCATGTAGTCGAGCATGACGCTCAGCATCCACGGACCAGCAATGATCAGCACCAGGAAAATACCGATCAGCTTGGGAATGAAGGTCAGCGTGGCTTCGTTGATCTGGGTTGCCGCCTGGAAGATGCTGACGATCAGGCCGACGCCGAGCGCAACCAGCAGCAAGGGTGCCGAAATCATCAAGGTCACCTCGATCGCATGACGGCCCAGCGACATGATACTTTCAGGAGTCATGGTGCTTCCTCAATAAAAACTTTGTGCGAGCGAACCGATCAGCAACTGCCAACCGTCGACCAGCACGAACAGCATCAACTTGAACGGCAGCGAGACAATCGACGGCGACACCATCATCATGCCCATCGACATCAGCACGCTGGCGACCACCATGTCGATAATCAGGAAGGGAATGAAGATCGCAAAGCTGATCTGAAAAGCGGTCTTCAATTCGCTGGTGATGAAGGCCGGCACCAGTACGCGCAAGGGCACATCTTCCGGTCCCTGCAATTGCGGCGTGTTGGACATCTTCACATACAGCGCCAGATCGGCCTCGCGCGTCTGCTTCAGCATGAACTGCTTCAGCGGCGCCGCAGCCTTGTCGAGCGCTTCCTTCATCTGGATCTTGTTTTCGGAAAACGGCTGGTAGGCATCGACATAAATCTTGTCGAGCACCGGACTCATGACAAACATGGTCAGGAACAGCGCAAGGCCGATCAGCACCTGGTTCGGCGGCGCGCTCTGCGTGCCGAGCGCCTGGCGCAGCAGCGACAGCACGATGATGATGCGCGTGAAGCTGGTCATCATCAGCAACACCGCCGGCAGGAAAGACAGGGCCGTCAGCAGCAGCAGCGTTTGCAGGCTGAGCGAATAGGTTTGTCCGCCGCCGGGCGCCGGCGAACTGGTGAAGGCCGGCAGGCCTTGCTGCGCCATTGCCGCGAGCGGCAGGGTGAGCAGGAGCAGAGGCAATCCGCGCCGGACCACGGCACGGATCATGGATGAATTATTTGGCATTGCGTTTTTCGAGGCTTTGCGCGAGCCAGTTGGAGAAATTGCGCGGCAGCGGCGTGGTGTCGCCGGAGGGCGGCGTTGTCGTTTCCTGTTTCGGCATGGTGGACAGGGCGCTGATGCGGCCAGGCGCAACGCCGACCACGATCCATTGCTCGGCGACTTCGATCACCATCACGCGTTCGCGCGTGCCGACGCTGACGCCGCCGACGATACGGATACCCGCGCCGCCGCTGCTTTTCGCGGCGCTGAAACGGCGCAGCATCCAGGCGCACAAGGCCATCAGTCCGAGCACGATGACCAGGCCGAACAATACCTGCAGCAGGCTGCCGGCGGAAGCGGGACCGGCGGTGGTTGCCACCGGCGCCGACGCCGGTGCGGCGTGGCTCAGCAAGGCGACCGACAGCGCCGGCAGTAAGAGCAGGCGGCGCATGTTCATCGATTCAGTTTGCGGATGCGTTCCGAAGGCGAAATGATATCGGTCAGGCGTATGCCGAACTTGTCGTTGACGACCACCACTTCGCCTTGCGCGATCAGGCAGCCGTTGACCAGCACGTCCATCGGTTCGCCCGCCAGGCCGTCCAGTTCCACCACCGAGCCCTGCGCCAGTTGCAGCAGGTTCTTGATCGCGATCTTGGTGCGGCCCAGTTCCACCGTCAGTTGCACCGGAATATCGAGGATGAAGTCGATATCGTTGTGAGTGCCGGTCTTCAGGTCGCCGCCCGCGAAATCCTTGAAGACGGTGGCAGCGGCGGCTTTCGGCGCCAGGGCCGAGTCAGCACTTTCCTGCTCGGCCAGTGCGGCGCCCCAGTCGTCTTCGGCTGCGGCTTGTGCGTCGTTTTCATTACTCATGCTCATCTCCTTGCGCTGGTTCGCTTGCTGCGTAGATCAATTTTTCCACGCGCAATGCATATTGCCCGTTCAACTTTCCGTAAGTGCATTCCATTACCGGTACGCCATCCACTTCCGCGGTCACCTGATCCGGCACGACGATCGGGATCACGTCGCCGGCCTTCATGTTCAGGATGTCGCCCAGCGTCACGTTCGCCGTACCCATCCTGGCCAGGATTTCGACTTCGGCAGTCTGGATCTGCTGCGTCATCAGGCGGATCCAGCGCTTGTCCATTTCCAGGGTTTCGCCCTGCATGCTGCTGGTCAGGACGTCGCGGATCGGTTCGATCATCGAGTAGGGCGTGCAGAAGTGCATCTCGCCGCTGACCGGACCGAGCTCGATGGTGAAGGTGGTGGAGACCACCACTTCATTCGGCGTCGCGATATTGGCGAACTGCGTGTTCATCTCCGAGCGGATGTATTCGAATTCGACCGGGTAAACCGGTTCCCACGATTTGGCATAGGTTTCGAAAATGATCGCCAGCACGCGCTGAATGATGCGTTGTTCGGTCTGCGTGAAATCGCGTCCTTCGACCCGCGTATGGAAACGGCCGTCGCCGCCGAACAGGTTGTCGACCAGCAGAAAAACCAGATTCGGATCGAGCACGATCAGCGCGGTGCCGCGCAGCGGTTTGATGTGGATCAGGTTCAGGTTGGTCGGCACCACCAGATTGCGGATGAACTCGCTGTATTTCGATACGCGCACCGGGCTGATCGATACTTCCGCCGTGCGATGCAGGAAATTGAACAGGCCGATGCGCAGCAGTCGCGAGAAGCGCTCGTTGATGATTTCGAGCGTCGGCATGCGACCGCGCACGATGCGTTCCTGTGTCGCCAGATTGTAGGGCCGGATGCCGGCGGGATCGTCCTTCTTCCCACCCTCATCCTGGTCCCCGTTGACGCCCTTGAGCAGCGCATCAACTTCTTCTTGCGAAAGGAAATTCTCGGCCATGATCTTTTATTGAACGACGAACGAGGTAAATAAAACGCTGGTGACGGCAGCTTTCGGGCCGCCCGGTACCAGCGGTTGCTTGAATATATCGAGGATTTCCTGCGACAGCTTGTGCTTGCCGTCCACCGTCAGGATATCGCCCGGCTTTTTGCTCGACAGCAGCAGCAACAGTCGGCTGCGCACATTCGGCATATACAACTTCAGCAGTTCGACCTGCGCCTGGTCTGCGACCTGGAAGGTCAGGCTGGTTTGCAGGAATTGCTCGCCGCTGTCGCCAGGTTGCAGATTAACGGTAAATGCATCCAGCGACAGGAAAACCGGCGGCGGCACTTCCTCGGCATGTGCCTTGGGCTGATCGTCTGCTGCTGCTTTTTGATTCAGAAAATACCATGCGCCTGCACCGCCGCCAGCCAGAATGAGTGCCAGCGCGATCACGATGATCCACAAACGGGACTTCGGCTTTTCTTCCGCTGGTTCAGGACTGCTTGCTTTCGGAGCTGCTTTTGTTGCCATCTGTCTTCCTCGAATACGGCATACTTTCTTTCACGATGCCATTATTAAAAAAAAGAGACGGGAAGGATGCATGGAAAAGAGAGGGGAACATCTCGCATATCTGCGTATTCACGGCCCGTGCATCGAGTGCCCGTCTTTATAGTGGAGCGGACCATGCATGCATGAGCCGTTCGCAGCCGCTATTAAACCATCATTAGTGACGAACAGAACCCGGCGCGAGAGAAAAACAACGCGTCGGACGAGATGCGAGGCGGGAGATGTTTAATGGACAAAGCCGCGGGTGCATTGCGCACCCGCGCCGGCGATCAGACGAAGGTGTCCACCATGCCGTTGCCGCCCAGCGGGGTCGGTACGTGGCTGACGTGCAGGCTGGCGTCGACCACGCCCTCGGTGCTGGCGCCGCGACGGCCGCTGCCGCCGCGCGGGGCCTGGTCAAAGCCGCCGTGCTGATTGGGCATGCCGGCATTGACGCTGGACTGCCCGAGCTGGATGCCGGCTTCGTTCAGCATGTCGCGCAGGCGCGGCATCGACGCTTCCAGCGCCTGGCGGACTTCAGGATGATGCGCGACGAAGTTCGCGGTGGCCTGGTTGTTGGAGACATTGACCGTGACCTGCATCGGGCCGAGGTCCGGTGGATTGAGCGTCAGCGTGGCGGTCTGCTCCGCGCCTTTTACCATCCACACCACTTTCTGGCCGAGCGCATCATCCCAGCCGGCGGTGCCGACCGGCGGCAATAATTCGGAGAAGCGCGTCGTACTCTGGGCGTCGGTGGCCGGCTGGTTGACCGCGCTGGCAATGGCGGCGGCGAAGGTCTGTTGCGTATTGCCCTCGGTGCCGGTCATGCCGGTTGCCTTGGCGCCTTTGGCGGTCGCCAGCGTCAAGGCCACCGTTTTTGCCGCGGTGTCGGCATCTTTCGTTCCGCGCGCATCGATGACCTTGTCCAGCACGGAAACCGCGCTTGGCTTCTTGCTGACGGTCTCTTTGTCGGCGTCGGTCACGGCGGCGCGCGCCGCGGCGGCTGCCGCCGATGCGGCCGCAGTCGCGTCGGGCGGGCTTGCCTTGGCATTGGTCAGGGCTGTGACGAAGGCGGCAATGCCGCTTTGATCCTTGGCGTCGACCTTCTTGTCGTCGTCCTTGTCGTCAGTCTTCTTGACGTCCTTGCCGGAGGCGACCTTGTCGTCGTCGCTTTTCTTGGCGTCGGTCTTGGTGGTGTCGCCGGCAGTCTCGCCGCTTTTGGTCGTGTCGTCCTTGCCGCTGGCATCCTTCTGCGCCGGCTTGGTGCCGTTGTTGTT
>Ga0310811_10012592_pt1 | contig 10980 bp, 11 predicted proteins | sample YCmetagenome_FD_207642 | JGI IMG/M metagenome (GOLD analysis project Ga0310811, IMG submission 207642) | Soil microbial communities from experimental microcosm in Duke University, North Carolina, United States - YC | ecosystem: Engineered > Artificial ecosystem > Soil microcosm > Unclassified ...
TCCGCACGACAAACATCTCGACAGCGACGCGCAAGCATCGTATAATGCGCGCTGTGCCTTGCAACATGCATTGCACTTTTGCAGCATCGCGAACCGTTAAGCATCACTGATAAAGCCCCCCGCCTTTCAGGTGTTGAATTCAAACACCGTCCCGGCGCAAAAGCTTTTGTGCCGAAATCTCTCAGATCTTTTCTTGGCTGTTTCGTTGGTTGGCGTTGCATTTTTTGCGCACGCAATTTCATCATGGACAAATCGGTCATCGACCGAGGGGATCCGTCATGAGCGTTGTGCTGCGCTGATTTTACGAAAGAAGATATGACTTTTGAATCACTTGGCCTTCATGCATCCATCATCAAGGCATTGAACGAATCCGGCTATACCGAGCCAACCTCGGTACAGGCACAAGCAGTTCCAGCCGGCATTGAAGGACGCGACATGATGGTCTCGTCGCAAACCGGTTCGGGCAAAACCGCGGCATTCATGCTGCCAGCTCTTCATAAATTTGCACTGCAAGCCGAGACTGAACCTGCCGGCGGCAGAACACCAAACCAGGAAGCACAATCGGCCCGCTCGCGCAATGAGCGTCCGCGCTTCAAGGCAGCACAGCCAAAGATGCTGGTGCTGACTCCAACGCGCGAACTCGCGCTGCAGGTCACTACCTCCACCGACAAGTACGGCTCTTTCATGCGCCGCGTCAAAGCGGTCTCGATCCTGGGCGGCATGCCATATCCGAAACAGATGCAACTGCTGTCGCGCAATCCGGAAATCCTGGTTGCGACGCCAGGCCGTCTGATCGACCACATGGAATCGGGCAAAATCGATTTCTCGCAATTGCAGATCCTGGTGCTAGACGAAGCCGACCGCATGCTGGACATGGGCTTTATCGAAGACATCGAAAAGATCGTTGCCGCCACACCGGAAACCCGTCAGACGATGCTGTTCTCCGCAACGCTCGACGGCATGGTCGGCACCATGGCGAAACGCATTACCAAGGATCCGCTGATCATCCAGATCGCCGGTTCGGCCACCAAGCATGAGAACATTCAGCAGCGCGTGCACTTTGTCGACGACCTGTCGCACAAGAACCGCATGCTTGATCACCTGCTGCGTGACGAATCGATGGACCAGGCTGTTGTCTTCACCGCTACCAAGCGTGATGCCGACACGATCGCCGATCGTCTGAACATCGCCGGTTTCGCTGCCGCTGCACTGCATGGCGACATGCATCAGGGCGCACGTAACCGCACGCTGGACGGCCTGCGCCGCGGCAACATCCGCGTGCTGGTCGCTACCGACGTCGCTGCACGCGGCATCGACGTGCCAGGCATCACCCACGTGTTCAACTACGATCTGCCGAAATTCCCGGAAGACTACGTGCACCGCATCGGCCGCACCGGTCGTGCCGGCCGTAACGGCATCGCTGTTTCGCTGGTCAATCATGCGGAAGGCGTGAACGTCAAACGCATCGAACGCTTCATCAAGCAGTCGATTCCGGTCGACGTGATCGCGGGTCTGGAACCAAAGCGCACTGCAGCGCCGCGCTCCAACACCAAGCCGAGTGGCTGGAAACCGGGCGACAACCGCAAGCCGGGCCAGCGCAGCTTCAGCAAACCAAACAACGGCCCACGCCGTGAAGGTTCGGGCTTCAACAAGGGCCCACGTACCGGTGGCGACACCAGTGGTGCAGCACGCCGTAGCTTCGGCGAACGTTGATTGTTCCTGCAAGCTTGAATGAAAAAACGCGCCGGCTGGCGCGTTTTTTTTCGTCCACTTGCTTTACATCAGCGCGGCGCTTCGGCCAGGCAGCTCGCAAGATAATCGACAAAGGTTCTGACCTTGGCCGACAGGTGCTTGCGGCTCGGGTAAATCGCATAAATACCCAGCTCGACCGCCGCCTGTTCTTGCATCACCTCGATTAATCGACCGGATTGCAAATCACCGCCGACGATGAAGTGCGGCTGCCAGATCAGTCCGGCGCCATCGAGCGCCGCCAGCCGCAACAGGTCGCCATTGTTGGCGCGCAGCGAACCATCAACCCGTACCGCCCCTGCGTCGAACGACCATTCGTCGCCGCTGCTCGCATAGCTGTAGTTCAGGCAGGCGTGATCTTTCAAATCGGCCGGTGTGCGTGGCGTGCCATGCGCAGCAAGATATTCCGGCGCAGCACACAGTACGATGCGATCAGTCGCCAGTCTGCGTGCGATCAAGCCGGATTCCGGCAAACTGCCAATGCGGATTGCCAGATCGTAGCCTTCCTCGATCAGGTCAACGCGGCGATCGGCCAGCGCCAGATCCAGCCGTACCTGCGGATAGCGCCGCAAGTATTCAGTCAGTAGTGGCGCTATCCGCAGGGTACCGTAGGAAACCGGCATCGCCACGCGCAGCGTGCCGCGCGGCGCCGCCGTCAGCATGCCGGCGGCCCGCCCCGCTTCATCAACGTCCGCCAGGATTTGCACGCAGCGTTCGTAATATGCCGCGCCGGATTCGGTCAGGCTCAAGCGCCGTGTGGTGCGATTCAGCAAGCGCGTGCCAAGGTGGTCTTCGAGTTGCGCCACGTATTTGGATGCGACCGCTTTCGACATTTCCAGGCGTGCGGCCCCGGCCGTGAAGCTTTCGCTATCGACCACGGCGACAAAGGTTCTCATGCAGGTCAGCGTATCCATTATCAACACGAAGAAAACAATGTTTCGCAAATTACCATATTTATCAACGCACCGTAGCTGGCTATAGTGACTGCATGAGTTTTGTCGTCACCGAGCCATGCATCCAGTGCAAATACACCGATTGCGTTTCCGTCTGTCCAATGGACTGCTTCATGGAAGGACCGAACTTCCTCGTCATCAATCCGGACGAGTGCATAGATTGCTCAATCTGCGTGGCTGAATGCCCGGTCGGCGCGATCGTCGGCGAGCGGGAAATCGCGCCGGAACAGACGCATTTCGTCGAGCTGAACCGCAGCCTGTCGCAGCATCCGGACTGGCGCCGCATCACTAAACAGCAAGCGCCCTTGGCCAGGCATGAACATTGGGCCAAGGCGCCGCACAAACTGCCATTCCTGAAAATACAAGGAGCATCATGAGCGCCCACAACTATCGCGTCACGCTCGAATACCTGGGCGGCAAGCATGCCGGCGCCGAGTCGCATGCGCCCATCCGCTTCGAGGCCGGTAATCACGATGACCTGTTCGCGATCATCGAACGCGCTAAAGCCGCGAAGCTCGCGGACGAAAATGAAACGGCTGCGCTGGCACTGGGCTTGAAACTGTTTGGCGAAGTCTTGCTCAAGCATCGCAAGGATCCGCTGTTTGCAGACTTACAGCCAGCGTTTCTCGAATTCATTGGCGCCTTCAAGCAGCGCCTACGCGACGCGCACGAAGGCCACGTACAAGTACTGCAATAGCAGGCAGCCGCCACTTCGCCTTTGGAGCTATCGATGAAAACATCTACCTTGCCGACCCTGTTCATCCCGCACGGCGGCGGTCCCTGCTTTTTCATGGACTGGCCGGGCGCACCGCATATGTGGGACCGCATGGCGGACTTCCTGCGCGGCCTGCCACAACAGTTGCCCTCGCAGCCCAAGGCGATCCTGATCGTTTCGGGTCACTGGGAAGAAAGCGCGTTTACCGTCAACGCCAATCCACAGCCTGAATTGATTTACGACTACTCCGGCTTTCCCGAACACACTTACCGCCTGACTTATCCCGCTCCCGGCGCACCGGCGTTGGCAGAACGTGTGCGGCAATTACTGGGCGCCGCCGACTTACCGGCGCAGCGTGATGCCGAACGCGGCTGGGATCACGGCGTCTTCATTCCGTTGAAAGTGATGTATCCGGACGCCGATATTCCGGTGGTGCAATTGTCGATGAAACGCGGACTCGACCCACTTGAGCATTTGCGCGCTGGCCAGGCGCTCGCGGCGCTGCGCGACGAAGGCGTGCTGATCGTTGGCAGCGGCATGAGCTTTCACAATATGCGTGGATTCCAGCCCGCCTTTCACGCCGCCTCGCAGCGCTTCGACGACTGGCTGGCCGACATGGCACAACAAGACGAGCAAAACCGCAATACGCTGTTGCAGCACTGGCTGGACGCGCCCGATGCGCGCCAGGTACAGCCGCACCCCGACCACCTGCTGCCGTTGATGGTGGCAGCCGGTGCCGCCGGCAACGATCACGGCACACGCATCTTCCAGGACACGGTGATGAATGTTGTCGTTTCCGCGCTTGCCTTTGGTGACATGCGGCATCGCCGCTAATCGCGGGGGCTGATAATGCATGGCGCTTAAGTCGTACTTAAACGGGCACTAAAAGAAAGGCGGCGTATCGATACGCCGCTTTTTTTCATACGCCGCGTTCGCCACAATTGCAAAACGCATGCGCGTATGCAATATTGCCTTTCTCAACATTCTCGAGTTTACGCATGAATCGATTCGCTTCAGTCCTCGCCGCCGGCATCCTGACCGTCGCCGCACTGGCGCCGCTGCAGGCCAGCGCGCAGATCAGCATCAACGTTAACATCGGCCAGGAACCACCGCCGGTACGCTACGAACCGGTACCGCCACCACGAGGTGGCTATGTCTGGGCACCGGGCTTCTGGGACTGGAGACACCATAAACATGTTTGGGTTGCCGGCCATTGGGAACGCGAGCGTGTCGGCTATGTCTACGCGCCGGCCGAATGGCGTCGGGTGGATGGCGAATGGCGCCTCTACCGCGGTGGCTGGCACGAGGACGAACATCACCACGGCAAGCGCCATCACGATGACGACCGCGACTGGCATTGCCCACCGGGCCAGGCCAAGAAAGGTCGCTGCTGACCGCACGCCCGTTGGCAATCCTTGCGATCGCCCCGATCATAGCCATGCCGATAATTACGCGACATGCATCCTTAACAAGATGCCCCGAGCGCAGCACGAGCTTCAGGTAACGGCGGCGTACCAGCTATGCCGGCAGGCGTTCCCGGCCGGTCTCGGCGATGTAAGCCCGGGTTCCGGCCACGACTTCTTCTCATCTCCCCTACGCCAGCGGTGCCGAATGCAAGGCGGACAGGACGTCGAGTATCGGAAGTCGCCACGGGGCCGCTCTGATTAGCGCCGCGTGCAGGCGACTCTATGACGGAGCCGCGGCGCCGCAAAACGCATTTGATCCCGGCGCCAATAGCTTGGAATAGTGCCCACCGCTGCGGTCCAACTTGACAATCCCCTCGTCTTTCCCCTACAGTGCTGGAATGTTCTCCGTCTCGCACATTGCTGCCCTCTCCCTGCGCTTCGCTCCCGCGATGCCGCTATCGCTACGACTACGTTAAGCCGCCTTCACCGCCGCTTACCGCACTACCGTTTTCGTCGCTTTCCGTTTTACCTTGCCTGACCAGGCGCAGCAAATTGTGAGTTTATTGTCATGAACGTCAAATCCATTCAAGCGCAGCGCATCAACGACGATGTGATCGCCGGGATGACGTCTGTCCGCACGCTGAACCTGCTACTGCTACCGATCGGTTACCTGACCTAGCGCGCGTGGCAGTCAGGTAGCCTCTTCGCCACACCTGACGACCATTGAATCTCGCGGCAGACGCCGTGGCTTTGAAGAAATAAGGATGCCCGCATCATGATGCTCAAGAACCCGAACACCAAGTACAACGCCTTTCCGGCCATCGATTTGAAAGATCGCACCTGGCCTAACAAGACCATCACCAAACCGCCGGTCTGGATGAGCACCGATCTGCGCGACGGCAACCAGGCCCTGATCGACCCGATGGATTCGGCCAAGAAACTGCGCTTCTTCGAGATGCTGGTGCAGATCGGCCTGAAGGAAATCGAAGTCGCGTTTCCCTCGGCCTCGCAGACCGACTTCGATTTCTGCCGCAAGCTGATCGACGAAAAACGCATTCCTGACGACGTAACAATCGAAGTGCTGACGCAAGCTCGCGAAGATCTGATCCGCCGCACGGTGGATGCCGTCGCTGGCGCACGCCGCGCAATTGTCCACATGTACAACGCCACCGCGCCATCCTTCCGCAAGATCATGTTCAACATGACCAAGGAAGAAGTAAAGGCGCTGGCGGTCAACGGCACCAAGCTGGTCAAGGAACTGACCGACGCGCATCCGGAGACCGAATGGGTCTACCAGTATTCGCCGGAAACCTTCAGCATGACCGAGCTCGATTTTGCAAAGGAAGTCGTCGATGCCGTCTCCGAAGTCTGGCAACCGACGCCGGAGCGCAAGATGATCGTCAACCTGCCCGGCACGGTCGAGGTCAGCACGCCGAACGTGTACGCCGACCAAGTCGAATGGATGCACCGCAACCTGGCGCGCCGCGATTCCATCGTCCTGAGCCTGCACCCGCACAATGACCGCGGCTGTGCCGTCGCCGCCGCTGAACTGGGCGTGATGGCCGGCGCCGATCGCGTCGAGGGCTGCTTGTTCGGCAATGGCGAACGCACTGGCAACGTCGATCTCGTCACGCTCGCGCTGAACCTGTACACGCAAGGCATCAATCCGGGACTCGACTTCTCCGACATTGACGCAATCCGCCAGACCGTCGAAGAATGCAACCAGATCCCGGTCCACCCTCGCCATCCATACGCCGGCGACCTCGTCTTCACCGCCTTCTCTGGCTCGCACCAGGACGCGATCAAGAAAGGCTTCGCCAAGCAGCAGAAGGACGCAATTTGGGAAGTGCCTTATCTTCCGATCGATCCTGCCGACCTCGGCCGCAGTTATGACGCGGTCATCCGCGTCAACAGCCAATCCGGCAAAGGCGGCATGGCCTATCTGCTCGAACAGGAATTCGGCCTGGTACTGCCGCGCCGCCTGCAGATCGAATTCAGCCGCGTCGTGCAGCGTGTCACCGATGAAACCGGCCGTGAAGTGGCAGCCGGCGACATCCACACCATCTTCAAGAACGAGTATGTCGATGCGCTGTCGCCATACAACTATCGCGGCCACTCGATGACGGACAAGAACGGCGTCATCGAAATCGAAGTCGATCTGGAGAAAGACGGCAAGCCGATGAAGGTTACCGGCAAGGGCAACGGCCCGATCGACGCCTTCGTCGACGCGCTCGGCCTCGATATCAAGTTCATGGATTTCCATGAGCATGCGATCGGTTCCGGCGCAGACGCCAACGCCGCCAGCTACATCGAACTGCGCGTCAACAACGGCCCTACTCGTTTTGGCGTCGGCATCGACTGCAACATCATGAAGGCCTCTTTCCGCGCCGTGCTGAGCGCGGTGAACCGGGACAGCGCTTTGAATGTAAAGGCTGCATGATTCGCTAGCCTGCAAATAGAAAAGCCGCTGAGTTCAGCGGCTTTTTTTATGCATCTTTATATCGTCGCATCGTCCACAAACACCACATGCCGCGTTGACGCACATCGTTTTTCGACCTTACACTGAACTCGTCAATTAACACCAAAGTCGCATCATGTCGGAGAAGAAACCGGAAGACAGCAAAGTCCTGCTGTTTCGCCCCGTACCCAAACGCTCGTCCAGTAAGACGAAGGTGGCAACGCTGATTTCAGAACTGAGAGAGCTGCTGGCCGTATACGATCAATTGATCGGCCTGCTACGCGAAACGGATAACGAAGGTGTGGATATCCTGACCGACAGCCTCGTCATGCTGGTAGTACGTTGCAGAGAGGCGCTGGAAAAAGGAATGGACGACAAGACCGCGCTCGAGATGCTGAATGAGATGCGAACCGAGTTGCGGCAGACGCCGAAAAATCTGCGTTCGCTTTTGCCGGGGATTGGGCCGCGCTTGGGAGAAAGCCTCCAATACAAATTGGGAATTGAGTTTTCCGCCTATTAAAAGACACAATGATCCGTCTTATTCTTGGCTTCGTCGTTGCCGCCCTTTGGTTGCCGATACTCGCTATGGCGGTTTCCCCGGCCTTTTCAATGGCAGGTCTCATCGCAGCATTTACTATTCCGCTTACGCTCTTCGTTGCGGTACCTTCTTACTGGCACTTCCGGAAATCCGTTGGCCTGAAGATTTGTTTACTCAACGGTGTTGTAATCGGCATCCTCGGAATTTTACTTTTCTGGGTGATCACAAATAGGCTCGCTGCAATAAACTGGGCGCCGCTACTCATTGCGACAAGCGTAATCTCATCACTACTATTCTGGCTTATTGGTCTGTGGAAGAACGAACGTTTCGCTTAAGGTCGGATGGGCGCTTACCGAGCCAATCTCACTCCCATAAACTGCCACCGCGCCGTCGCCGGAAAGAAGTTCCGATAGCTGACACGTGCATGTCCTTCCGGCGTCGCACATGACGAACCGCGCAGCACATACTGGTTCGCCATGAACTTGCCGTTGTACTCGCCGAGCGCGCCCTCTGCGGTCTGGAAACCCGGATACGCCGCGTAGCTGCTGGAAGTCCATTGCCAGCATTCCCCAAACAGTTGCTGTAATCCCTTACCTTGGCGCGCCGCATGTTCCCATTCCGCCTCGGTTGGCAGACGGGCACCGGCCCAGCGTGCATAGGCATCCGCTTCGAAATAGGAAATCTGTGTAGCTGCGGCATTCACATCCAGCGATTGCAAGCCGTGCAGACCGAACACGCACCAACCGTCTTCGGTCTGGCGCCAATACAGCGGATGCTCGAGCCCTTCCCTCTTGACCCAATCCCAACCTTCGGACAACCACAGCGACGGATCACGGTAGCCGCCGGCTTCGATGAAAGCAAGATATTCGCCGTTGGTGACGAGGCGCGATGCAAGCTGGTAGGGCTCAACAAACTGGCGGTGCCGCGGCAGTTCGTTATCGAAGCAAAAACCCTCGCCATCGTGGCCGATCTCGACAATGCCCGCGTCGAACGAATGCCATTGCATCGGCGCGGGCGATGAACGAACTCGCAACGGCGCCTCCCGATAGGCTGGCATCAAGGGATTGCAGGACAACAGGTGCTGCACGTCGGTCAGCATCAGCTCCTGGTGCTGCTGTTCGTGCTGCAGACCAAGCCCGACCAACGTTGCGAGTTGTGCAAACTGCTCCGCCTTCATCGGCTGCGCCAACACCTCGAGCAGACGCGCATCCACATCGCGCCGGTAGTCGTGCACCGCCGCAAGCGAAGGCCGCGTCAGCAGGCCGCGCTGCGCGCGTGCGTGCTTGTCGCCGACGCCGTTGTAGTACGAATTGAAGAGCACGCGGAAAACCGGATGATGCGGCTGGTAATTGAGCTCGAAACGTTCCAGGATGAAGGTCTCGAAGAACCAGGTGGTATGCGCCAGATGCCACTTGATGGGGCTGGCGTCCGGCATCGACTGCGCGCAGCAGTCTTCATCGGACAGCGGCGCAGCCAGCGCCACTGAGTGCTGGCGCACCTGCTCGTAATGCGTCGCGATAGCAGGCGCCACGCCTGCATTGCGTTGTTCCATTCTGGCATTCATCAAGATTCCTTGAAAGGTGCAGCGGCATGCCGCATTGTCGCGCCGATCGGCATTCCTTGCAGGATTTGTTCAGCGTGCGTGAAACAGCATGAACCAGTTGCGCTTGTCGCTCCACGCATTGATCTGGCGGAAACCGGCTTGCGTCAGCAGGGCGGAAAAGCTCTGGCGCGTGTACTTGTAGCTGTTTTCGGTATGAATGCGGTCGCCGCGCTCGAATTGCCGCGCGCCATCCGCCCAGTACACGGTGTGGTTGGTGGTTGCTTCCAGGTGCATCTCGATGCGGCTCATGTTGGGGTTGAAAAACCCGCGATGCTGCCATTCGCGCACTTCGAAGTTTGCGCCCAGCAGGCGATTCACATTGCGCAGCAGGTTCCGGTTGAAAGCGGCTGTCACGCCGAGCGCGTCGTCGTAGGCAGCATCGAGTGCGTTCTTTCCCTTGATCATGTCGACGCCGATCAGCAGGCTACCGTCGTCGCCACAGGCTGCCTTGATGCGCTGCAGGAAAGCGCGCGATTCCTCTGGCGTGAAATTTCCGATGGAAGAACCGGGATAGAAGAACAGGCGCTTGTCCGCATGGACTGCGTCTGGCAGCTGCAGCGCCGCGGAAAAATCCATGCCGACTGCGGCGATATCGAGCTCCGGAAAATCCTGTTGCAGCTTGGCGACCGCTTCGCGCAAGAACTCGACCGAGATATCCACCGGCACATACTGAGACGGCTGCAGCAGCGGAAACAGGTTCGCTGCCTTCTTGCAGTTACCGGCGCCCAGGTCGATCAAGGTGGTGCCAGTGCCAATCGCGGCCGCGATGTCCTTACCATGCACGCGCAGGATTTCTGCCTCGGTACGGGTTGGATAGTATTCGGGCAGTTCGCAAATCGCCTCGAACAGGCGCGAGCCAAGCGGGTCGTACAGGTATTTGGGAGAAATGAATGGATGCTCAGCCGTGAGGCCCGCGATCAACTCGTCATGAACGTTCTGCTTGCTGTCTGCCAGGCACTGAATAAATTGCGCCAATGTTGCTCTCCCTTATGGATTTTGTATCCGCATTATGATCGGTTGAAGCGCAAGCGGTTCCCGCATCGCGGATGAACGGTCTTGCCGGCGGCGCCGATGGCGCTATCATGCCGCCTTTCGTCCCCATTCGTTGCCGTGAGCCAAATGGTTACAGATGCTAAGCTAGACCGCTTTGACACATCGATGGCCGCGACAAACCATCTCACCCGCTTTTTGTAGAACCGTTCATTGCCCATGACTTCCCGGAATTCCAGAGAAATGCAGAAAGGGAGCCTCGCCACGCTACGCAGCCTACTGCCCTTCCTGCAACCATACAAGATGCGCATCGTGCTCGCCGGGCTGGCGCTGGTGGTTGCAGCCGCCGCCACGCTGACCATTCCGTTTGCGTTTCGCCAGATGATCGATCTTGGCTTTGGCGCCGCTGGCGTGCAGAGCACCGCGCACATCAACACCTATTTCGTTGCGCTGTTTGCGGTGGCCTGCGTGCTGGCGGTCGCGACGGCAGCGCGTTATTACAGTGTGTCGTGGCTGGGCGAGCGCGTCACGGCAGATATTCGCAGCGCGGTGTACGCGCACGTCGTCA
>Ga0310811_10012593_pt1 | contig 10979 bp, 7 predicted proteins | sample YCmetagenome_FD_207642 | JGI IMG/M metagenome (GOLD analysis project Ga0310811, IMG submission 207642) | Soil microbial communities from experimental microcosm in Duke University, North Carolina, United States - YC | ecosystem: Engineered > Artificial ecosystem > Soil microcosm > Unclassified ...
TTGCGAAGACCATAAAGCAAATGCTTGTTCGGTTCGGAGTGGGCGTAATTCTGCCACCACTGCGAGAGGGTTATGTGACTAAGTCTGAGCCCTCCAATCCCGATTGCTTCCAGGGCCGCCCGCGCTTCTTCAGCGCGGCCTAAATGCCCAAGCGCGGAGGCCAAAACGAGGTGTTCATCAAAGAAGGTTCGCCCTCGCTGGATTGCGCGCCGCGCCTGATCGGCAGCCGCCTCGTATTGATGCGCATCCAAGTACGCGCGTGCGAGAAGCGCGTAGTAGATTTGCACGCGCGGGTGCCGAGGGTGGAGCCGTATCGAAGCCGTGAGATGGTGAACAGCTTCAGCCGGTCGGCCGGCCAGCGTTAATGCTGCGCCAAGCCTGTCGTGAGAACTAGGGTCGATGCCATTGAGGTCGACCGCACGTTCTCCCTGGCCAACTGCGTCCGCCAGGTGCCCGTTGTTTGCGTAAGCGAGACAAAGCATAGAGTGCGCGGCAGCGCTCGTGTCATCGAGCGCTACTGCACGGCGTGCGGCGTCCAGCATTTTTGTCTTGGCGTCGCCGGTATCGCCGGAAATGCCCACCATGAGTTCCCGGTGATGCGTATGGGCGATCCCGCACCAAGCATCGACGAAGTTGGGAGCAAGCTCCACCGCCCGCTCGAAGAATTGGCGTGCCGCGAGCAGTGCCGACTTGGACATATCGTTCATCAAGAACTTGCCGCGTTGGCATAAGTCCCAGGCATCCATGTTCTCCGGCCGGACTGCGGACAATCGCTCCGATTCCGCCCGCACAAGCTCCGGGGCAACGACCGCCGCAACGTTGCCGGCAATCTCGTCCTGCAGTTCGAAAATGCTTTGAACGTCTCGATCGTAACGTTCTGACCATATCTGATAGCCGGATCCTGTGTTGACCAACTGAGCGCTGACCCGGACCCTGTTGCCCATCCGGCGCACGCTACCTTCGACCACGTAACGTGCACCCAACTCTGCCCCCACTTTGCGAACGTCCTGCGAATGCCCCTTGTAGCCGAAGGAAGAAACCCGAGCGATTACGGGGAATGACCGCCACATCGATAGGGCCGTAATAATGTCCTCGGTCAGCCCGTCCACAAAATAGTCCTGGTTGGGATCGCCCGACATGTTTTGGAAAGGCAGGACCGCGACGGCGGGGCGTCGGAGCGTAGCATTAGAGGCGACGCCGTGGCCCTTCTCGCCGCCGCCAGACGAAGCCAGATTTACGCGGAAGACATGGACAGGATCAGCAATGTTCTTAACGGGTATTTCGCCGAGATCGACGAAGTCCACCACCAGCTTGTTTCGAACGCTGGCGTGAACGATGTCGGTAACGAAGATGCCACCAGGCTCGCAAATGCCTTCGAGTCGCGCGGCGATATTCACACCGTCGCCAAAAATATCATCGCCGTCGATAATTACGTCGCCTAGATTGATTCCGATCCGGAACTCAATTCGCCGGTCGTCCGGGACCAATTGATTAGTTTGTGCGATCGTCTGTTGGACGTCGATCGCGTGCTGAACTGCACCGACCGCACTGGGAAACTCGATCAGCACGCCGTCCCCGGTGGTTTTAAAAATGCGTCCGCCGTATTGCTCAACTTTCGGCTCGAAAACTTGGCTTCGTAGCGCCTTAAGCCTCAATAGCGTGCCGGCTTCGTCCGCATGCATAAGCCGGCTGTAACCGGCCGCATCGGCAGCCAGAATCGCGGCCAATCGTCTTTTGACCCAGTCTTCAGCCACAGTTGCTCTCTCCTCGAGGCAGGGCGAAATTCTAGGTTTGATGAATTGTTCGGTCTACCAGGGTGAATGTCTGCTCCGGGTCTTGGCTCTGTGAAAACTCTTCACGAGAGCGGAAAAACGCAGCTAAAGAATCGAAACGCGCGCCGCTGATATCAGGCTGTTGCACTTTCCCTGGGCGTTTTGAATCAATGTTGAGTTGAAAAATGTCTTCACACAGCCTGGGTCGAAGGCGGCGGTCCCGCAAGTCCCGCAATAAGTCCGATTCCGCGGTCAAAGCGGCCCTTCATCTCGCAACCCGGCATGTCGCAGAAGTGCCAATTGCTGACTCATGCCGTGCAACAGGCCGCGCAACGCGGCCCGTCGACCGGTTTTTCCAGCACCCCTAAAGAAGCGCTATTACTTGAATACGTCGACCGTAATGAATTCGGCCGGTTCGCTGCCTGTGTTTTGAACCCAATGATTACTGTCTTTGCCTTCAGCAAGACCGTCACCAGGTCGTAGAATCACCTCGGGCTTACCTTGTGGATGTGACACCAACGTGCCCTTGATGACATGAAGTACAGTCGGTCGACCTTTGTGGCTATGCAACCCGACGACCCCGCCGGGCTCGAGCGTAAGCAACCGCAGCCGCAACTTACGTCCTTGGACCGAATCGATCTCCGAGCTGAGTTCGATCGATCGAAGCTCGACCGCCTTTAGACCTTTGTTTTCGGCTGGTGGCTGCTGGGCGATCGCCGCAAAAGAATGCAGCGCAGTGAGGGCGAACATGATTGACGATGCCAGGACACTAATTCCAATGTTGTTCACGAAGCTCCCTCCTTTTCCAATGTGCCATTAGAAGTGAGCAAATTCTATTCGATCACCTCGCCGACACGAGCAGGTTAAGAGGAACGCATCGTAATGGCGAAGGCAAGCACCCTGTAAGGGGTTGGGATCGACATCGGGCACAGGTCATTCAACGACCGACCAATGTCGCAGATGGGTCAAAGGCGGCTGTCGCACCACGTCCGTATTAAGTCCGCTTAGGCAGCGATAGCAGACATTCCCGCTGACCGTCGGCACGTCGCATTTGTGCCGATACTGTTGCAAAATTATTTTGAGTGCTCAGGCCAGCAATGTTGATTCAAGATCAGGCGCCCCTGCGCAACAATGATTCAAGAAACTGTTCGCCGCGACTCAATTATTGCCAACCACCCGCCCTGTGTCGACTTTTGCAACACTATCTGCCATTTCCGGACGTAAATCTCAGCGCGGATTCGCTCCGGATTCGCGTTGGCAGCAGGAGTATCGTAGCCTCTATGGCGGCAAGGATTTACGGGATGACCCAGGAACGTTGGCAGCTTACCGGAAGCGGTCCCGCCAATTATGAGCGCTACCAAGTGCCAAGCGTTTTCGAGCCGTTGGCTCGAATGTTCCTCGAACGCATCGTGCTGCGTCCTGGCCAACGTGTGCTCGACGTCGCATGTGGAACCGGCATCGTTGCTCGCCATGCCGCAGCGATTCTTGGACCAGCCGGCTCGATGGTCGGGGTCGACCTAAACTCAAGGATGCTCGATGTAGCACGTGAGCGTGCTCCCACCGACGGTGCACAGTTGGAGTGGAGGCAAGGCGATGCAGCGTCCTTGCCCTGTATAGACGCCGATTTCGATGTCGTGCTTTGCCAGCAGGGGTTGCAATTCTTCCCGGATAAGGCGGGTGCATTGGTTGAAATGCGCCGGGTGCTCAAGCCAAGGGGCCTAGTGGGCATCTGCGTATGGCGCGTAATCGAGCATAGCCCCTGCCATTTCGCGATTGTTGAGGCGCTACGTCGCCATGTCACGGCGGAGGTTGCGCAGCGATTTCAAGCACCGTTTAGTTTCGGCGACCCTGACGTTCTCAATGCAGCGATGGTCGACGCCGGATTCCGGGATGTCGATATCCAGGTCGATGTCGTGATGCGCCGTTTGCTGCCCCCGCATGAATCCATTCCGGGCCTGCTCGCGAGCACACCAGTTGGTCCTGAAATTGCGGCACTGGAAGAGGTCACCCGCGATGCTATCATCGATGAAGTTGCGATAGCGCTTTCGCACTATCGCGACGCGGACGGGCTCACGGTGCCGCAGCAAACCCACATAGCACTCGCCACGAAATAACCCTTCCTGAACCGAGCCGATGTCCGCTTGGGGTCAAAGGCGGCTGTCGCGCCATTTCCACGTCAAGTCCGCTCGAAAGCAGACAGTAGACCAATTCGGTCCGATAGCAGAAGTTGACCGCGAAAGGTCCGCTGTTGAATCCGAACCGGTCATTTTTGGATCGCAGTTCTAGGTCCGAATCGTGCCAAAAGCGGTCACTCATATAGTGGCGAAGACACTCGCCATCAGCGCCGGGAAACGGTCCATTACTCCGGCAGCCCCGCCTCTCGCAGCGCTGCTGCATATTTTTCATTCAACTCCGGCGCAAAACGGCCAACGCGAATGAACTCATCGAAATGGAAATCCGGCTTTATCCGGAGCAGATGCTCGGCCGCAGCCTGCGCGGCTTTCTGCTTTCCACCGCGCGCAAGGCTCGCAACGACAATGGCAAGCGCCGGGACAAAATTAGGATTGACGTGAGCGGCACGTTGCGCCGCGGCAACGGCTTCGTCATACCGCTCGACAAAGAATTGACTGTAGCCAGCCGCCATCTCGGCGACGAAGCGCATTGGGTCGTTAGGGCTGAGACGAAGCGATGCTTGGGCATGCTTGATGGCGGTCTCGAAACGCCCTGCGAACGCATTCACCTGCGCGCTAAAAGCCAGAACCATCGGGGAGTTCGGTGTGGATGCCAAAGCCCGACTAACAGCGTCGAGTGCAGCATCATAGTCGCGTTCGTAGAAGGCAACCGCGAAAGCCGCGAACGAAAGCGCGAGCGAATCATCCGTGTCGGCGACCAGCACCGCGCGTGCGTGCTGCACCGAAACGAGCCGGCGGTCATCGCCGGAAACGCGCGTTGCGAAAATACTGCCGCACCATGCCGCCAGCCCATGCGCCGCGATGTATTGGGGATCGATCCGTAACGCCGCGTCGAGCAGTTCGATCGCCTTCGCGGCGTCGACCGCCGTATATGCCCAGGCATGCGGCAATGCTCGCAAATAAAGATCATATGCATCCAGACTGTCGGGGCGCTTTCGCCGCGCGCGCTCGATCTCGGCGCGGCGCAATGAGGGCTCGATCGCGCCCACAACGCCTTCGGTGATGCGATCCTGCAAGTCGAAGACATCTTCCAGGGCGCCGTCGTATTTTTCGGCCCAAAGATGGTTGCCGGTAGCCGCCTCGATCAGCTGCGCCGTGATCCGCAACCGATTGCCGCCCTTTCTCACGCTTCCTTCGAGAACGTACCGCACGCCGAGTTCTCGACCCACGGCGCGCACGTCGACCGCGCGGCCCTTGTAGGTGAAGCTCGAGTTGCGCGCGACGACATGGAACCACCGGAAGCGCGACAGCGCGGTAATCATATCCTCGGCGATTCCGTCAGCGAAGTACTCCTGCTCGCGCTCGCCGCTCAAATTTGTGAAAGGAAGTACCGCAAGCGTGGGCCGAGTGGATTCTAAAGTCTCCATTTTCGTATCTAGCGCCCGTCCTTTGACAACCCCACCCCCAACTGTGTCTAGCTGGATGCGGTGGATGCCGATCGGGCGAGAGATGTTTTTGACGTTCTGCTCGCCCAAGTCCTCGAAGCCGAAACTTAGTTTGTCACGCACCTGGTCGTAGACGTTCCGCGACACGAGGATGCCGCCCGGCTGGGCCAGCGCTTCCAACCGCGCCGCTACGTTGACGCCGTCACCATAAATATCATTCGCGTCACTGATGATGTCGCCGACATTGATGCCGATACGTAATTCGATGCGCCTTTCGGCCGGAACCTCGGCATTACGTTCCGCCATTCCTCTTTGGATTTCGACGGCGCAGCGTACGGCATCGACGACGCTCACAAACTCCACCAGGACACCGTCACCGGTGGTCTTGACGATCCGTCCACGGTGCTCGGTGATCTTAGGATCGACCAGTTCCTTGCGGTGCGCCTTTAGTTGACGGAGGGTTCCTTCCTCGTCGACGCCCATCAATCGGCTATAGCCGGCAATATCGCCGGCAAAGATCGCCGCAAGTCTGCGGTCGACGCGATCCTCGGCCATGCGTTTAACCCCCTCGAGACTCGCCCGCCCTGGCACAGCCGGTGGGCCGACTTCTCCGCCTATGCGAGGCTACCTTTGACGACCTGCCGCATCAACATTGCCTGTCTGCGAAGTCTTCCCGCTGCAATGGGTCATAGGCGGCCACCCCGCCACGCCGGCAGCAGGTCCGCTTTCGCAGTCACAGCGAACATTTCCGCTGACCTTCGGGACTTCGCATTTGTGCCGCAAGCGGAAATTCCCTACCGGTCGAGCTCGCGAACTGAACGGCTTCTGGTGTCGCTGCCGGGATCGAGGCGTGATATTCTTTCGGGAAAATGGGTGAACTTAAGTTTGGGTGCATGGGTGAGGCGGCGCGCACTCATATTGGCTGTTGGCGGCGCGACGGTTTGGTCGCTCGCCGCGCGCGCGCAGTCGGCTAAGCTGCCGACGGTCGGAATTCTCGGCGTCAGTACCAGTTCGAGATGGGCGTCGTGGACCACCGCATTCGTAGAGCGGCTTCGCGAGCTGGGCTGGACCGAGGGTCGGAATTTAGCGATCGAGTATCGTTGGGCGGAGGGGCGCAGCGAGCGCTTTGCCGAGTTCGCGGCCGAATTTGTCAGCCTCAAGGTGGATGTTATCGTCACTGTGGGAAGCGCGGTCTTAGCGGCAAAGCAGGCCAGTTCGACGATTCCGATCGTCTTCGCGATTGCCGTGGACCCAGTTGGTACCGGCATGGTCGCGTCGCTGGCGCGACCTGGCGGCAACGTCACCGGAATTTCGATCCAGACAGGCGAGCTTGCGGGCAAACGGATCGATCTATTGCGCGAGATACTTCCCAATCTCCGCCGATTGGCGATTATCGGCAATGTCGGCTATTCCGGCTCGGTATTGGAAATAGCCGAGGTTCGCGCGATAGCCCGCAAGGAGCGCATCGACCTTGACGTGCTCGAAATCCGGGGGGCCGAAGATATCGAGCCGGCCTTTGCTGCACTCAAAAGCGGGGTGCAGGCGCTGCTCGTTTGTCCCGATGCACTGGTGAATGCCAACATCGCACGCATCAACGCATTAGCGCGGGGTGCGCGATTGCCGACAATTCAACCGTTTCGCGACTATATTGGGACGGGCGGTTTCATGTCTTATGGGGCAAACAACGCGCACGCGTTCCGGCGAGCGGGCGATCTGGTCGATAAAATTCTTAGGGGAGCGAAGCCCGCCGAGCTTCCGGTCGAGCAGCCGACTAAGTTCGAACTGGTCGTCAACCTAAAGACGGCCAAGATGCTGGGTCTCAAGATACCGGAATCGGTCCTGTTGCGCGCCGACGAGGTGATCGAGTGACGGCGTCGAGGCAGGTCCGCATTGGGTCAAAGGCGGCCGTCGCGCAAGTCAAGCATTAAGTCCGATTCCGCTATCTAAGCGGAAGTTCGCGCTGACTATCGGCGCGTCGCAGAGGTGCGATGCAGACTTACCATCGGGATGAAATAATCCCGTTTCGAACCTGCGCGGCTCCTTCAAAGGTGATAGCGTGCAGGAGAAACGAGCCCGATAATCGCCGTCGGGTCGGAGCATTCGAGAATGCAGCGGCGCGAGTTCATTACGCTTCTCGGCGGCGCGGCATTATGGCCGCTCGCTGCACACGCGCAGGAACCGCAACGTACTGCGAAATCGGTTCGCATCGGTGTACTTGCAAGCTATCGCCTGCCTCCAATGCGGAGGTTTTCCCAAAAGCTGAAAGAGCTTGGCTATGTCGAGGGTGAGACTCTGCGCTTGGAATATCGCTTTGCGGAGGGGTATGACGAGCGCTACTCGAAGCTGGCGGCAGAATTGGTCGGGCTCCCGGTTGACCTCATATTGACCACGGGCACTCCCGCAGCGCTCGCGGCCAAGAGGGCAACGACGACGATTCCAATTGTCATGGCATCCATCGGCGACGCCGTAGGCACCGGTGTCGTGTCAAACCTTGCGCACCCTGGTGGAAATATCACCGGTTTCTCCGCGTTGAATGTCGAATTGGAGGGCAAGCGGCTGGAGATACTCAAAGAAGTTATGCCGCATCTCTCACGAGTTGGCATGCTGGCGAATGCCGCCAATCCGCTCTTCGATGTCTCTCTGAAGAATCTTCGGCCCGCGGCGGCCATATTTGGCTTATCACTCGATATTTTTGAGATTCGAAGAATAGACGAACTCGACGCGGCATTGCTCAAGCTCGCGCAAGCGCATCCCGAAGCCGTTCTGGTCGCTGCCGATTCGGTTCTTCTCAACAGCAGGCGCCAGATCGTCGAGGCTCTCGCGAGAAACCATCTCCCCGCGATTTACCCTTTTCGGGAATATTCCGCTGTCGGTGGCCTTCTCGTGCACGGGGCGAACCTCAGTGTCTTGTTCGAGCGTGCGGCAGACTACGTCGACAAGATATTCAAAGGTGCAAAGCCCGGCGATCTGCCGGTACAGCAGGCGACAGAGTTTGAGCTCATCATCAATTTGAAAGCGGCATCGGCGCTCGGCCTAAAGATCCCTCCCGGCTTGCTCTCGCGCGCCGACGAAGTGATCGAATGACATTCGGGGCTGAATGTCCGGCTTGGGTCGAAAGCGGACAAAGTGAGGCGCTCAGCTGATTGTCCGGTGCAGGTCAAATACCGGAAGACAGCCCAGCGGACTCGCGTTTATGAGTACGCAGTCTAGCCGCCGGTCACGCTCATGTGCCGTGGCACCGACGCGACGCCGTGGCGGCGGTCGATGACGAAGTCGTGGCCCTTGGGCTTGCGCGCGATGGCCGCGCCGATGGCCGCATCGAGTTCGGCATCGCTTGCCGCCGCGTCGTCGGGCGAGGCGCGCAGCGGCGTGCGGAGATCGGCGCTGTCTTCCTGCCCGAGGCACATGTAGAGCACGCCGGTGCAGGTGAGCCGCACGCGGTTGCAGAGCTCGCAGAAATTATGCGTGAGCGGCGTGATGAAGCCGAGGCGTCCGCCGGTTTCCTTGACGCGCCAGTAGCGCGCCGGGCCGCCGGTGCGATAGTCGGTCTCCTCGAGCGTCCAGCGCTTCTTCAAGTCGGCGCGCACCATCGAGAGCGGCAGATATTGCGCGAGGCGGTCGCCGGGTCCGGCTTCGCCGCCGATCTCGCCCATCGGCATGACTTCGATCAGCGTGAGATCGTGCCCGTGCTCGCCGCACCAGGCGATGAGCCGGTCGAATTCGCCGTCGTTGACGCCCTTCAATGCGACAGCATTGACCTTGACCGCGAGGCCCGCCTGCTTCGCGGCCTCGACGCCGGCCAGCACCTGATCGAGGCGGCCCCAGCGCGTGATCGCCGCGAATTTTTGCGGGTCGAGCGTGTCGAGCGAAACGTTGATGCGGCGCATGCCGGCGGCCTTGAGCTCGCCGGCGTATTTCACGAGTTGGCTGCCGTTGGTCGTGAGCGTCAGCTCCTCGAGTCCGCCGCCGCCGAGCTGGCTGCCGAGCGCGCGCACGAGCCACATCACGTTGCGGCGCACCAGCGGCTCGCCGCCGGTCAAGCGCAGCTTCTTGACGCCGCGGCGGACGAAGGCGGCGCAGAGCCGCGCCATCTCCTCGAGGCTGAGAAGCTCGGACTTGGGCAGGAAATGCATGTCCTCGGACATGCAATAGACGCAGCGGAAATCGCAGCGGTCCGTGACCGAGACCCGCAAATAGGTGATCGGCCGCTGGAAGGGATCGACGAGCGGAGCGGGGCCGGCCGGCGCGGGGAAGGGCGCGTTCATCGCCCGATGAGTTAATCCCTCGGATGCGCCCGAGCAAGGGAAACCGGCAAGCGATATGGCCGCACGGCTATAACCCTCCGATAGAGGGATTTATCGTTGGAATTGCCAAGCGCGCCGCCGTGACAGGCGACGCTTCCATTTGAACCAGTTCGGCGCTATCGGCCGCTCAATCCGAATTGGGGCGCATAGGGCTGCTCGCCGCCGAGCGTGAAGCGGCCGATCGCGAGCTGGGTATCGCGCGTGATCAGCCAATCGGCGAAGGTTTGCGCCGGCGCGCTCCGGACGTCCTTGTGCTTCGCCGGATTGACCAGCGTGATCGAGAAGCGCTGCTGCAGGCGGGGATCGTCGGCCACCATGACCACGAGCTGGCCGCGCGCCGCGAACTGCAGCCACGCGGCCTTGTCGGCGAGGATGTAGGCATTGTTCTTGGCGGCGGCGGCGAGCGCGGCGGGCATGTCGCCCTTGGCTTCGACATACCAAGTGCCGGCGCCTTCGGGCTTCGGGTAGCCGGCCTCTTCCCAGATCCGGCGCTCGGTGCGGTGCATGCCGCTCTTGTCGCCGCGCGAGATGAACGGCGATTGCGTGCGCGCGATGGCGGCAAAGGCATGCACGACGCTGGCCATGCCCGCGATGCGCGCGGGATCCGAGGCCGGGCCCACGACGATCAGCTCGGCATACATCACGTCGAGCCTCTTGCTGGCATCTTCGCTCTTGAGCAGCGATTCCTCCGCCTCGGGATCGTCGGTCATCAGCGCGTCGATCTTGCCTTGACGGGCGAGTTCGGCCGCTTCGCCGGCGCGGCGCACGGCGAGCTGAACCACGATGCCCGACTGCTCCTTGAATTTCGGCAGGAGATCGCTGAGGACCGGCATGGCCTCGTCGGTGGCGGCGAGGCTCATTTCCTTGGGCGCATCCTCGGCCATGGCAACGCCGATGGCAGAAGCGAGGAGCGCCGCGGCCAGCGCCGCGCCCAGCCGACCCCTCCAACTGTCACGCACTTTCGTCATTATCCTGGCGCCGCCACGGCGCTCGCTTGCCGCCACAAAGAAAAATAGGTCGAAAGCCCCGCATTGAAAATGCCCCGACGGCTCGTGCCCAAAACGCGTTCAAACGCGGCGCCGCCGCCGAGTTGTAACGATTAGCCGCATAGATTCAAATGCTTAACAAAGGCTTGCGACATCTTGGCGAGCGCGCGCAACCTCCGCTTTCACCTTGTCCACCGCGAGTTTCGCAAGCGGTGTGGCCGCGCCGACACACCCCGCGACGCTACCTATCGGAGGGATCGATCGGCCGTCGCGCGTGATGGAACGAAGCAGCTTTCGCGCCGGCGCGTTGCTGGGGGGCGCACTTTGGGCGCAAAATACT
>Ga0310811_10012594_pt1 | contig 10979 bp, 11 predicted proteins | sample YCmetagenome_FD_207642 | JGI IMG/M metagenome (GOLD analysis project Ga0310811, IMG submission 207642) | Soil microbial communities from experimental microcosm in Duke University, North Carolina, United States - YC | ecosystem: Engineered > Artificial ecosystem > Soil microcosm > Unclassified ...
CGCCAAGAAGATGTTCCCGAACCTGGACTGGTTCAGCGCCGTGTCGTATCACATGATGGGCGTGCCCACGGCCATGTTCACGCCGCTGTTCGTGATCTCGCGCACCGCGGGCTGGAGTGCGCACATCATCGAGCAACGCGTCGACAACAAGATCATCCGCCCGAGCGCGAACTACACGGGCCCGGAAAATCTGAAGTTTGTGCCGCTAAATAGGCGAAAATAGCGACCGCCGCGCGACGTTCGATCGTCGCGCAGTTCGTATCTATTTGTCTCACCGTCATCAAAAGGTCTTGATTCCATGAAGAAATTGCTGATCGCCGCCGTGGTCGCCTCGCTCTCCGCCACGACGCTGCTCGCCGCGAACGACGCATTCGCGCAAAACGGCAGCACGAAGGCCTCCGCCACGGCGAAGAAGCCCGCGCCGAAACATCGCCTGATCAAGCGCAAGCCGGCGAAGTCGGTCGCGAAGACCGATCCGGTGCCGGAAGGTTCGGTGCTTTGGTCGTGCAACGAAGGCGCGTCGTTCGATCTGAAAGGCGACATGAAGCGCGACCAGATCGTCACGGTTCACTGGGCGAACAAGAACTACAACCTGCCGCGCGAAGCCACGACCACGGGCGCCGACCGCTTCCACGATGCTGCAACGGGCCTCGATCTCGTCGTTATCCCGACGAAGGCCATGCTGTTCTCGGATCACGACGGCTCGCGCCTGGCCGACGAATGCAAGACGGCCGCCATGCAGCAAGGCGAGCCGGCCCCGACGCAATCGAATGCGCTGAAGTCGGGCAGCTAACCGCTCGATAGGGAGCCTCGACCCATGGCCGTCCCGATCTCCAATGTCCGGCCCGCGCCGGATCAAGTGCTCGTCGACATCGTCGACTATGTCCTGAACGGCGCAATCGACAGCGCGCTCGCGCTCGAGACGGCGCGTCATTGCTTGATCGATACGCTCGGCTGCGGCCTCGAGGCGCTCTCCTACCCGGCCTGCACGAAGCTGCTGGGGCCGGTCGTGCCCGGCACGATCGTGCCGAACGGCGCCAAGGTGCCCGGCACGTCGTTCCAGCTCGACCCTGTGCAGGCGGCCTTCAACATCGGCGCTATGATTCGTTGGCTCGATTTCAACGACACGTGGCTTGCGGCCGAGTGGGGGCATCCGTCAGACAATTTGGGCGGCATTCTCGCCACGGCCGATTGGCTCTCGCGCACCGCCGTCGCTGCCCGCAAACAGCCGCTCCTGATGAAAGACGTGCTCGTCGCCATGATCAAGGCGCACGAGATTCAGGGCGTCATCGCCCTCGAGAATTCGTTCAACAAAGTCGGACTGGACCATGTCTTGCTCGTGAAGCTCGCTTCGACCGCCGTCGTCGGGCAACTGCTGGGGCTGTCGCGCGACGAACTCATCAACGCCGTCTCCCTTGCATTCGTCGACGGGCATGCCCTGCGCACTTATCGGCACGCACCGAACACGGGCTCGCGCAAGTCGTGGGCCGCTGGGGACGCCACGTCGCGCGCGGTGCGCTTGGCGCTCATCGCCAAGACGGGCGAGATGGGCTACCCCTCGGTGCTGACGGCCAAGACATGGGGCTTCTACGACGTCCTATTCAAGGGCAACGCATTCAAGTTTCAGCGTCCTTACGGCTCGTACGTGATGGAGAACGTGCTGTTCAAGATTTCGTTTCCGGCGGAATTCCATGCTCAAACGGCGGCTGAAGCGGCCATGGCGCTGCATGGCCGGCTGCGCGCGCACGGCAAACGTGTCGAGGACATCGCGAAGATCACGATTCGCACGCACGAAGCGGCGATCCGCATCATCGACAAGACGGGCCCGCTGGCGAATCCGGCCGACCGCGACCATTGCATCCAGTACATGGTGGCCGTGCCGATGATTTTCGGGCGCTTGACGGCGGCCGATTACGAGGACGACATTGCAGCCGATCCGCGCATCGACGCACTGCGCGCGAAAATCGTCTGCGTCGAAGACGCCCGCTTTACGGCCGACTATCATGATCCCAACAAACGCTCGATCGCCAACGCGCTGACGGTCGAGTTCACCGACGGCACGAAGCTCGACGAGGTCGTGGTCGAATATCCGATCGGCCACCAGCGGCGCCGCGCCGACGGCATTGCGCTGCTCGTGGAAAAATTCAAGACGAACCTCGCGCGCCGCTTCCCCGAGAAGCAGCGTCAGGCGATCCTCGAACTGTCGCTCGATCAGGCGCGGCTCGAGGCGATGCCGGTGAACGAGTACGTCGACCTGTATGCGATTTAGGCTGCATCGAATTTAAGCAACCCCGAACGCTGGTTCAAGGTTCATTAGAAACGTAGCAACGTCATTTCCTCGCTCTAAACCTAGGAAAAACCATGGCCCACAATCTGCACGACACGCTCAAGGAATTCGACAGCGGTACCGGCAAAGGCAAGTTCTACTCGCTGCCGCAGCTCGGCAAGGCGCTGAACGTGAACATCGACCGGCTGCCCGTGTCGATCCGGATCGTTCTCGAATCGGTGCTGCGCAACTTCGACGAGAAGAAGGTCTCGGAAGAGCACATCAAACAGCTCGCCAATTGGAAGCCGACGGCCGCGCGTGTTGACGAGATTCCGTTCGTGGTGGCGCGTGTGGTGCTGCAGGATTTCACGGGCGTGCCGCTGCTCGCCGACATCGCCGCGATGCGCGGCGTCGCCCAGCGCACGGGCAAGAACCCGAAGACGATCGAGCCGCTCGTGCCGGTGGATCTCGTCGTCGATCACTCGGTGCAGATCGACTACTTCCGCCAGAAGGACGCGCTCGATCTGAACATGAAGCTCGAATTCCAGCGCAACAACGAGCGCTATCAGTTCATGAAGTGGGGGATGCAGGCGTTCGACACGTTCAAGGTCGTGCCCCCGGGAGTTGGCATCGTCCACCAGGTGAACCTCGAATACCTCGCGCGCGGCGTGCATAAGAAGACCGATGGGGCGGATACGGTGTACTACCCCGACACGCTCGTGGGCACGGATAGCCATACGACGATGATCAACGGCATCGGCGTCGTGGGCTGGGGCGTGGGCGGCATCGAAGCCGAAGCAGGCATGCTGGGCCAGCCGGTGTATTTCCTGACGCCGGACGTCGTCGGGGTCGAGCTCAAGGGCAAGCTGCGCGAAGGCGTGACGGCCACCGACCTCGTGCTGACGATCACGGAAATGCTGCGCAAGGAGAAGGTCGTCGGCAAGTTCGTCGAATTCTTCGGCGACGGCACGGCGTCGCTCACGCTGCCGGACCGTGCGACGATCGGCAACATGGCGCCCGAATACGGCGCGACGATGGGCTTCTTCCCCGTCGACGAAAAGACGATCGACTACTTCAAGGGCACGGGCCGCACCGAGGCCGAGATCGCCGCGTTCGAACACTACTTCAAGGCGCAGCAGCTGTTCGGCATTCCGAAGGCTGGGCAGATCGACTACACGAAGGTCGTCACGCTCGACCTCGCCACCGTGGCGCCGTCGCTGGCGGGCCCGAAGCGTCCGCAGGACCGCATTGAAATCGGCCACGTGAAGTCGACGTTCTCCGAACTCTTCAGCAAGCCTGTCGGCGAGAATGGGTTTGCGAAGAAGCCGGCCGACTTGGACGCCGTGTACAAGACGTCCAAAGGCACGTCGCTGAAGAACGGCGACGTGCTGATCGCCGCGATCACGTCGTGCACGAACACCTCGAACCCGAGCGTGTTGCTCGCGGCGGGCTTGCTGGCGAAGAAGGCGGTCGAAGCCGGCCTGACGGTGGCCCCGCACATCAAGACGTCGCTGGCCCCCGGGTCGCGTATCGTCACCGAGTACCTTACGAAGACGGGCTTGCTGCCGTATCTGTCGAAGCTCGGTTTCGAACTGGCGGCCTACGGCTGCACCACGTGTATCGGCAACGCGGGCGACCTCACGCCGGACTTGAACGAAGCGATCACCGACAACGATGTGGTCGCGGCAGCCGTGCTGTCGGGCAACCGCAACTTCGAGGCGCGCATTCACCCGAACATTCGCGCGAACTTCTTGGCGTCGCCGCCGCTCGTCGTGGCTTACGCGATCGCGGGCAACATCACGCGCGATCTGATGACCGAGCCGGTCGGCAAGGGTAAGGACGGCAAAGACATCTACCTCGGCGACATCTGGCCGTCGAGCGAGGAGGTCAATGCGTTGCTCAAGTACGCGCTCGACGCCGATGCGTTCCGCACGAACTACGCACACCTCACGAAGCAGGGCGACCTGTGGAGCAAGATCGAGGGCGAGGAAGGCCAGGTTTACGATTGGCCGAAGTCGACGTACATCGCCGAGCCGCCGTTCTTCGGCGACACGTTCTCGATGACGCCGTCCGACACCATCCCGACGATCACGGGCGCGCGCGCGCTCGGCATCTTCGGCGATTCGGTCACGACCGACCACATTAGCCCGGCGGGTTCGATCAAGGAAGATTCACCGGCCGGCAAGTGGCTGAAGGCGAACGGCGTGCAGAAAGCCGACTTCAACAGCTACGGTGCGCGCCGCGGGAATCACGACGTGATGATGCGCGGTACGTTCGCCAACGTGCGGATCAAGAACCTCATGATTCCGCCGAAGGCCGACGGCACGCGCGTGGAAGGCGGCTTGACGATTCATCAACCGAGCGGCGAACAGTTGTCGATTTACGATGCGGCGATGAAGTACATCGACGCGGGCACGCCGACGATGATCTTCGCGGGCGAAGAATACGGCACGGGTTCGTCGCGCGACTGGGCGGCCAAAGGCACGCAGCTTTTGGGCGTTAAGGCGGTCGTGGCGCGCAGCTTCGAGCGGATCCACCGTTCGAATCTGGTCGGCATGGGTGTGCTGCCGCTGCAGTTCAAGGGTAACGACAGCGTGCAAACGCTCGAAATCACGGGCGACGATACGTTCGATCTCGAAGGCCTGGGCGACAACTTCAAGCCGCAGCAAGAAGTGACGCTGGTGATCCATCGCAAGGACGGGCAGACGCAACGCGTGCCCGTGCTGCTGCGCATCGATACGCCGATCGAAGTCGACTACTACAAGCACGGCGGGATTCTGCCGTTCGTGCTGCGCTCGCTTCTGGCGGCGTAAGCTCGCGTTAAGCGAACTGCTGCTTTTGCAGGTGCCGCGCTTCGTTGGGAAGCGCGGTCATTCGAGCCCGGCCTTGGCCGGGCTTTTTTTGCGCGAACGCCCTACTTCCCGCTTACAAGCTTTTTCGTCTCCTCGGTAATCGCTGCCAGTCCTTTTTCAACGATTTGCTGCCAGTCGCTCGACGTTACTAGCTGTGAGGATTGGCTAACGTGCGTCTTGACGACCTGCTCGCCGTGAAGGGCGCCAACGTCACCAGACAGTCGCAATTCTGCTTTTTGATTGTCCGTAATGGCCCAGAAGCCGGGCACGATCCAAGCCCAGAAATCAATAATCTGCGCGTTGACAGGTGCGGCAGTCGCAAAGTTGGGATCGCCTTGCTTTACAACGACGTAGCCCGCTTCCTGAAAACCGGTTGCCAAGGCGCCTTCAACGAGGCCGGAAACCGTCTTGCCCTCGGGAAGCACCACATCGCCGAGCGCCTTTCCGTAACCGTTTCTCTTCCGGCCGATCGCACGCGCCTTCGACGCGTCGCTGGAATCCCCGTCAGGGTCGAGCGAGGCAATATCGGGGCTAGGGGGCGCAACGGCAAAACCGCGTTTGTCCTGGGGCGTATCGATGCGCACGTACTTTCCTGTCGCGGGGTTTGTGCCTTGCGGCACCGGGACGTCAACAGTTGTGCGGCCCACTGCGCATCCGGCCAGGATGGACACAGTGAGGCTATAAAACGCGATCCGACGCAACAGCATGGTTGTTTCTCTCCAGATTGATTATTTGATTAGAAAGTAAATTGTAAAAATTGGCCGTAACAACGGTCAGATCTAATTACGACAGGAAGGGTGAGAAGTTTAGTGTTTAACGCGATTTTTCTAATTCGCACCCGGTCGCGATAAGCCATACATGCGACAATCGCGTTGGCATCCCTGGGTCAGTCAGGAACATCTCCTTCATGTCCATATCGGCATTTGTCGCTAGGATCCCCGCAGCCGAGCCGCTGGTCGGGCAATTGCGGAGCCGCTTCGACGCCACCTCCAAGCTGGGCGTCCCCGCACATATCACGGTGCTGTTTCCCTTCATGGCGGCGGATGAGATCACGTCAGACATACTTCGCCAAGCGCAAGCGGCATTGAACGAGGTGCCATCGTTTGAATTTTCGTTGGCAGGCGTCGGGAGATTTCCGCTGACAGCCTATCTTTGTCCCGCGCCGTCAGAGCCCTTCGTCGCCTTGACGGCAGCATTGACTGACCGCTTCCCGGCGTTTCCTCCATACGGGGGCGCCCATGAAGGTGTTGTTCCGCACCTGACCGTCGCTCACGGGGACCACTCGACTGCGGCGGCCATCGCGGTCGATCTAGAAAATCGGCTTCGCGTGATGGGCCCGGTCCACACCAGGTGCGATGCCGTTACCTTGCTCGAGAACTCGTCCGGTCGCTGGCGAGAAATGCATGTGTTCGCCCTTCCAGACGCTAGGGAGGATCCGGTTCGGGGGAACGGTGGGCGTTCCATCGAGTAACGCTGGGCTACACTTCACCAACGGATGCCAGGCCACCCCAATACAGTCATTCACTTCATCCCTTGACGAAGAAGGACAAGGGGAGACGTCCTATGCCGCCCCCCAATCGAACACGATCGACGAAAGTGATCGACGCCCTCTGGCGCGTGGCGCTTCGCCTCGGTTTCCGGCTGGCTCGCGTCTGGTGGAGATTTCGACGGCCCCACCATGAAGGCGCGCTGGTCGCCATCTACGTCGGCCAAGCACTCCTGCTGCTGAAGTCATCGTACCGAGCCGAGTGGGGCCTTCCGGGCGGCAGCATCCATCCAGGGGAAACGCCTGTCGTAGCAGCGCAGCGTGAGATGGAAGAAGAGATCGGCCTCCCGCCGTATCCACTCATCCCCAAAGGCAGCGTCTGCGGCGTTTGGGACGGACGCATAGACCGCGTGCATTTCTTCGAGCTGCATCTCGATCGGCTGCCGGAGCTACGGCTAGACCATCGCGAGATCGTTGCCGCGCGTCTCGTCTCGCCGGAAGAATTGCGCGAGACGGCGCTGACGGCGGCCGTCGCCGCGTATATGAGCAAGGGACCGGGCAACTAGGCCGCGCGCGACGGCGACTAGGGATCGTCATGGTCCGCTGCCAACCGTACGACGACTCGCCCGCAGCTGCGCGCGGCGAATGTGGGCGAACGCACTAAAGCCGCATCGACGAACTCTTATGCTCGAACGGTTCTTTCAGAGCCCTAGGCAAGGAGAACCACCATGCGCATGCTTCTGAACATTCGAATTCCCCACGAGCCGTTCAATGCTTTCGTGCGCGACGGCACCATCGGGCCAGTAATGGCGAAGATACTCGAAGAGATGAAACCGGAAGCCGCCTACTTTACGGAACAAGACGGGGGACGCGGAGCGATCCTCGTCATCAATCTCGACGAACCGTCACAGATACCTGCATTTGCCGAACCCTGGTTCCTGACGTTCAACGCCGACTGCGAGTTTCGCGTCGTGATGGCGCCTGAAGACCTGCAACAGGCCGGATTGGACAAGCTGGGATCGAAGTGGAAATAGCAAGAGCGCGAACGGTTCGGCTCGACGACAGTCGACGATTTCGAGCTGAACCATCCCTATTTTTTGCTCATAAACGGCGTTTTCGCGCGCGGCCCGAGGTTGTCCTCGGGCGCGCGACGCTGCTATCATCGACCCCGCCGTTACGCGCCAGCCTCGCCGGACGACGCGCAGAGCGTGTCCCATTCGACCATTTTGTTCGTCTATGCCGCCCCCGTTCCCCGTATGACTCGGTTTCCCCTGTTTCCCGTCGAGCCGGACAAGTTCGCGCTCATCTGCATAGTGTGTTTGATGCTCGTCGGCGCGGTTTTGATGATGAGCCGCGCGCCCGCCAAATCCGAACAGCCCGCAGTTGCGCTTCCTAACGATACGCTTTCGGCCTTGCCCGCATCCGCCGTCGCGGCGAGTGGTAACGCGGCGCCGGCGCCAGCCTCGCGCTATACCGTGAAAACCGTGGCAGGCCAGCCTACGTTTTTCGACGCGGCGAACCTTGCGGGCTTGAGTGCGTCCGTCGCCCATCGCGTGATCGAAGCCCTACGTAATCGCGTGGATTTCCGTCGCGATTGGAAGCAGGAGAACCAAGTCTCCTTCGTCTTCGATACGAAGAGCGCCGCGGCGCACACGGACAATCCGCACCCCGCCATGCCCGCCGCGGTGCGGGTCGTAACCGACGCCGGCGAACACGAGATCTTTCTGTACAAAAACCTCAAAGGCGAAGCGTTCTACTACACGAAGAACGGCGACCGTGCTCGCGGCGGATTCATCCGCTACCCGCTCGCATTTCGCCGCGTGTCTTCGGCGTTCTCATCGCGTCGCTTCGACCCGGTGTTGAGGCGTTGGCAGCCCCACGACGGCGTCGATCTGGCCGCGCCTGCCGGCACCCCCGTGCATGCCACCGCAAACGGCGTCGTGACGTTTGCCGGCCGACAGACCGGCTACGGCAACGTCATCGAAATTCGAAACCGCCCGCCCTATTCAACGGTGTTCGCGCATCTGTCGAGGTTCGCCAAGGGCATTCATGCCGGGACCAAGGTGCGGCGAAACGAAATCATCGGCTACGTGGGCTCGACCGGATGGGCGACCGGCCCTCACCTGCACTACGAGGTCCATGTCAACGACGTGCCGAAAAATCCGCTGACCGTATCGTTGCCGCCCGCGGAGCCTTTGCACGGGAAGGAGTTGTCGCGTTTTGCAAGCCGGTCCGCCGAACTCGAAGGGCTCCTGTAACGGCCGTACCGCGGAGCGTCACAGAGGCACGGGCTTTTCGTCGGTTTGGTATAGACACAACGACGCCTTGCCCTTCGCATGTGGCACGGCAGATGTTCGGAGGATGCCGAATGCCAAATGACGGCCGCGCTAAAGTTATTCCTAGAAGAACGCCAGAGTCGGCGGCCATGCTGGCAAACGTCAAGCGAGCCATGGCGCTCACCACGACGCTCAACCGGTTGACGTTCAACGATGCGGATGAAGTCCGAGCGGTATTCAGCGAACTCATCGGAAAGAAGGTGGACGACAGCTTTTCGTTGATACCGCCGTTTTTCACGACCGGGGGCATCGATATCAGCGTGGGGCGCAACGTCTTCATCAATCAGAACTGCACTTTCTACGACCTCGGCGGGCTCGATATCGGCGACGACGTGATGATGGGGCCAAACGTGAGCCTCATCACGTCCAGCCATCCTATCGAACCTTCGCAGCGGCGCAACGGCGTCATTGCCAAGCCAATCGTAATCGAACGAAATGTCTGGATCGCCGCGGGCGCGACGATCATTGGCGGTGTGACGGTCGGCGAGAACGCCGTTGTCGCCGCGGGATCGGTGGTCACGAAAGACGTCCCACGCAATTCGCTCGTCGCCGGAAATCCCGCCAAGGTCATTCGGTCAATCGAGGAGTAGCCAATCGGAGGGCCGCCCCAAAAGCCAGCGCCCCTTCAACGCATCACTTCGGCCACCGCCAAGACGGATCGGAGAGATGTTCGGCGAAGTAGTCGGATAGCACGGCAATCTTCGCCGGGCGTGCCCGCGCCGACGGCGTAACGAAGTAGAGACCGCCCTTCGTCAGCGACCAATCCGTCAGAATCGCTTCTAAACGACCGTCGGCTAGATATTCGCCGGCGATGAACTCAGGCAATTCGGCAATCGCCAGTCCATCGAGCAGCATGGGCAACAACGCATCGGAGTTGGTGACCCGAAGCGGACCAGCGGGCATGACCGGCTCTTCGTCGCCGGCATCGTTCGTGAAGCGCCAAACGTCGCTACGCGCGCGATATGCATAGGAAAGGCAGGGTCGGTCCTTGAGTTCGCCAGGATGCGTAGGACGGCCTTCGCGTTCCAAATACGCCCGCGACGCCACCACGTACTGCGTAACCGCGCACAGCCGTCTGGCGACCAGCGACGAATCCGGCAACGCGGCGATGCGCAGCGCGGCGTCGAACCCATCGGCGACCAAATCGACCGGCGCATCCGACAGATGCAAGTCGATCGACACTTCCGGATACGCGCGGAAGAAGCCAGGCAGCAGCGGCGCCACCCAGCGCAGGCCGAACGACATCGGCACGGCCACGCGCACCAGCCCGCGAGGCTGCACCGACATCTCGCGTGCCGCACTTTCCGCCTCCTCTGCCTGACGGTAGATTTCGCTGGCTTTCTCGCAGATCGTCCGGCCGAACTCGGTGAGCGCAAGCTGACAGGAAGAACAGGGCCGGCTCGACGTGCTGTTCGCGAACGCCGGCGGCGGCTCGATGCTCGCGCTCGGCAGCATCACCGAAGAACATTTCGACGATACGTTCAACCGCAACGTGAAGGCCGTGCTGTTCACCGTGCAAAAGGCGCTGCCGCTGTTGGCCGAGGGCGCATCGGTGATTCTCACGGGTTCGACGGCCGGTAGCGCGGGGACCGCCGCGTTCAGCGTCTACTCGGCTTCGAAAGCCGCGGTGCGCGCCTTTGCGCGCAGCTGGATTCTCGACTTGAGGGACCGCCGCGTCCGCGTCAACACGGTCAGCCCGGGCGCGACGCGCACGCCCGGTCTGCTGGATCTTGCCGGCCAAGATGAAGCCCAACGGCAAGGCCTGGCCGACTACCTTGCGGCCCAGATCCCAATGGCGCGCTTAGGCGAGCCAGAAGAGATCGCCAGTGCGGCGCTGTTCCTCGCATCCGACGAGGCGAGCTTCGTAAACGGCATCGAACTGTTCGTCGATGGGGGACAGCAGCAGATTTGATTTCATGGCCCGCTGCGCACGTCTTGCAGACGATGTCCGCGAGACGTGCGGCACGCCGAATTGTTTTTCAACGCTTCGAGAAAGCCTTTCATGATCTGCGCCACTTCTGTCGGCGCCTCAAGCGGCG
>Ga0310811_10012595_pt1 | contig 10978 bp, 7 predicted proteins | sample YCmetagenome_FD_207642 | JGI IMG/M metagenome (GOLD analysis project Ga0310811, IMG submission 207642) | Soil microbial communities from experimental microcosm in Duke University, North Carolina, United States - YC | ecosystem: Engineered > Artificial ecosystem > Soil microcosm > Unclassified ...
TGGGTCCACGTCGCTCGCATTGATGACCTTGTCCTGTATCCAGTCGTCGTTGCGGATCAGTGTATCGATCGCGCGCTGATCTTGCTTTGCCGCATGCGAAAGATGGACCTCGGGTTGGTCGGACGTTCTGGATTGCTCCGTTCCCACGTCCGGCTGATCGCCGTGATTGAGTCCGAGAATGCTCCGCCCGTTAAGCCCTTGCTCAACGGGCGAGTCGATAAGGTCTTCGATCAAGTCTGGGGCATTCTTGACCAATTTCCAGACCTTCGATTTGACGAAAGTCTTCAGCCACCGGCTGTGTTTGGTGACCCATTTTATTGCCGTCCCGCCGGCGCCGCGGGCCTTCGGAAACAGCATGGCCCCTACGTTTAGCGCTAAGGTGGTGTAGTCTTCCAACTCCAAGGCTCTCTTTATATCGTATATGCCAGTGGGGTCGCATATCCCCCGTGCCATGTGAACGAATTCCTGTAGCTCGGTTTCTCCATACGCAACCCGCTTGAGTTTATTCAAAATATGTTCGACTAATGGGGTGACTGCATATGCGGTTGCCGTTATTAAGCTTGCATGATGCTCTTTGGTGCGCGTAGAAAAAGTCCGTATTGAGGTTAAATCGGTTCCGGGATCGAAAAATAAAGATGAATGATGTTTTATCCAATCCGATAAATCAGCGGATTCCGGAATCGGAAAGACCATGTCGTCGGTGAGCGGGGTAACGGCAAAGTAACGGGAGCCGCTAGTGCCTTTGACTTTAAAAATGAATCCTCGCCCGGCTCCGATGGGATCGAGAGAGTCGGCGGTATAACCGTGGATTGTTATGAAGTCTACCCTTGCGTTGGAAGCTACGCCGTATTTAGACAATTCTTGCATTACCAATTTTGCCCCGAGCTCTTTGCTGAGGGTGATGTGGTGTCGGTAAGCTTCGTTGAAGAGCGCTTCGCCCGGAAAATATAAATCGTTTTCAGTTCTTCGAGCCATGAAAGGGAGGGGGCTCGTGTCAGCGTCTAGCGCCAGTTCTATATGAGACATCATCTCGCTGATGCGGTGATTCGCGGAATTCATATTTTGGCTGAACGTTTGCCACCTATCGGTCGTGTAGTATTTTTTATCCGGATCGAGGCCTTTCTCCTTGATCGCCAATCGATAGGTGTGCTCTCTTGTCGGAGCGGTACCGAACATCGTTTGAGAAAGCAAACTGGGCCGATCGGCCGCCCATCTGATCGGCGTTTTCATGTTGGCGGCGTGATGACCTTCCATACGCTCGGCGTTTCGCTTCGATCTGAGGGTATCGAGTTCAAGCGGGTGCACCGATCCGGGGGCGTGCCCCGGCGTACGATTCGATGGGTGCGCTACATCCAAGTTCGCGGCAGGATCCACGTTCTGTGTCCGAATCGACCCGAGGGCGGACGACAAGGGGCCGGGTGCGACGACGGTCGGCGCTGCCGAGGAGCCCGCGTCGCTGGCCGGCTGCGCTCCTTCCGTGGGCCCGGGGGCCGGTCGCGCCCTTCGGCGCGGGTCGGGGGTGAACGCAATGGCCGGGGCATTGAGCTCCGCGCCGACGCCAAGGAAATAGTGCAGCGTCATGCTACATAGGAGCAGTTTCGCCATGCGCGCATCGCGCCGGCCTCCCTCCGGTAGCGGACCCCGATGTTTGGAGGGTCTCGGTTTGCCGTACTTCAAATCATTGATTGTCGCGCCATGCTTCAGCTGCTCCCCTATCTGACGGGGCTTGCTGTGATTGGCGGGTTTCGCCGGCCGATTCGCCCGCAGCTTCGGCACCTGAGTCGAGTAGGAAGATTTGCCCATGTTGACCGGCCGGCTGGTGGGGTGACGTGCGTGCCTCGTCCGATGCACGCTGCGCCTGGCACGTGAGAGAACGATACGCGTTCGTTTCGGTAGACTAGCGGCGGGGGTATCCGCATGCAACGGCAGCCTGAGGGGTGACTGCCGGCGTTTCGCGTTAACATCAAATAGTGATTCTTTTGCGGAATCGCTTTCCTGACGGCGTAGTTCGACGTAGAAGACGAACGTATAGGCGAACGCCGATCGAAACCCGGCTCAATCCTTCAAGAACAACTCATGCACTGGCGCAAAGTGCGCGTAGAGCGGCAGAATCGCCCCGCCCATTGCACGAGCATCTGCCCCGATCGTGCCTTCGATCAATTGCGGCCTGACCATGCCCTCCCATTCGATACGATCGAGCGCGCCTTGCGTGCGCCGGATGAGCTCGCGCACCAGCTGCCGATCGATCTCCCCGTCGATGACGACGGCCTCCAAATCGAGCAGCGCCGTCGATCCGGCGATCGTCATCGCGATCGCGGGGCATGCTTCGTCGAGCCAACGTTCCGTCACGGCCCAGGCGTCCGCGCCCAGGGCGCGATGATCGTGCGCGGCGGCTGCGGGGACACCGGCGGCCACGAACCGTTGTTCTAAAACGAATCCCGACGCCGTATGCAGCAATTGTCTGGGTGCATGGCCGTTGCCGAGCGCGAGCGGCATCGAGCCGACGGCGCCGGCGTTGCCGTGCGGGCCGCCGTGCAAGCGGCCGTCGATCACGAGCCCGCCGCCGATGAACGTGCCGACGAACAAGTACAGAAACGAACGGATCCCGCGTCCCTGGCCCATGACGAGTTCGGCGGCGCAAGCGGCGGTCGTGTCCTTGGCGAATTCGACGGGCAGGCCTGTCATGGAAGCGATATGCGTGCGGATATCGATCGCATTCCACGCTTCCAGCGCCGCGGGAGGCGCGCCCAGGAAATCGCGCCATCCGCCGAGCCAAAGCGGCGCGGCCACCCCGATGCCGACGACCTTCTTCGCATGCGGGCCGAGCGAGTCGGTCGCGCGCGCAATCTTCGCCTCCAGCGCCGGAAACAACGTATCGGGATCGGGGTAGGCGTACTCGAGCACATCGCGCGTGCAAACGTGCCCCGTGAAATCCATGGCCAGCACGTCGAGACTGCGCCGTCCGACTTTGATGCCGATCGTGTAGGCCCCTTCAGGACGCAGCGCGATCGGCACCGACGGCTGACCGATGCGCCCGCGCACCCGCGCTTGCTTGGCGAGCAGGCCGTCGTCGATCAGGCGATCCACGATCATCGACACGCTCTGCATGCTGAGCCGCGTCAGGCGCGCGACGTCGGCCTTCGAGAGCGGACCGTGCAGGCGCACCGCCTGCAGCACGATGCGCTCGTTGAACTGCCGCATGCCGACCTGGTTGGAACCGACGGTCCGCGCCGTATGCGAATGCGTTCGCGCGTTCATAGGTCAGGAAATCCAGTGCGACGCCGTGCGCCGATCGTCATGCGATGGCTCTGACGTCGGCCTGCTTGGCCCCCGTCATGATCGCGACGGCGTCGGACATGTGAATGTCCTTCGTATCGACGAGCGCCGCGCGCCGCCCGAGCCGCTGAATATGAATGCGGTCGGCGATCTCGAACACGTGCGGCATGTTGTGGCTGATGAGGATGACGGGCAGGCCGCGATCGCGCACGCGCCGGATGAGCTCGAGCACCATGTTGCCTTCCTTGACGCCGAGCGCGGCCGTCGGTTCGTCGAGTATCACGACGTGCCGCGCGAACGCAGCGCTGCGGGCGACGGCAACGCCTTGACGTTGCCCGCCCGAAAGCGTTTCGACGGCTTGCCGCATCGATCGAATGCCGATCTGCAGATCCTTCATGTGCGACGTGGCTTCTTCGAGCATGCGCCGCTTGTCGATCATCTTGAGCACCGAGCCGCGCCAGCCGGGTAGCCGCCGCTCACGCCCGAGAAACAGGTTCTCGGCAATCGTCATGGCCGGCGCAACGGCCAACTCCTGATAGACCGTTTCGATGCCTTTCTCGCGCGCATCGAGCGGGCTGCGAAACTTCACGGGCGCGCCGTCGAGCAGAATATCGCCCTCGTCGGGAACGGTGGCGCCCGACAGCGCTTTGATGAGCGAGGATTTCCCCGCGCCGTTGTCGCCGATCACGGCGAGAATCTCGCCCGGCATGACTTCGAAATCACAGCCGTCGAGCGCGGTCACGTGTCCGTAGCGCTTCACGAGGCCGCGCGCTTGGAGCACGGGTGTCGTCGCGGAGGGAGAGCTTGAGGTCGACATGGCGTTTCCTTGGCGAATTCAAATACGATGCAAAAACGAATGCGAGTTCGAATGGAGCGGCGCTCACCGATCGGGCGATGAAGGATCGGCGGCGCGCGGTCTGCGACGCCTCAGCCGCGCCGATGCGACAGCTTGTCCGCCGCCACCGCAAGAATCACGAGAATCCCGGTGATCAGCACTTGATAGACGGACGACACGCCGATCAACGTCAGCCCGTTGCGAAACACTCCGACGATCAACGCGCCGAGCAGCGTGCCCACGATCGATCCGCGTCCCCCGAACAAACTGGTCCCGCCCAACACGACGGCCGTAATGCTGTCGAGGTTGTCGGTCTGCCCGGCTTGCGGGTCGCCCACGCCGGTGCGCGAGACGAGCAGCAGCGCCGCGATGCCGTAGATGAAGCCGGCGAGCGAATAGACGGTCAGCAAGATGCGCTGCGACGACAGGCCCATCAAGCGCGCCGCTTCCGGGTTGTTGCCGAGCGCGTAAAGATGCCGTCCGGGCACGGTGTTTCGGAGAACGAACCACGTGGCGAGGTACATCAAAAGCGCGAGCACGGTGCCGTACGTCACTTCTGCCGGCCCGACGCGGAATGTATTGCCGAGGAACATCATGGCGTCGGGCAAGCTCGACACCGTTTCGGCATTCGAATAGATCTGGGTCAGCGCGAACGCGATGTTCAGCGTGCCGAGCGTTACGATGAACGAGGGCAGTTTGACGCGTGTCACGAGTACACCATTGAGGAGTCCGAACAATGTGCTTGCGCCGATGCCGCATAGAATCGCAAGCACCGGCGGCACACCGAGCACGACGGCGAATTTCGTCATGATGATCGAGCCGAACGCCATCACCATGCCGCAGGACAAATCGATGCCCGCCGTAAGGACGATCAACGTCTGCCCGATGGCGATGACGGCTACGACCATCGTCTGCTGAAGAATCAGCGAAAGATTTTGGAATGACAGAAACCGGCTGCTTTGCGACATGAAGAAGGCGCACGCGGCCACCAAGGCGATCAACGGGCCTGCCTCGGCAATGGTCGGCATGCGATGGCCGCGCGAGTGAGGGGCGGGGGCCGGCGCGAGCGGCCCGGCGGATTGAGTCGTCATGATGCGTCTTCTCCTACGGTCGAAATGGAAAACAGCGCCGGCGCGGCAAACGGGAATCGCCGCGCCGGTAGCGGTTGCCCGTTACTTGCCCCAGCAGCTCTCGAGGCCGAACTTCGTGTCTTTGCTGTCGACGCCTTGCATCGGCTTATCGGTGATCAGCGTGACGCCCGTGTCCGTGTAGCCGCTGACTTTCTTGCCGGTCTTCACATAATCGATGCCGGCATCGACGCCCATCGCCGCCATCTTCAGCGGGTATTGCTGAGCCGTCGCCGCAATCTCGCCTGCCTTGACGTTGCGCACGCCTTCGCAGCCGCCGTCGATCGAGACGATCAGTACGTCCTTCTCCTTGCCGGCCGTCTTGAGCGCGCGATAGGCGCCGGCCGCCGCGGGTTCGTTGATCGTGTAGACGACGTTGATGCCCGGCGCTTTCTGCAGGCAGTTCTCCATGGCCGCTTGGCCCTTCGATTGATCGCCGCGCGTGTCCTGGCTGCAGACGATGCTGGGGTCGCCTTGCTTGACGCCGAAGCCTTGCAGGAAGCCGTTATGGCGCAGCACGCCGACCGAGATGCCCGGCGCGAGGTCGAGCGTGGCGATCTTGGCGGGCTTGTTGCCGAGCGCCTTCTTGGCGTATTCGCCGATCAGGACGCCGGCCTTGAAGTTATCGGTCGCGAAGAGCGCGTCGGTCGCATTTTGCGGATCGGTGGGCGTGTCGAGTGCGATCACCATCACGCCGGCCTTGCGCGCTTTCTCGATCGACGGAACGATGGCCTTCGTATCGCTCGGTGTGATCAAGATCGCTTTCGCGCCGGCCGTCGTCATGTTTTCGAGCGCCGTCACCTGCGCGCCGTTGTCGCCGTCGTATCGGCCGGCGGCCGTCAGCAGCTTGGCGCCGCCTTTGTTCGCGGCGGCTTGTGCGCCTTCCTTCATCTTGACGAAGAACGGATTGGTGTCCGTTTTCGTCACAAGGCCGATGATGGGCTGATCGGCGAATGCGGCGCCGGCCAGCAGAACGGACGCCGCGGCGGCGCCGAGCATGGCATGCCGCGCACAAGCAAGATAGGGACGGGTCTTCATCGAACGCTCCTCCTCCAGTGATTAACAACGAATGGGTGAAGTGGCAGGCGCATATCGTCGGCTGCTCGATTAAATCAACTGCGTGGATTTAGTACAGCAGCCGCATCGGAAGGAGTCAAGGGCGCGGGATCGGTGCGGTGCGCAATGATTGGAGCTGGCGAAAAGACGCAGCCCATGCGGCGAAAAGGCGAGCGACGATTGCTGCGATGCAGCGCAAAGCGCGAGTACTCAGGGAATATCCGGAGGCGGAGGCCCCGGTGAGGAAACGCTTAATTCGGTGTTTAGTGGTGTTTGGACGACTGCCGGCTCTTGCGACTCGTAGTCGAACCGTCAAGGCGCCTTGCGGCCGCAGCATCGACGTGGCGACCCGTGGCGCGGCTGGAGCGCGGCACGGGCGGGAGAAATAGGAAGGGGAAGCAGCGGGCCTAACCCGTCAGGCAGCGCAGGCGGCCTGACCCGGCGCGGAGGGAGCGACGGCCACGGCGGGCTTCGCCGCGCTCGCGCGCTTGGTCTTGCCCGCGCGCGAAGGCGGCTGGCACGCGCCGCACACGACGTTGTGCTGAAGATCGTGCTTGTGCGCCACGAATTTGCCGCTGCAGCGGCAGCAGGGGGTGAGCTGCAGGATTTCGGCGTCGAAGAAACGCACGAGCGTCCACGCCCGCGTGAGGTCGAGTACGGGCTCGGCATCGCTGTGCTTGCAATGCTCGAGGTATAGCCGATAGCCCTTGGTCAGAGCGTCGAGATGCGAGCACCCGGCCTCGTGCTTAAGGAACACGTACGTGTTGTAGAACAGCGACGCGTGAATGTTCGCGAGCCACGTCATGTACCAGTCGGCCGAGAACGGCAGCATACCCTTCGGCGGCGACACGCCTTTGATCTCGCGATAAAGGCGAATCATGCGGTCGCGCGAAAGCGAGAGTTCGCTTTCGAGCACCTGCATGCGCGCGCCCAGCTCGATGAGCGCAATGGCGCGAAACACTTCTTGCGCATCTTCCGTGAGGCTCTTCTTCTGGACCATGACGCTGCCCCTTGTCGATTTACGCAAACTGCTCGGCCGGTTGGCTCGCGAGCAAAATCGCGGTGTGGGTGGCGGCCACTTCGGCGTTTTTCGCGGTCTGCGTCAAAGCCGAAAGCATGGCGTGATCGTTGAAGCGGAAGAAGCACAACAGTTGATCGGAGGCGGCGAGCTTGACGCACTGCGCGAGCGACAGCCCGGCGAGCAAGTCAGCCATCTCCGATGACAGGCCGAGGCGAAACATTCCGATGGCCTTGTCCTCGCGCAGCATGCGCTGCGCAAGCATGACGTACGACAAATTAATTTCGCGGATAGAGTCCAGCGTCTCGCTGCTGCGGTCCATTTCTCACGTTTCCGAAGCCCCGTTGACCCGAATCGGTATTTGCTACCGTGTATTTTTTTTCGCTCTTGTGCTCGCTATCGTTTGCGCGATCGCTCAGCACTATCTGATACAGCTAGTTACAACTTGTAACATCACTGAGGGCATTCTAAGAACCAGTTTTACCGAAAGCAATCCCTTCCTAATAAAATGTAGGAAAAAAGCACACATAGGGTTTTCGGCAATTTTTTCATGTTTGTGTAACAAGAAAAGTTGACCGAATTCAACCGAGGGTTTGCCCTTGAAATTCGTGACAAAACGCGTCGTTTCCTCGAATTGAAAGGAATTTGAAGGTTATTTGTCACATACGCGTAAAAATTACCAAACCGGCCGGTCGGGTAAATCCTGAGGCATGGCGCCTAGGGTTGGAGGTGCAGCCAGTGGCGCGCAAGAGGCCAAAGCAGCACCGCCCACGTCATCGCGCACATGATGAGCGCGACGAGTACCGCGGCGCTGCCGCAGTCCTTGGCTCGTCCGGACAACTCGTGGCGATCCAGTGAAATGCGATCGACGACGGCCTCGATGGCCGAGTTCAGCAATTCGACCAGTAGGACGAGCAGCGCCGAGCCGATCAACATGACCCGCTCGACGGGTGAGACCGGCAACAGCAACGCACACGGAATCAGAACAACGGCGGCGACGCTTTCTTGGCGGAATGCGCTTTCCGAAAGCCACGTTGCGCGCAAGCCGGCAAACGAGTGCTTGAAGGCGAACAGGGCTCTCAGCAAGCCGGTGCGCTTGGCGGCATTCAGCGGTGATTGGGGCGTGCGCGACGCCGATGAAGAATGGGTGGAGCGAGCCATCGAATGTCCCTGTCGTCGGCTGCTCAAAGGTCGCCGATATCACGGAATATTACGACAAATTTGTCAGACTTCTCTGCTATCCTTGAACGCTTTCGCGCAGCGAGGCGTTCATTCGCTTACCCGTTATGTTCGGCGCCCCGCGTGCAGCGATGCACAACGGCGCCTGCAGCCGCATGCCCAGGATCGGGGCCTGTTCGTCATCGGCGCATTTGTCGTATGTCAAAGTTCTACCTATAAAACCGTTATATATAAACGGGCCGAAATCGGCGCGCCCTTTGCTCACGCACAGTCGCCATTTCGTATGAACCGGGCTGTCAATGAAACTAGTTCTTTCGACTTACGTTTGTGCGGCGATGTTGGCAGGGTGTGGGGTGTCATCGTCGCAGGCCGCACAGCGGATCGCATCCCCGGCGGGGCAGGCACCGGCAACCGCGACGGCAAGTCCGCCAGCATCGGCTTCGGCTTCGGCTTCGCCGACGACGCTTACCTTTGCCGCCCTGGGCGCTTATCAGCCGCTTCACCTGCGCGGTCCCGACGATACGCGCACGGTTAATGTGGGCGTCCGGCTCGATCGCGTCGTCACCGCAGCCACGCTCAGGCTGCGCTATACGTATTCGCCCGCGCTCGTGTTTTCACTGTCGCATCTAAAAGTGTCGATCAACGGCGAGGCGGTGGCTACCGTGCCGTTCGACGCCGAGCATGCGGGGCGGATGCTCACGCGCGACATTCCGCTCGATCCGCGTTTCTTGACGGATTACAACCAGCTCAACGTTCAATTGATCGCGCATTACACGCTCGATCATTGCGAGGATCCCGAGAACTCGGCGTTGTGGGCCGACGTGAGCCCGACGAGCGAAGTCTTGCTCGATACCGTCCCGCTCAAACTGCCGAACGATCTGAGCTTGCTGCCTGCGCCGTTTTTCGATCGGCGCGATCCGGCGCAACTGCGCCTGCCTTTCGTGCTGCCGGCTTCGGCCGATAACGCGACGCTGGAAAGCGCCGGCATCCTTGCGTCGTGGTTCGGTGAGCTCGCCGATTACCGCCAGGCTCGACTTACCGCCATGACGACACTGCCGACGGATTCGCATGCGGTCGTCGTCGGCACGCGCGCGCAACTGCCTGCGGGGTTGGCGTTGCCCGAGGTGAACGGCCCGACGTTGCTCGTCATGGACAATCCGTCGGCGGCCGACAAGAAGCTTTTGATCGTGACGGGGCGCACCGAGGAACAGGTCAAACGCGCAGCTGACGCGCTCGTGCTCGGCAAGGCCGCGCTCGCGGGCGATCGCGCAACCGTGTCGCAAGTCGACATCGGGCCGGTGCGCCAGCCCTACGATGCGCCGCGGTGGCTGCCGATCGGCCGGCCGATCGCCTTCAAGAAGCTCGTCGACGATCCCAGCCAGCTCCAGGTGTCGGGCAGCCGGCCCGATGCGATTCGCCTCAATCTGCGCGTACCCGCCGATCTCTATTCATGGAGCGGACAAGGCGTGCCGCTCGATTTGAAGTACCGCTACACGGCGCCCACCGTGCAGAACAACTCGGCGCTGGCGATTTCGATCAACGACCTGCTGGTCAAATCGCTTCGGCTGCCGCCGGCGAAGGCCCAGGACGCACAAGGGCGCCTGCAGGTACCGTTGCTCGGCGGCTCCGATGCGCGCACGGCCGACTTGCTCGACATCCCCGCGTTTCGCGTCGGCAGTTCGAACCAGCTTCAGCTGAAGTTCGATCTCGACTCGCAAAAGACGGGGCTTTGCCAAGGCGTCGCGCAAAACCCGGTCCGCGCGGCTGTCGACCCGGATTCGACCATCGACTTTTCTCACTTCGTTCACTACGCGCGGATGCCGAACCTCGCGTACTTCGCCAACAGCGGTTTCCCGTTCACGCGCTATGCGGATCTCTCGCAGACGGCGGTCGTCTTGCCGGAGCGCCCCGCGCCGGAAGATCTCGACGCGTACCTGACCGTGCTCGGACACATGGGGCAATGGACGGGTTTTCCGGCGCTGCGCGTGCAAGTGGTGCGCCCCGCGCAAGTGCCGCGTTCCGGACAAGCCCCGCATGAGCCGGGCAAGGATTTGCTCGTGATCGGCGACAGCGGCTCGGGCGTGCTGCCTTCGGCCTGGTCGGGCGCCTTGCCGCTGGCGATCGCGGCGGGGTCGGGCGGACAAATCACGCGCACCGCGTTTTCGGTCAAGGAATACTGGCGCGACGGCGTGCATGTACCGGAAGGTAGCGCGCGGCTCGACGAAAGCGGGCCTATCGCCGCGCTGCTCGGGCTGGAACTGCCGGGCAGCAAGGGGCGCAGCGTCGTCGCCATGACGGGCACGTCGCCGGCTCGGCTTCGCGATTTGCTCGACGTGCTGGATAAGCCGGGGCTCGTCGCGCAGTTGCAAGGCGACGTGTCGCTCGTGCGCGGCGGGCGGGTCGAGAGCATGCGTGTCGGGGATACGTACGTCGTCGGCTATGTGCCTTGGTATGCCCAGATCTGGGGCCGCGCAATCCGCCATCCGA
>Ga0310811_10012596_pt1 | contig 10978 bp, 9 predicted proteins | sample YCmetagenome_FD_207642 | JGI IMG/M metagenome (GOLD analysis project Ga0310811, IMG submission 207642) | Soil microbial communities from experimental microcosm in Duke University, North Carolina, United States - YC | ecosystem: Engineered > Artificial ecosystem > Soil microcosm > Unclassified ...
AGACGGCGTGTGCGCATGCTCTTATCTCTCCGATTCCCCGATCCCCGATCCCCGATCCCTGATCCCGGCTCACAACCTGATCGACCGTGCTCCGAATTCGGCCACTCCCGGTGACGATCCTGAAAAGACGTGCGGCCGGTATCCGGTCGCACGCTCGTACGCGGCAGCTACGCGCGCGATGGCGCCCGACGCATCCTTCCGACCGACCACCGCCACCGTGCCCCCGCTGCCGCCACCAGTGATTCGGGCGCCGTATAAGCCGTTGCTCGTTCCTTCGGCCCGCACCAACTCAACGAGTCGATCTGTTCCAGGCGATCCAAGCCCGCAGGCCCCATAGCTGGCATGAGACTCGTACATGAGCGTCCCGAGACACACGCGTCGATCTTCCCCGGTTCCCTCGAGCAGCAGCTGCCGGAAGCGTTCCGCTCGCCGACGCTCATAGATCGGATGCATCGCCGGCGCCTTCACCCGGTAACGCTGGCCACGCTCGATGCTCGTGACGCTATCGGTCGTCCCACCGTACCGCGCGATGAAGTCGTCTCCGGCGATCTCCTCGGGCAGGTCGCGTGCGAACCTCCGCTCGAATTCATCAGGCGCGATGTTGGCCAGATAGTCTAGCGGCACCCCCGCGTGTTCGCTCAAGATTCGCAGGCCGATAAACGCGCCCGCGCGAACCGCGCCATAGTCGGAACCTCCGACGGTATGACGCTCGCCCGAATCGAGTCCCCAGAACTCAATGTCGCCCGGAATCGGAACGGCCGGCTGCAATTCAGCGGGCTGACAGAGAAGCGCCAGCAGCCGGTCCTGCGCGCCGAAGACGCACGTCATCTGATCCATCACACCGCACGGCGCGCCGGAGACGAGGTTTTCGCTCTTCTGGCACAGGAGCGCGAGATCGCGCGCCTCGAGTTCGATGCCAAACACCGCAGCGACGGCGTGCATGCTCGCGGTCTCGACAGCCGCCGACGAACTGACCCCCTTCCCTTCCGGCACGTCCGACGACACGACGATTCTCGCGCCGTGCGTCGTATCCGGCTTTAGCCTGACCTGTCTTGCGCCGTTCGTAGTGTCTGGCTTCAGCCGGATCTGCAGCCCACGCTCACGCGCGAGGACGAGAAACGCGCCGGCGATGTACGACACCCAGTGTGATGTCGTGCCTTCAAACAGCCGCCGCGCCGTGTCGTAGCTGACCGGCGTGCCGCCCGGCGCGAGTATGTCGAGCGGGATCGTGCATGGGGCTCTCTCGTGGTATCCGGCTTTCCTGTCCGCCGGACTTCGAATACTGACGATCTCCAGCACAGGGTGATCGATCAATTGAACCGCTGCGAACGTTCCTTCCGCGATCGGGCGCTGCAGGACGAGCGAGCCGGAATAGTCGGCGATGCCACCCATCACGTCGAGTCGTCCTGGAGCGCGGGAGACGACGACCGTGGTGCCACGCTCGAAGAGAGAGCGCGCGCGTAGCGTCTCGGCGAACGCGTCGAGCTCAGCGAGCAATCCAACCTCGTGCACGCAGCGACTGCTGCAGTAGCGGCTCAATCTGCATGCGGATGGCCGCGTTCGCGTACCCCACCCACGCCACCTCGGCGTCGACGTTCAGCGGCACATCGAGCGGCCGCCCCTTCGGGTCGGTGACAATGACGCCGCTCTCCTCCGCGATCAGTGCCGTACAGATGTCATACGGGTGACATGTCAGAGCCGGTGGAAGATCCCGCGCGGCAAGCACCGGACGCATCAGCGGCCGCAGATCGGCTATGAAGCGGTCGTGGCCGGCGGCGAGTTCGTACAGCTGTCCGCCGGTCGAGGCGTACTGATCCTCGAAGCAGTGCGCTTTTCCAGACGCGTACGGCCCGAGCGCTCCGAAGACGACCTCTTCGTCGATGGTAGACAGTTCATCGCGCGCGCCCGGGAAGAACCTCGCCATCGACGCGTATCCGTGCTCGATGCTCACGGCCGTCGATGGCTGCAACTGGATCGGCGTCGACTCGCCCGTCAGCCGGTTAAAGCGAAGCATCTGCGCTCCCTCGCCTCGCAGCGCCCACAGCTGATCTGACAGGTGCTGTTTGACCAACGGAATTTCCGTCTGCACCGCCAGCACGACATCCCGCAGCGACGTCTCCGGCCCGCGATTCGGCGCGACTCCGGTCAGCACCCAGGCGCTCCGCTTCTGATACATCAGCCCGCGCGTGCCGTCGATCGGGTCGACGATGATCACCCAGTCTGGGGTGCCTGGGGTGCCTGGGGTGCCTAAGGTGCCTGGGGTGCCCTCAGCGACGAGAACGAACGAGTGTTCGCGCGCGAGATCCTCCGCGAACTCCGCCACGATGTCCTCGCTGACGACGTCGATGGCGTAGATAGTGTCGCCAGGCTCATCGCGATCGATAGCAGCCAACGCCTTCATCGTCTGCCGTTCGGTCGCCGCAACGACCCTGTCGCGGACGCGGGCGTGCAGTTCGAGTAGCGGCTCGAGAAGATCACGCACGTCATGTCCGGCTGTAGCCGGACCACGCCGATCATCCATGCGCCACCTTGTAATGAACGTCGGAGACCGCCCGCAATTCATCCGCTTTCGCTTCCGGCCGTGTGTCGCTCAGGAAGTTGCCGCCCCCGATCTCCGGTCCGGCCAGGTACTTCAGCAGGTGCGGCTTGCGGAGAGGCGGATGACACTCGATGTGGAAGTGAAAGCCAGCGTGGTCATCTCCATCCGTTGGCGCCTGATGCAGCGTCAGCACATACGGGAACGACATCTGCCACAGGTTGTCGTAGCGCACGAGCAGCGACTTGAGCGCCGCCGCCAGATCGCGAATCTCACCGGCAGCCATGGTCGTCAGGCTGGCGTGTGTATCCTTCGGCGCGACGTAGCACTCGTACGCGTAGCGCGCGAAATACGGAAGAAAGACGATTGCCGACGAGTTCTCCGCCAGAATCCGGCGCCCGTCATCCTGCTCAGCGCGAATGATGTCCTGAAAGAGGCTGCGTCCGTGCTCCTGATGGTAGCGCCGGCTGACCGCGGCTTCTGTCTCGATCGTCTTGAACACGAAATTGGTCGCGTAGATCTGCCCGTGCGGATGCGGGTTCGAGACGCCCACCACCTCGCCCTTGTTCTCGAACGTCAGCACATGACGCACCTCGGGTCTCGCCCCGAGCTCGATGTACTGATCGCGCCATGTGTTCAGCAGCTCGGCGATCGTGTTGACCGGCAGTTCTGCCAGGGTCAGGTTGTGCTTCGGGGTGTAGCAGACGACTCGCGCCACGCCCGTCGCGGGCGCGTTCCGATAGATGCCTGACGGACGTTCGAGCGACTGCGGCGCGTCGCCCCCGACGCACGGGTGGTCGTTGTCGAACACAAAGACTGACGTGTAGTCAGGGTTCGGAGCACCGCTTACGCGCTGGTTGCGCGGGCAGAAGAAGCAGCCCTCGACATGCTCGGGCACGGACGCGGTCGATGGAGTGGCGGTTTCACCCTGCCAGGGCCTGTCCTGCCGATGTGCGGCAACGACCACCCACTCCTCTCGGAGCGGGTGCCATCGCTGCTCCCATGTCGGGCCGTCCATGACCACGTCGTCTGTCAAGGTCGAGCCACTGAACGTGCGGCGGTCACAACCTCGCGAATCGCCTGAACCACACGCTCAGGCTCCTCGACGTGCACGTAGTGCCCACTCCCCTGGGCGATGACGAGACGCCCCTGCGACGAACGCGCGGCCAGGTCGCGCTGCAACTCGAGCCACGCGGCCTCGATGCCAGCGGCCTGCTCCTCGGTGATATCAGGAACCTGCCTGGCAACTTTCTGACCGTGGCTCAAGACGACGAGTGGAATGTCGGCCCGCCATGGAGTCCGTCCTACTTCGACGAGGCTTGCCTCCATGTCCACGCGTTCAGAATTCTGGCTGACCGGAGGTGTATAGCCCGTGGCCTTGAAGCGCGCAATCTGGTCTTCATGGCTCGAGTCCACGAGCACCATCCCGACGATGCCTCGAGGGAATCGACTCGCATAGAGGCGGAGGTGCGCTCCGCCCAGCGAGTGTCCGACGAGGACGTAGGGGCCGCTGATGGCAGCGGCACGAAGGAGGCGATCGAGGTCTTCCACGATCGACCGGCTCGTGCGAAGCCCGGTCGCCGGGTCCGGGTCGCTCGTCCCCCGGTTGGCGCGGTCGTAGGAACAGACCCGCGTGAAGCCGGCAATGCCAGGTTGGACGGCCTTCCAGATCGTCAACGGGTCGCCCAATCCGGCCTCGAGTATCACGGTCGGACTTCCGGTGCCGGTGCAGGAGACATGAAGGCGCCGCCCACCGATGTCTATGAGCGCATCTCCAACGGGCGCGGACGGACTCTGCGCGCGAAGCGCCGCACCCGCTGTCATCCATCCGCCGACGAGAAGGGAAACAATAAGGGAAGCGGCGATCGCGTATCGTCTAGGCGCGCCTGAGCTCATGATGCCCATTCCTTTACTGCAAATGGCAGCGATCTCCAAGCGCTTTCCGGGCGTCGTCGCGCTCGACAGCGTCGACTTCGACGTGTCTGCCGGCGAGATCGTGGCGCTCGTTGGGGAGAACGGCGCCGGCAAGTCGACGTTGATGAAGATCCTCGCCGGGATCCATCGCGCTGATTCGGGGGAGATCCGAATCACGGGCGAGCCAGTGACGATGCACGCGCCAGCGGATGCCGCTCGCCTGGGGATCGGTGTCATTCACCAGGAGCTCGAGGTCATCGAAACGCTGGACATCGCCGGCAACGTGTTCCTCGGAAGGGAGCCGCGACGCGCGGGACCGCTGCGCCTGCTTGATCGCCGGCGGATGGAGGCCGACACTGAACGCCAGCTGGCGCGCATCGGCATGCGGCTGTCTCCACGCACATCGCTGCGACTGCTCTCGACTGCTGAGCGACAGCTCGTGTCGATCGCACGCGCGCTCTCGATGAACGCGCGCCTGCTCGTCCTCGATGAGCCAACGTCGAGTCTCGGCGCGAAGGACGCTGAGAAGCTGTTTGAGTTGCTGCGCGAGCTGGTCCGGCTGAAGCCGGACACTATGGGAGCGACCGCGATCGTCTACATCTCGCATCGGTTGAAAGAGATCGAGATGCTCGCCGATCGCGCCGTCGTGCTCCGCGACGGTCGCAATGCGGGGACGCTGCCTCGTGAAGCGATCACCCACGATCGGCTCGTGGAGCTGATGGTCGGCCGTGCGATCGCGGCAACAGCACCGCCCGGCGCACAAGCGGCGGGACCTGCAGTTCTTCAGATCGACAAGCTGCGGACGGGCCGCTACCCCGATGCCGAGGTGTCGCTGACACTGCACGCGGGAGAAGTCCTTGGCGTGGCAGGCCTGACCGGATCGGGCCGCTCGGAAGTCGCCGAGGCGATCTGCGGCGTTGGGACGCGTATGGCCGGACGCATGATGCTCAACGGGCAGCCCCTCGCCATCAACTCCCCGAACGAAGCGATTCAGCGTGGTGTCTGCCTCGTTCCGGAGGACCGACGACGGCATGGAGTGGTGGCGGCGATGACCGTTCGCGAAAACGTGACGCTGCCGGCCCTCGCATCGTACGCGCGCTTCGGCCTGATCGACCGCGCGTCCGAAGAGACCGCCGTGAGCCACATCACCAGAGAGGTGACGGTGAAGGCCGCGTCCATGGAGTCGCCGGTCGCGACCCTGAGCGGAGGCAATCAGCAGAAAGTTGCGCTCGGCAAATGGCTGGCGCTCCGGCCGCGCGTGATGGTCTTCGACGAACCGACGCAGGGCGTTGACGTCGGCGCGAAAGCCGAGATCCACCGGCTGATTCGACGGCTGGCCGATGCGGGCACTGCCGTCATGCTGATCAGCAGCGACATCGACGAAATCCTCGCGCATAGCGACCGAGTCGCCGTCATGCACGACGGCAGGATCACCGGCATTCTCGCTCGCGCCGAGTGCTCACCCGAATCCATCATGCAGCTGGCTGTGGCTTGAACCCCGTGAACCCCCTGAACCACGATCGATGACACGCAAAGAGATCGGCGTTCTTCTCCTGCTCGTCGCGCTCTGCGCCGTCGTTGCCGTGGCGAGCCCGCAGTTCCTGAGCGTCACCAACCTTCAGAACGTCGGCCGGCTCGTCGGCACCTACGGCATCTTCAGCATCGGCGTCGGTATCGTCATCATCACCGGTGGCATCGATCTGTCGGTCGGCTCGATCTGCGCGCTGCTCGGCATCCTGCTCTCGATGATGCTCGTCGAGTGGCACTGGCCGGCTGGCGTGGCGTTGGCCGCGGTCATCGCGCTCGGTGCCGGTCTCGGCGCGATCCACGGGTTGCTGATCACGCGCCTCAAGCTGCAGCCGTTCATCGTCACGCTGTGCGGCTTGCTGCTGTATCGCGGCGCCGCCCGTTACATCGCGCGCGACTCCACGAAAGGTTTCGGGACTGGCGAAGGGTTCGAGTGGCTGCGAGCACTGGCCTCCGGCAGCGTCGCCGGGGTGCCGATGCCGTTCGTGATCATGTGCGTGATCGCGGTGCTGGCGTGGCTGCTGGTGCACCGCTCCGTGTGGGGCCGCCACCTCTTCGCCGTCGGGCACAACGAGGAAGCGGCGCACTACTCGGGCGTCAACACGCGCGGCGTCGTGGCGGGTGCCTATGTGATTTCCGGCACCCTGGCCGCCGTGTCGGCGGTGATCATCGCGTTCTATACCAACTCGATTTCACCGGCGTCGCACGGAAACTTCTACGAGCTTTACGCCATCGCCGCGGCCGTCGTCGGCGGCTGCAGCTTGCGCGGCGGTGAAGGATCGGTGCTCGGGATCGTCATGGGCACCGCGCTGCTCCAGGTGCTGCGCAACCTGGTCAACCTGCTTGATATTCCCAGCTCGCTCGATTTCGCGGTGATGGGCGCCGTCATCCTCATTGGCGCGATTGCCGACCAGGTCCTCGGGCACCGCGTGCGCGGGCCGAAGCAGGCCACGAAGAGCCTATAATCGGGCGCATCAACGACCTCAGAGAGGAACTGACATGAAGCTGCGACTGCTTGTCCTTCTCATTGTGACCATCGCCCTCGCCGGCGCCGATCTCGCCCGGGCGCAGGCTCCCGCACCGGGGGCGCAAGGTGCGCTGGGTGCTCAGGGGGCAGCGGGCGCCCGCGGCGCGGCAGGTGCCGGGCAAGCTCCGGGCGGCGGCCGCGGCGGTTTCGCGCCGGTCGTCATCGGGCCGCCGGCACCCGTGCCGCCTGAAGTGGCGATCCCGAGGCCGACACCCGCTGAACTGGAGCAGGCCAACGCGGCACTGCAGCGCCTGATCGCCAGCGACAAGTCGCCAGCGCAGCCGGTGCTCAAGAAATTCGAGTCGCTGATGCTGCTGCAGCCGCCGAAGTCGAATGCTGCCGCCACCTACACGCAGACCAACCAGCGGATGGGACCGCGGCACGAAGGGTTCGTGGAAACCGCGAAGCAAGGCAACATCGATCTGCTGCTGCACGGCGATTCGATCACCGACTGGTGGCTGCAGGATGCAAACAAGCCGGTGTTCGACAAGTACTTCGGACAGTACCGCACGGCCAACTTCGCGATCGCCGGCGACACAACGCAGGGCGTGCTGTGGGGGCTGAAGAACGGCGAGGGCCAGGGATTCCAGCCGAAGGCCGTGATGCTGATGATCGGCACCAACAACACCGGACAGTTCACTGCTCCCGAAATTGCCGAGGGCGTTGGCGCCGTTGTTGGCGAACTGCGGCGCGACTTCCCGTCAGCGAAGATCCTGCTGCTGGCGATCTTCCCGCGCAGCGTCCCGGGCGATGCCGTGCGCGACAAAATCGCCGAGGTCAATCGCATCATCTCCCGCCTCGACGACAAGAAGAACGTGTTCTACATGGACATCGGAAAGCAGTTCCTCGACGACAAGGGCGTGTTCCTGCCCGATTCCTTCAGAGCGGACAACCTGCATCCGCAGGCGAAGGGGTATGACATCTGGGGTCAGGCGGTCAGCGCCAAGATCGCGGAATTAATGAAGTAGCTCGGTCCTTGGGTTCCTGCTGCGTGGTTCTCGGTCCGTCCTGAGTCCACGGTCCAGGGTCCGCCGCGCGAATCGCTCGACGAGCGGGCGGGACCAAGAACCATGGACCAGGGACGGACGAAGCACCACGGCCCAGGGACCAGGGACTAAACAGCAGCGCGTTGCGGTGTGCGGACGCTGCTTTTCTTTCCCGTAAACGGCACCAGCATCGGCACGTTGCGACGGTAGTCCTCGTACGTCTTGCCAAACTCGCGCGTCAAATCGTGCTCCTCGAACTGAATGGCCACCAGGATGTAGGCGGTGGTGACCACGGCGAACAACAGGTGCGTCGCGGTCATCGTCGGCGTCATCCAGAACGCGAAGAACCATCCCACATAGAGCGGGTGCCGGACGTAGCGATACAGGACCGGGGTGCCGAACGGCCGCGCCGTGTACGGCTTGCCGATCAGGTAGAGCCACACCTGGCGAAGGCCGAACAGGTCGAAATGATCGATCAGGAACGTGGAGATCAGCACCAGTCCCCAGCCAAACGCGAACAGTGACCGAAGCGCGATCGTGGCGGCGGTGCTGTCAACGGACCACACGGTCCCACCGAGCGGACGCCACTGCCAGAACAGCAGGATCAGCGCCAGGCTGGAAAACAGAGTGTAGGTGGAACGTTCGATTGGCTTCGGGACGATACGCGTCCAGCGCTGCTTGAACCAGGGACGCGCCATCACGCTGTGCTGGACAGCAAAGAGCGACAGGAGGCCCAGGTTGATCGCGAGCGCCAATCCCAGTGAGTCGGTCGCGGGTCCATCGAGCGTTCTCGGCACGGCAACGTTGCCGATGAAGCCGATTGCATAGAGAAACGTCGCGAAGAACACGAGGTAGCTCACCGCACCGTAGACGAAAAACGAAACTCTCTTCACCATCGATTACATCTCCTCATCACGCGGAGGAGACTATGCGCTGGTCCGGGGCTGCGAGCATCCCACGGACGGGTCATTTTGGCTGGCGGCGGAAAAATGGCCCGTACGGGCCACGGTTTTCCTCCAATCCGTCGAGGTCGATGCTGAACGTGGGCTCAACTGATTTCGATTGAGTCAGGCACCACCCTATGGTCTCATTCGCGCCATGGCAACCGTAGTCACGCGCGCGCGCGCTACATCTCCAACATCGGCCTCGCAGTGGTCAACGCATCGTGCGTTCTTCACGGGGCTGTCGCTTCTGATGGTCCTGGCCGTGTTCGTCGGTTTCTCGCGCAGCTATTACCTCAAGGGTCTCTACGGGGCGCCGGAGCTTCCGGCGCTGTTCCATGTGCACGGGTTGCTGTTCACCACCTGGATGCTGTTCCTGGTGATGCAGACGGCCCTCGTCGCCACACGGCGCACACCTCTTCATCGCCGTCTCGGTGTCGCCGGCGGAGTCCTGGCAACGGCGATGACCGTTGCAGCCATGGCGATGACGATGGACCTGGCGCGACGCAGTGCGTCGGCACCAACTGATGCCGGATTGGCCTTCACGATCGTACCGTTCGCGACGGTAATCGTGTTTCCTGTGCTCGTGGGGATCGCGCTGCTCTATCGGCGTCAACCGGAGGTACACAAGCGGCTGATGCTGATCGCCACCTTGGAACTTGTCACTGCGGGTGTGGCGCGCATCCCTGGCGCCGGCAGCATGCCGCTTTTCTTCGTGCTCACCGACCTGGGCCTGGTCGCCATCCTTCTCTACGACGTCATCGCGCGTGGGCGACCGCATGCAGCCACGGTCTGGGGTGGCGCCTTCCTGATCGTCTCTCAATACATCCGCGTGACCGCCGGTGCGACAGCAGGATGGATCGCATTCGCACGGGTGCTGGCACAGTAATTCAAAGCCTGTCTTCACGAATTCGATGTCAGTGTGTAATCGCGCTGCGTGCGTGCATAGTCGATGAAGTAATCGAGTGCGTCCGGATTCGCCACCGCCGCGCGGTTGGCGGCCTTCTCCGCCGGCACACCCATCAGAATCCGACGCACGGGGACTTCCATCTTCTTCCCCGTCAGCGTGTACGGGATCGCCGTGACCTGAAAGATCTTGTCCGGGACGTGGCGCGGCGAGTACTCGCTGCGCAGCCGCGCGCGTATCTGGCCGGCAATGTCATCGTCCAGCGGCACGTCATGCTTCGTCTTCACGAAGAGCGGCATGAAGAACCGCCCTCCCGGAAGATCCAGATTGACGATCAGCGAGTCTTCGACGGCGGGGACTCCGAGCAGCGATCGATACACTTCCGCGGTGCCGATGCGCACACCGTGACGATTGAGCGTCGCGTCCGAGCGTCCCAGCACGAAGCAGCCGCCGCGCGCATTGATTCGGAAGAAATCGCCGTGACGCCAGACACCGGGATAGGTGTCGAAGTACGACTCGCGGTAGCGGCTGCCGTCGGTATCGCCCCAGAAGCCGACTGGCATCGACGGCAGCGGCTCGGTGAGCACCATCTCTCCCACCTGATCCACGAGCTCATTCCCTTCTTCGTCCCACGCGTAGGCGGCCACGCCCAGCTGGCGAGCCTGAATCTCGCCGGCGTAGAGCGGCAGGTTCACCACGCCGCCAACGAGACCGGTACAGATGTCGGTGCCGCCGCTTCCCGAATGCGCCCAGATGTCACGCTTCACGTTCTCGAAGAACCAGTGATGACACTCGGCGGTCACCGGCGAGCCGGCCAGCACGATCGTTTCGAGCGCCTCGAGGGCGAAGCGTTCGCCCGGCACGATCCCGGCTTTCTCGAGCAGGCTCTGGTAGGCGGGGCTCGCGCCAAACAGATGCGCGCCCGTGTCGTCGGCGAGCTTCCACAGCAGGTCGGGCGACGGCCACGTCGGGTTGCCGTCGTAGAGCACAGGGACGACATCGACGATCAGGCTGGATGCCAGGAAATTCCACATCATCCAGCCAGTGCTGGTGAAGAAGAACATGCGCTGGCGCGGGTGCATGTCCATGTGGAAATGAAACAGCTTCAGCTGCTCGAGCGTGATGCCGCCGTGGCAGTGG
>Ga0310811_10012597_pt1 | contig 10977 bp, 10 predicted proteins | sample YCmetagenome_FD_207642 | JGI IMG/M metagenome (GOLD analysis project Ga0310811, IMG submission 207642) | Soil microbial communities from experimental microcosm in Duke University, North Carolina, United States - YC | ecosystem: Engineered > Artificial ecosystem > Soil microcosm > Unclassified ...
GTGCGACGGAGTCGTCATTGGACAAGATTCTTTTCGTTTCCTCTTTTCATCCCGACGGAGAGGGTAATGTTGGTGCCGGAGAAGCCATCAGCGGTGACAGCGTCAGACGTTTGCTAGCAAGGGGCGCGGAGGTTCATGTTTTATGTGTTGTGCCAGCTTATCAAAGAGCGAATGAAGCGCTTGTCAGGCAATGTACGTCGTATACGGTAGTGCAGCATTCGTCCTTCCATTCACTCATGGCAATGCTTCGCAACATGCGGCTGGGAGCGATCTGTACTCCTTGGTTGTTTACCCGTGTTTCGCCACACGCCGTGGCAATATTAAAAGAGACGATAGCCAGAATACAGCCGGAAGAGGTTTGGTTTGATTTCCCCTCCTCTTTAGGGTTTGTCGTTCATGTCGATGCTTCTCGGAAGAGCTATTTCGTACACGATATCGTCAGTCAGAAAATTCGTCGCTCACTTTTCAAGCGCATGCTTGCGCCATTGGTGCATCGAGTCGAAAGCCGCTTGTTCAGTCGTCTATCACGGTTGATCGTATTGTCGGACAAGGACCGGCAGCTCGCGATATCGATGAAATTTTCCGGTGAAATAGAGGTATGGCCACCTTCTCAGCCACGCGTGGGAGTAGTGGATGATTCTGCGCCAATTGAAACGGTAGTTTCGCGTTTTAACCGACGCGATATGGTCTTTTTTGGACATATGGGCCGCGCCGAGAATCATTGGTCGGTTGTGCTTTTTATTCTCAATTGTTTTCCAGAAATTCGCCGAGCCTGTCCTGGGACGAAGTTGTGGGTACTAGGCATTCAACCGAGGCCTTTGCTCAAGTTACTAGGCAAGCTGGTGAAAGGCGTTGAAGTGGTGGGTGCGGTCGATAATCCTACGAAGGCCTTTGCGAGAAGCGCGATATGCATCGCTCCGATTTTGTTCGGAGCAGGTGTAAAGATCAAGGTGTTACAGATGTTGGAGGCTGGTGCATCGGTTATTGCCACACCGATAGGCGCAGAAGGAATCGACGCGAATGAACGGCTTGAAGTAGTTAAATGGAGTGAGTTGTCCACGCGCGTCGTCCATATGTTGACCAATAGGGTTTCATCTTGAGTCGCGCCGAGGTAGGTGATGTGGACGGTAACTACGGTTTATCGTCGGAGTGCTTTCCTAGGGTCGCAATATGCTTCGCGGCATTCAACGGCATGCGCTGGATTGAGGAACAGCTCAACTCCATTCTTGCCCAGTCGTCGGCTGACGTGACTGTATTTGTCAGCGTCGACAAATCTTCCGATGGCACCGAACAATGGGTAGATCGTCGTGCGGCGACGGACCGCCGTATTGTGGTGCTCCCGCACGGCGAGCGTTTTGGCGGCGCTGGTCGGAATTTTTTTCGCCTGCTACGCGATGTGGATTTCTCCGGCTTCGATTACGTCGGTTTCGCCGATCAGGACGACTATTGGTTCGAAACCAAGCTCGCGCGGGCGCACGAGATGCTCCAGCAGACTGGCGCGGATGCCTACTCAAGCAACGTCATCGCATTTTGGCCGTCAGGACGACGCTTGCTGATTGATAAATCTCAACCGCAGAAAAAGTGGGACTTTCTGTTCGAGGCGGCTGGGCCTGGCTGCACTTACGTAATGAAGAGCGCCTTTGCATGTGCATTGAAAACGCGGATTTGTGAGCAATGGGAAGTGATGCAACGAGTATCGTTGCACGACTGGTTTGCCTATGCATTTGCACGTGCTCATGGCTATCGCTGGATTATTGATGAACAACCCGGGATGCTGTATCGGCAGCACGCAGGTAATCAGGTGGGCGTCAACGAGGGATGGCAGGCGCTCTTGCGGCGGGCACACAAGATATGGGACGGTTGGTGGCTGGGTCAGGCCGTGCTGATCGCCCGACTGGTGGGAATGGGTGAGGATCCGTTCGTTCGTTCCTGGCGGGCGCCGTCGCGGCTGGCTGCGTTGAAGCTTGCCTTTCGCGCTGTCGAATGCCGGCGTCGGACACGTGATCAACTGTTGTTTGCGTTGTCGTGCCTGACCCTTGTTATTGCGGGAAGCCGGCATGAGTAACCGTATTCTGGTTACTGGCGCTAGTGGTTTTGTCGGCACTGCATTATGTAATCGCCTTCAAGCCGATGCGATCGACTTTGTGCCGGTCGTACGCCAAAAGCTGCGTTCGGCGGACTACGAAATCGGCCCCATGACCGCGGAAACTGACTGGTCCGATGCATTGCGCGAATGCAGTTGCGTCGTGCACCTCGCCGCACGCGTTCACGTCATGGAGGAGCGCGTGACCAATCCGCTGGAAGCTTTCCGTGCGTTGAACGTAGCGGCCACCGAGAATCTGGCGCGGCAGGCGGCGCAGCATGGCGTAAGGCGCTTTGTTTTCGTCAGCAGTATCAAGGTCAATGGGGAAGTGAGCTCGCGCGCACCTTTCTCGGCCGCTGACGTGCCCGCTCCTGCGGATCCCTATGGCCAATCCAAACTGGAGGCGGAGCTTGCTCTAGCGAGAATCGCGGCGGAAACCGGGCTGGAAATCGTGATAGTCCGTCCCCCCTTAGTTTACGGGCCTGGCGTCAAGGCTAACTTCCTGCGCTTGATGCAACTGGCCAAGCGCGGCGTTCCGCTGCCGTTGGGCGCAATACACAACCGCCGAAGCTTGGTTGCACTGGACAATCTGGTCGATTTGCTGTTGACCTGTACGCATCAGCCGGCTGCGGCAGGGCAGACCTTTTTAGTATCGGATGGACATGATGTCAGCACGCCGGAACTTATCCGTATGCTGGCATCGGCTATGGGCAAGCGCCCCTTGCTGTTGCCTGTGCCGCCAAGTCTTCTTGCCGCGGGAGCGAACTTGCTCGGCAAGGCGGCAGCCGCAGATCGGCTGCTCGGTTCGTTGCAACTCGATATCGCGCCGACGTGCGCGCGGCTCGGCTGGCGGCCGGTGGTTAGCATAGAAGATGCGATTGATGCTACTGTTGCGCATTTTTTATCGCATTCCTGATTTGTTCGATGAAACGCGTTTTCGACCTTTGTGTGGCGCTGGGTGCCTTGCTAATACTGGCGCTGCCGATCGCGCTACTTGCCTTGCTGGTGAGACTCACCTCCAAGGGGCCGGCAATCTATTGGTCGGACCGTGTCGGCCAGCATAACGCCATCTTTCGCATGCCGAAATTTCGCACCATGCGGGTCGATACGCCGGCAGTTGCGACCCATTTGCTGAACGATCCTCAACAATTCCTGACGCCCATCGGTTCCTTCCTGCGAAAATCGAGTCTGGACGAGCTGCCGCAGCTGTGGAGTATTGTCAAAGGAGATATGAGTTTCGTCGGCCCGCGTCCGGCTTTGTTCAACCAGGACGATCTGATATCGTTGCGTATACAGTATGGCGTTGACCAGCTCAAACCGGGCCTGACCGGGTGGGCCCAGATCAACGGACGGGACGAGTTGCCAATTCCCAAGAAGGTCGAACTGGATGCCGAATATCTGCGGCGCCGCTCCTTCGGCTTTGACATGACGATTATTCTGCTGACGTTTCAAAGAGTCCTGCGAAAAGACGGTATTACTCATTGATGCAAATGCGCTCCTTCCTCGAATTGCCGCGTTTCCAGAAGCAGCTGCTGGCGGCCGCTGTCGACCTGGTCATGCTGCCGCTGGCGTTCTACTTCGCGGTTCTGCTGCGTTACGACAGTAGAGCGACATCGCAGGTCATCGAATCCTATTTCTGGATGATCACTGCAGCCCCCTTGATATCGATTCCCATCTTTATCAAGCTGGGACTTTATCGCGCGGTCATCCGGTTCATCGATCAGAAGATCGTCTACGTCGTCGTGCTCGGCGTCAGTTTGTCGGTTCTGACCCTGGCGGCACTGGCGGCGTTTACGCACACGCAGACCTTTTCCCGGGGCGTGTTCGGCATCTATTGGCTGGGCGCGATTCTGTATGTGATCGCCAGCCGCTTTCTGGCGCGGGGATATCTGCTCAGGCTGGATAACCGCGGCAATGCGATACGTGTGGCAATTTATGGCGCGGGGCACGCTGGCATGCAGCTGGCGAGCGCCTTGCGCGCGGGGCAAGAATATCTGCCGGTTGCGCTGGTGGATGACAAAAAGGAGCTGCAAGGAGCGACGATCGCCGGCGTCACAGTATGGTCGCCAAGCGCCTTGTCGCGCCTGGTTGAAGAGAAGAAGGTCAAGGAAATATTGCTTGCCATGCCGGAACTGAGCAAGCGCGAGCAGAAAGCGATTCTGGAAAAACTGGAACCGCTGAAGATCAAGATCAAGGTTACGCCCCCCATTGCCAGCCTGGTGAATGGCGAACTGCGTCTGCAGGACATACGCGACGTTGAAATCGAGGACTTGCTGGGCCGCGATGCGGTGGCGCCGGAACCGCGGCTGCTTTCGACCTGTATTACGGGGAAGGTCGTGATGGTGACCGGGGCAGGTGGTTCCATCGGTTCCGAGCTGTGCCGACAGATCGTTCAGCTTTCGCCCGTGCGTCTGGTTCTGCTCGACATGTCGGAGTACGCGCTTTATTCGATCGAGCAGGATCTGCAGGAAATCCGCAAGGCTAAGGAAATCGACGTCGAAGTGCTGCCTTTTCTCGGTTCGGTTCTTGACCGTGCGAAGTGCGAAGAAATATTGCGAATCTTCCACGTCGATACCATCTATCACGCTGCTGCCTACAAGCACGTGCCGCTGGTTGAGCACAATCCGATTCAAGGTATTCGCAATAATGTATTCGGCACCTACGTCCTGGCGCAGGCGGCGATCGCAGCTGGGGTCAGCTGTTTTGTGCTGATTTCGACAGACAAGGCGGTGCGGCCGACGAACGTGATGGGTGCGACCAAGCGGCTGGCGGAACTGGTGCTCCAAGCGTTCTCGCGCACTCAGGACAAGACGCGCTTTTGCATGGTCCGCTTCGGCAATGTGCTCGGCTCTTCGGGCTCGGTGGTGCCCTTGTTTCGCAAACAGATCATGGCCGGCGGGCCGATCACGGTCACCCATCCCGAAATCACCCGTTATTTCATGACGATTCCGGAGGCGGCGCAGCTGGTGCTGCAGGCGGGGTCGATGGGCGAGGGCGGGGACGTCTTCGTGCTCGACATGGGCGAGCCGGTCAAGATTCTTGATTTGGCCAAGCGGATGGTGCACTTGAGCGGGCTGGAAGTGAAGGGCGAGAGCGACGCGCCGGATGCCATCGAGATTCAGCATGTGGGCCTACGTCCGGGAGAAAAACTCTACGAAGAACTGCTCATCGGATCCAACGTGGTCGGCACGCAGCATCCATTAATCATGCGTGCGCAGGAAACGGAGCTGCCGTGGGAGATCTTGCAGAATCTGCTGCTGCGCCTGGAACAGGCCTGCAAAGATTTCGACTATGTGGCAATGCGCGAATTGCTGCTGCAAGCCGTCAGCGAGTATGCGCCGCAATGCGAGATCGAAGATCTGATCTGGCGCCAGAAAAGCGCCGATGCAGGACAGGAAAATACGAATATCGCCAAGGATGCGCAAAGCAGATCACATCTGAAGCAAGTGATCTGATGCGGACGAATGCAGCCGCGCAACCGCATGTTTCACTGAGGACCAAAATGATTCTGGTAACGGGCGGGGCCGGTTTTATCGGCTCCAATTTTGTCTTGGATTGGCTGGCGCAGCATGAGGAGCCGGTACTGAACCTCGACAAGCTGACCTATGCGGGCAATCCAAATAATCTCGTGTCGCTGCGCGGCGATGCGAGACATGTGTTCGTCCATGGCGATATCTGCGATACGGCGCTGGTATCGTCGCTGCTCGCCCGGCACCGCCCTCGCGCAATCGTTCATTTTGCGGCGGAGAGCCATGTAGACCGCTCCATTCATGGCCCCGCCGCCTTCGTTGAGACAAATGTCAATGGCACTTTCAGCCTGCTTGAGGCGGCACGCGCCTACTGGGTTGCGCTCACCGAGGAAGAAAAAGGCGTGTTTCGCTTTCTTCATGTCTCGACAGACGAGGTCTACGGCAGCTTGGGCAAGGACGATCCTCCGTTCTCCGAAACGACGGCATATGCGCCCAACAGCCCGTACTCCGCTTCCAAGGCAGCCTCGGACCATTTGGTGCGTGCCTATCACCACACCTATGGCCTGCCAACGCTGACTACCAATTGTTCAAACAATTACGGCCCGTACCATTTCCCCGAGAAGCTCATCCCGCTAACGATCGCCAACGCGCTTGCCGGCAAGCCGCTGCCGGTGTACGGGGACGGACAGCAAATCCGCGACTGGCTGTTTGTGGGCGATCATTGCGCGGCGATTCGACGCGTGCTCGCTGACGGCAATCCGGGCGAAACCTATAATGTCGGCGGCTTGAACGAGAAGACCAACCTAGATGTGGTACATACCTTGTGCGACATCCTCGATGCATTGGCGCCTGCCGCGCACGGGCGAAGCTATCGACTGCAGATCGCGCACGTATCGGATCGGCCGGGACACGACCGTCGCTACGCAATCGATGCGCGCAAGCTGGAGCGTGAACTGGGCTGGAAACCGGCCGAGACTTTCAAGACAGGCATTTTGAAGACTGTGCAGTGGTATCTGGACAATGAGGCCTGGGTACGCGACGTGCAGTCGGGCGAATACATGAAATGGCTGGAAAAGAATTACAACGAGAGGGAGAGCCTGCCGCAATAAGCAGCGAGGCATAGACAAGACGAATGAACTTATCTTCCAACCATTCCGTGCGCAAAGGCATCATTCTGGCTGGTGGTTCCGGCACACGCCTATACCCGGTGACGATCTCGATTTCCAAGCAACTGCTGCCGGTGTACGACAAGCCGATGATTTACTATCCGCTGACAACCTTGATGCTGGCGGGCATTCGCAACATCCTGCTGATTTCAACTCCCCAGGACACACCGCGCTTCAGGGAGTTGCTCGGTGACGGCAGTCAGTGGGGCATCAGTCTCCAATATGCTGTGCAAGCTTCACCTGACGGCTTGGCGCAGGCATTCATCATCGGCCGCGATTTCATCGGCAATGCGCCGTCCGCGCTGATCCTGGGCGACAACATCTATTACGGGCATGCCTTTGACCAGCAATTGCAGCAAGCTTCGCAGTCCGTCGAGGGATCGACCGTGTTTGCCTATCATGTGCAGGACCCGGCACGCTACGGTGTCGTGGAATTCGACAGCAAGCAACGCGCTGTCAGCATCGAGGAAAAGCCGGCGTCGCCGAAGTCCAACTATGCCGTGACCGGGCTGTATTTCTACGATCAGCAGGTGTGCGATATTGCGGCCTCGATCACACCATCTGCGCGCGGCGAGCTCGAAATCACCGACGTCAACCGATACTATCTTGAGCGCGGTCAACTCAATGTGGAGGTCATGGGGCGTGGCATGGCATGGCTTGATACCGGCACGCACGAATCGCTGCTCGAAGCCGGACAATTCATTGCCACCATCGAACATCGGCAAGGTTTGAAGATCGCATGCCCCGAGGAGATCGCCTTCCGCAAGGGCTATATCGATGCTGCTCAATTGCAAAATCTGGCGGCGCCGCTCAAAAAGAATGGCTACGGCCAATATCTCGAACGCATTCTGAATGACCGGGTGTTTTGAGATGCACGTGACACGCCTGGCTATTCCCGATGTACTGCTGATCGAACCCAAGGTATTCGGCGACGATCGCGGATTCTTCTTCGAAAGCTTCAACGAAGCGCGATTTGCCGAAGCAATCGGCAAACCCGTGCGCTTTGTTCAGGACAACCATTCCCGCTCGGCGCGCGGCGTGCTGCGCGGGCTGCATTACCAGATCAGGCAGCCGCAAGGAAAACTGGTTCGCGTGGTGGCAGGCGAGGTGTTCGATGTGGCAGTTGACATCCGCAGAAGTTCGCCGACATTCGGCCGCTGGGTCGGCGCGGTGCTCTCTGCCGAGAACAAGCGGCAGTTGTGGATCCCGGAAGGTTTTGCGCATGGCTTCGTCGTAACTAGCGAGAGCGCCGAATTCCTGTACAAGACAACCGACTACTGGGCGCCTGAACATGAGCGCTGCATCGCATGGAACGATCCGGCGCTTGGTATCGATTGGATGCTGAGCGGCACTCCTGTTCTTTCCGAGAAGGATCAGCGCGGGGCGCGTCTTGGCGAAGCGGAGGTCTTCGCTTGAAAATCTTGCTCACGGGACGGAACGGCCAAGTAGGCTATGAACTGGAGCGTTCGCTGCAGGGACTGGGCGAGATCGTCGCGGTCGACCGCAAGGTCATGGATTTGAGCGATCCGGGCAAGCTGCGTGAAGTCATTCGCACCGTGAAACCGGCGCTCATTGTTAATCCGGCCGCTTATACTGCCGTAGATCAGGCCGAGAGTGAGCTTGATATTGCAATGTGCATCAATGCGGAAGCGCCTGCGCTGATGGCGGAGGAGGCGAGAAAACTCGGTGCTGCCCTGATTCATTACTCGACCGATTATGTGTTCGATGGAGAAAAGGCCGGCAGTTATGTCGAAGAAGACATGCCAAATCCTCAGAATGCCTATGGCCGCAGCAAGCTGGCCGGCGAGCAGGCGATTCGTTCAAGTGGCGTGCGCCATCTCATCTTGCGCACGAGTTGGGTATACGGCACGCGGGGAAAGAACTTCCTCCGTACCGTGCAGCGACTCGCCAGCGAGCGCGAGGAGCTGCGCATCGTTGCGGACCAGTTCGGAGCGCCGACCTGGGCGCGCACGATCGCCGAGGCGACTGCCCATATGCTGGTGAAGTTGCAGGCGCAGGCGCGCGCACCGGGCGGTCGCCTGATTCCTGACGAAGCGTGGCAAGACCATGCCGGCGTGTATCACCTGACAGCGCAAGGACGCACCAGCTGGCACGGCTTTACGCAGGCAATCGTCGGGCAACTCGATTTGCCGCGAAAGCCTGGAGTCGCCCCGATCCGGACTTCCGAATATCCTTTGCCAGCCAGGCGGCCGCAGAACTCGGTGCTTTGTTCTGACAAATTCATGCAAGCGTTTTGCACGCTGCCGGATTGGGAGTCGGCTCTTCGCCTATGCCTTGCGGCTTGACGATGCGACGGCAAAGACCGTTCCGCGTTCAAGGCAAATCGAGCAGCACCAATAAGCGTGCAACAGTTTGGCCCAAGGACTCATCGGAGTGGGTTTGCATCTGGGGATGGTCCGGTGGCTCGTATGGACTATCTATTCCCGTCATGTCAGCAATTTGCCCGTCGCGCGCCTTTTTATAGAGGCCCTTGGTGTCGCGCTGTTCGCATATAGCCAGCGGTGTGTCGACATAGACCTCGAAGAATCTGTCCGCACCTATCAAGGCCCTTGCCATTTCTCGTTCCTTTCGAAAAGGCGAGATGAGCGCAGCTATCACGATCAAGCCGGCATCCACCATCAGCTTGGCGACTTCCGCTGTGCGGCGGCAATTTTCCGCCCGGTTCGCAGGGGTAAAACCGAGATCACGGTTCAGTCCCTGGCGCATGACGTCGCCGTCGAGAACATAGGTGTGGAATCCTCGCGCATGCAGGGCGGATTCAAGGACAGTAGCAATAGTCGATTTCCCAGCGCCCGACAGGCCGGTAAGCCAGATAGTGCGGCCGCGCTGGCCTTTCAGTCTTTCGCGATCCTTGTGCGATATACAGAAAGAGGGAGCGGTACCACCAGGCGCTTCGTCAACGTAGCGGCATTGGGTTCGCGTCAAATCCAGCATTGTTTCCCATGAATGTTCATCTGCGGCGTGCCTGGAGGAAATTCGGGTGCAAGTCGCATATTGGAGAAACCGGTGCGACGATAGTTCCGATTGCCTTATGACGACCCAATTGGCGGGCTTTTTCGGAACAAGGTAATCTCTCAAGTTTTTCGCGATCACTGTTCGTCATGCGCCGCCACAACCATCTTTTACGCCTTGTCCTGCTGACCGCTGCACTTTTCCAGGCCGGTTGTTCCCTGTTGCCTTCGCGGCAATCCGCGCCGCCTGCTGTCCTTACGCCGGCGAAGCCTGTACCGGTCAAGATTGCGCTCGTCCTCGGCGGTGGCGCGGCACGCGGCTTTGCCCATATCGGCGTGATTAAGGCGCTGGAGTCGCAAGGTATCGTGCCGGATATGGTGGTCGGTACTAGCGCTGGCAGTGTGGTGGGCGCCCTGTACGCTGCCGGCAACAATGGCTTTGCCTTGCAGAAGCTTGCGCTGAAGATGGACGAAGCCGCAATCTCTGATTGGTCAGTCCCGTTCTTTTCGACGTCCAGTGGTGTGTTGAAGGGCGAGGCGCTAGAAGCTTATGTGAACAAAAGCATCCACAACGTGCCAATCGAAAAACTGAAAATTCCGTTCGGTGCAGTGGCGACCGATTTGAACAGCGGCCAACCCATCCTGTTTCAACGAGGGAATACGGGCCTGGCAGTGCGCGCCTCGTCTGCGGTGCCAAGCGTCTTTCAGCCGGTGAAGATAGGAGATCGCTTGTATGTCGATGGCGGCCTGGTCGCACCGGTGCCAGTGCATTTCGCGCGCGACATGGGCGCGGACTTCATCATCGCGGTCAATATTTCGGTGCAGCCGGAAGTCCAGATGGCATCAAGCTCCTTTGACGTGCTGTTGCAAACCTTCGCGATCATGGGGCAAAGCATCAACCGCTTCGAATTGAGAGATGCCGACATCGTGATTCAGCCTGCGCTAGGAACGATGAAGGGCAACGATTTTGCCGGGCGTAACCTCGCGGTACTGGCTGGTGAACAGGCGGCGATGAAGGCAATGCCCGAAATCAAGCGCAAGCTGGCGGAGAAGCGCGAAAGCAATCTGAAATAAAACGGAAATTGGAGCAGGCATAAAAAACCGCACATCGTGCGGTTTTTTTTACTGGTCAGGACCGGGATCGCTGATACGGCGGCTGCCGTTGAAGCGCTTCTTCCAATATTCGATATCCATGCTCTCGATGCGCACTTCGCTACCGGATGAAGGGGCATGGATGAACTTGTGGTCGCCCAGATAGATGCCGACATGCGAAAAGCTGCGGCGCA
>Ga0310811_10012599_pt1 | contig 10977 bp, 14 predicted proteins | sample YCmetagenome_FD_207642 | JGI IMG/M metagenome (GOLD analysis project Ga0310811, IMG submission 207642) | Soil microbial communities from experimental microcosm in Duke University, North Carolina, United States - YC | ecosystem: Engineered > Artificial ecosystem > Soil microcosm > Unclassified ...
GTCAACAAAGGCCGCTTCTACTACGTCGCCGAGGCTTACCCAGTGCTCCTGGCAATGGGAGCGGCAGCCGCGGAGTGTTGGCTGGCCCCTCATCGGCTGGCTGTGCGTCGCACGCTCCAGTCCATTTACTTCGCTGGCGTATTCGCAACCGGCGCCCTGTTTATAGCGGTCCTGGTACCAGTTGCATCCTCTGGCCCCCTGCGCGATTTCGCTTTCGATAAAAATGGCGATCTGCGCGAAGAGATCGGGTGGGACGAACTTGTGCGCTCAGTCGCCACAGTTCGCGATTCCCTTCCCACGAACCAGCAGTCCACCTACGGCATCCTCGTTGGCAACTATGGCGAAGCCGGCGCTATAGAGAACCTCGGAGCGGCACATCATCTGCCTTCGCCCATCAGCCTCACGAATTCGTTCTACCTCCGCACGTATCCCACACCACCGCCATCTACTCTCATCGTCGTCGGCTGGTCCAGAGACGAGGTAGATAAAGAGTTCACCGGTTGCCGCCTTGCCGGGCACGTCAGCAATTCCCTCGGCGTCAAGAACGAAGAGAGCCAGTACCACCCCGATATCTTCGTGTGCGGTCCGCCCCGGCAGGGATGGGCCGAGTTCTGGAAGACCAACCAGCGCTACGGATAGCCCACGCTCATCACGCGCAGAATTCCGTTCGTCACAATGAGCGCGCAATTCGTCGGCTGATTAAAGGATGATTCTTCCTGCACGTTCACCAGTCGGAGGAATCTCATGCGCCTGGCCTTTGCGGTAGCTTTTGTCTCTGCGATTGTTCCAATCTCTATGCTGGGTCAGGCTCCAGCCTCGGCCGACACCGCTGACAAGGCATACACCTCGCAAAACTGGCCCGATGCGGAGCAGCAGTATTCCGAATTGACCAAGCAGCAGCCGGAAAACGCACGATACTGGTATCGCCTCGGAGTATCTGCACGCGGCGACAAGCACTTCGATGCTGCGCTTCAGGCAATGCAAAAGGCAAAGGCTCTCGGCGCCGGTCGAGGTCTTCCAGCCTTTCTCGCGGACTACGAAATCGCCACCACGTATGCGGCCATGGGCGATTCAGCTCATGCTCTGGAAACGCTGAAGTCCTCCGCAAACGCAGGATTCATGATGCTCTCGCGGCTGCAGAACGATGCCGAGTGGAATTCACTGCGCACTAACGATCAGTTCCTTGCACTCGCAAAACAGGTTCAGCACAACGCTGCTCCCTGCGAGGACGCTGAGTTCAAGCAGTTCGATTTCTGGCTTGGGGACTGGGATGTCGCTTCAGCCGCGGATGGAGTCCATCGAGGCAACAGTCATATCTCGAAAGAAATGGGCGGATGCGTTGTATGGGAGAACTGGACCTCGGCTGGAAGTCCCTACTTCGGCAAGAGCTATAACACCTGGAATCCCAATCTGAAGCGTTGGGAGCAGTACTGGGTCGACACCTCAGCAGGCGTGATGTTCTTTCATGGAGAACTGAAGAACAACGTCATGGATTACTGGACCGACAACGTGCCGCAGACTGGCGGCGGAACGTTGTTGCGTCATCTGCAGTTCTTCAATCTCAGCCCAGACAAGGTGCGCCAATTCTCTCAAGGCTCAACCGACGGCGGGAAAACATGGCACACCGAGTATGACTTCATCTACACGCGAGTCGCCGCTAAACCAGTTGCGGCTTCGGCGTCGCACTAGTAGAGAAGCACAGCGACTCTGTAGGCCGTGAATGTTCCGGCTTCCCCGCTCGGAGAACAGCTCCCAACGGCAGCCTCATGAAAGCTCTTCGACGAAAGCTGCCGCACGAGGTTATCGGGCAGATGACTCAGGTCCGAGTCCTGCCATCGCATCACAAAGGTGGGCTGCGCGCCGTTCTCCACGCGAGGAAAGCCGCGATTCGCAGTGCAGGCTTCGCGCGCTAGCGCGTGATCACCCACCAGCTTTATCCCGCCCCGCGCAATCATCGAGCCCACCTTTTCTTCGACCTGCGCGGGTGTGTAAGCCTCCACGGCACGCGAGAAATCCGCAGTAGCATAAAGCACCCCCCGCCTTGCAACGACGGCGATGCCGATTCGATTCACCTCAGGATTGAGCATGTTTTCGCGATGCAGTTTGGAATGCATCCACGCGTCGTGGATCTCCGAAGACGTCGGTCCCACCGCGATGTTCTCCTCGATAAGGTTGAAGTGAGCCCCCGAGAGACCTGCCCTCTCTGACAGCTCCAGCTCGCCGGGGTAATCATGTTGAATCGCCCCGCCCTCACTGACCATGCGCCGTGTGTGTTTCAGAGCAGCTTGCGCAAGTGCGGGATCCCATTTCACTGGGGGTACGCCTGCCTGCGCGCGGGCCCGATTCGCCAACGCGACAAGCTGTTGCGACTCCGTCTGAAGGTACTCGTCGCTCTGAGCCGTCGCAACTTTACGTCCGCCTGCACACAGCAAAAGAACTATCGAGAATAGGGCGATGTATTTAACTGAGGAATTCACGTCTATATATACCCATACACGATTTTCATTGCATGCTTTGCTTACCATCGTAATGCTGACGAACCAGCGATTCTTGCCTATGTAGCCGGCTCGCGTCCGTTCCGACTATCGTCGTCCCGCGGTCCCACCCACGCGATCAGCAGGATCGCAGGCAATCCTATGATGCTGGTAAGCACGAAGAACTGCACCCAGCCGATCCTCTCCGATAACACTCCTCCCGATGAGGCCACCACCGTGCGGCCGAGCGAGGCAAGCGCAGAGAGCAGCGCGTACTGGGTCGCCGTAAAACCAGGCGAGCATAGACTGGAAAGCCAGGTCACTAATGCAGTCAAGGCCATCGCACCTGTGAGGTTCTCGGCTGTGACACACAATGCAAGATAGACGACCCGGTGTCCGCCCACAGCCTGAAGGACGAAGAAAAGATTCCCGATCGACTGCAAGATCCCGCAAAGAATCAGCGAGCGGCGGATTCCGAACCTTGTGGTCACTACACCGCCAATCAGAGCCCCCATCACATTCGAGAAGACTCCGAATATCTTTGAAGCGGTGGCGATCTCCGGAAGCGAGAATTTCAGCGAGATGTAGAGCGGCGTTGACATCACTCCCGCCATTGCCTCACCCAGCTTGTATCCGAAAATCGCGAGCAGGATCACTGGCCACAGTGGCCGGCGCATGAAATCACGAAACGGTTCAATCACTGCTCTCGAAAGAGCGTGAAGCATCGTCTGCCACGCCGATTGCGCTACAAACGGTCTCTCCGCCGGCAGCTTCGGTTCAGGCCCGAACAAAAACACCAGCAGCCCCACGCCGAGCAGCGCCGCCATCGTCGCGTAAGCTGGAAACCACCCTGCCGAGGCCGCAATGAACAGGGCGCCCGCGCCGGAGGCCAGCATGCCAATGCGGTAGCCGGCGGTGATCGCGGCTGCTCCGGGACCCTGCTCATCCCTGCTAAGGCTCTCAACCCGCCACGCATCGATCACGATGTCCTGGCTCGCGGACAGGAACGCAACAACGACCGCCAGGACTGCCATGCGCGGCAGGTTGTGTTTCGGATCGCACGAACCCAGTGCAAGAATCGCCGCGATCAGAAGGATCTGAATCGTAATTCCCCAGCCACGGCGTCGTCCTAGAGGCACTGGCGGAGGCACGCGATCGATCAGCGGCGCCCATAGAAACTTGAATGAATAAGAGGTCCCAACCAACGCAATAGCGCCTAGGGCTGCGCGGCGCACGCCCACTGTCGCAAGCCACGCCTGAAGAGTCGAATAAGTAAGAAGAAGCGGCAGCCCGCTGGCAAATCCGAGTGCAAGCACCTGCAGCACACGAGGATTCGTGTAGGTCGCAACCGCATCTCGCCAGTTCGTTCGAGCATGTACTTCGTTGGTTCCGGCGTTTTCCTTCATTCTAGTTTTCAAGTATCGCGCTCCAGCCTGTTGCACTACTTTCTTAATAAATGGTCGCAATCAGCAGGCTGTCGGTAGCGTCGGCCACGTTCGAGCGAAAGTGCCAACAGAGTCAACGTAACACGAATGGCTTCACCTGCTGCCGCCTTCATCGCGCGAGATAAGCTCTCGTTGATTTCATGCACCTGATTCTCTTTCTCGCAGTAGCAGTCGCAGTGCTTGGCTTCAACTTCCTGGGAGATGCGTATGCGATCAGCACCATACGCGCACGCGTCTGGAAATGGGGTTGTCAAATGGTCATGCTGAAAAAAGGCGACTGCGAACACTGCGGCCGCTTCTACCGGTATTCCTTGTGGCACTCCGGCTTCGGTGACAACTCGTACGCATACTGCAACGAATGTGGAATGCTCGCCTTGCTCAACTACTCCAACGAGTACGTGGCTGCGCTTCCTTCACCCGTCGATAAGTTTGGAGAGATCGAAGAATCCTGGGAACCCTTCCTCCAGGCTTGTCCCTGCGGAGGGCGCTTTCGCAAAGGCGCATCTCCTCGCTGTCCATCCTGTCGCGAAAAGCTCTCTGCCTCTCATGCTGCCCCGCACATTGAAGCTCAGGCCCTCGGCGCACGCGGCTGGAAGTGGCAGAACACCTGGAGTGGTCTCTACTGCCTGGCGATCAATGACCCGCTCAACCCCGGCTCCGTCCTGCAGGTCGTCGATCCCATCGCCAAACCTGAACGCATAAAAGTAAAACGCCGCTGGCCGGTCCTCTTCAGTTTCGGCAGATGATCATCGGTGTAGTCAGCGACACGCACGGTCTGCTGCGGCCTGAGGTTATCCCGGCGCTTCAAGGCGTCGAACACATCCTCCATCTCGGAGACGTGGGCGACTTCGCAATTCTGAAATCGCTGGAGAAAGTCGCGCCCGTCACCGCGATCCGCGGCAACGTCGATCGTACCGGCAAGTGCAGCAAACTCCCTGAGACTGAAGTAGTGCTCTTCGAAGGGCACTACCTCTATCTGCTTCATGATGTGCAAACCATCCATCTCGATCCCGCTGCCGCGAAGTTTTCCGTTGTTCTTTTCGGACACTCCCACAAGCCGGAAATTCGCCGCCACAAAGGCGTGCTCTATTTCAACCCCGGCTCGTGCGGGCCGCGGCGCTTCAGCCTGCCTGTGACGATTGGCAAGCTCACCGTCGAGGAGAGATCAACCCCCGTCGCGGAAATCGTGCACCTCGACATCTCGCCGGCATAAGTGCAGGTCTCCTGCGCGAGGATGCAGATCTTCGACTGTAAAGATGGAATAGAGAAAAATGAGCGACGAGGAGATGCGCAACGCTCGCGGGCCTACTCTAAGAAAGAAAGATCGCGTCGACTAGAACTGCCGGGTGTATTGCCTCACGTCCCGGATGCCTGCCCCGATCCCCAGCACATGATCGACTCGCCGCTGAAACGGATCCGCCCCCACTCCCAACGGCTGCGCACTCTCTTCGCTCGGAGCCTCCGTTGCCGTTGCCGTCTCACCCGACTGCTCAGGCGGCTCCTCTTTCGTCGCGGCCGGCGCGGGCGTTTCCACTTCGCCAACGATGGGCTTCAACACTATCACGAGGCGCTCAACATGTTCTTTGCGAACACGCAATCTTTCAAACTCAGCAGTGATCTCGGCCAGCTCTGCTTGTGCCGCCTCGAACGCGACCCGATAGATCTCCCCATGTACTTGCGATTTCATGCCGCGAGTCTAGCACGTACACAAAGAGCAAACGTAAGAGTCAATGGTAAGAGTTACCGCAATCGCGATCGACGCGCTCGCATGCGCGGATCAAGCGTGCCTGGCTCAGAGATCGATTGAGATGGAATTGGCAAAAGATTGTCGGCGCGCTAGCCCCCTACCCGCGCACCGACTCACTTGCACCGCCCTTGATCCGCTCAGAACTGGCGGTTGAACTTCCGGCCCACGCCGTGACCCAGTGCGCTGTTCAATCGGCTGGCGAACGGATCAGCCGAAGATGATCCATTGGTGCTCTGGTATTGATAGCTCGGAGTCTCTTCCAGAGCCTGGCTCGCCTGATCCGCGGCATCTGATGCGCTCTGCATCGCCGCAGCGGCGGCTGCAGCCTCTTCGGCTCCCAGCAGAGGTTTTAGCGCCATGACCACCTTCTCGATGCGCTCCTTGCGCGCCCGAAGCTCCTCGAACGCACCGACAATGTCCTTCAGCTCGGTGTTCGCAGAGTCAAACGCTACGCGATAGACTTCTCCGATGTTGGGCTTCATATCGATCTCCACTTCGCGAATTTAGCATGGATTGAGAAGCGTCCAGCAACTTCCTTCTGCAACTATCGAGTCATCCTAAGTAGAACAATCAAGGTTCTTTAGACGCAATCAGGCGCTCCCGGTTGAGATACCGGAAGCGCCTGATTTGGGTTGACCAATCCCGCTCGCCTTGAAAACAAAACTGGAACGGAACGGACGGCAATTTTTTATGCCTGAGAGCCAGGAGGTTGATCCCGGCGCCTCAGACTAGATGGGCGACAGAAGCCCCTCGGGTCTCTGCTGCCATCCCCAGAGTGCATCATCAATGCGGCGCTGGAAGGGGTCCGCGGAGGGTTGCCGAAAATAGGCAATCTGTTCCGCAGTAGCATCGTCCGCGTGCACCGCAACGGTTTCAAGTACCGGCTCCGGCTCTGGCTCGACTGCCGCAGGAGCTGGTTCGGTGGAAGCGATCTCCATGCCAGGGCCAGATACCTGCATGAAGGTGAATTGGGGTTCGGGGGAGGGTTCTTCGATCACGGGCGCGACAAACTCGGCGATGGGGGCGCTCGCCTCGATGGTTGCGGTTATGTTTGGGGTTTCAGAATGGAGACCGATAAACGGCCTCAACGCTTCGACAACTGCCTCTATTTGCTCTTTGCGAGAGCGGAGAGCCTCGAACTGCTCAACAATGCCGTGCAGTTCCTTCGTGGCTTCGTCCAGTGCGAATCGGTAAGTTTCTTGTCTCATAGTCAACCCTTGGGTGATTCTGTCCCACGTAGGTGTTACGAAACAAGAGTTAAGTAACGCAAGTTGGAATTACTCCTGTAACGCAAGTAACATGCGCCATTTCCCTTTCGGGTTTCTTCCACTTCCGGAATCGAAGAGTAAAGATACGTGAATAGCCCGGCGAGATGTTTGACTTTTCCCCGCAGCAGCTACAAACAACAGCTACTTACAAATAGTCAGACCGTCTGCCAGTGCTCCGGCGACAGCGTCACCGTCGCACATCCCATCGAATAGTTGAACCACGCATGATCGGTGTTGCCCGTTGCGAGAAACCCCTCTAGATGAAGTTCTCTGGCCATCTGAAGCACGAACGACCTGGACCCGTAAAACAGCGTGAAGAAGCTGTCCCAGTCCACCGTGAACAGGAACGATAAATCCTCCGCGAGAAGCGTCCCACCGGTCGGAAATGGACTTCTGCAGTCCTGAAGATCCGCAAGCGGCAATCTCACCGCCGGTTCCTTCTCAGGAAACTCCGGCACGTGCACCACGCAATCGCATCCGCTCGCCGAAAAAACCCGCAGCAGATTCCCCTGCAGCAATGGTTCAAACCGGCCCTGCGCCGGCATCCAGATCGGATGCAACTGAAGGAATCTCCGCATCGCATTCTTGCCATCCGTATCAGCCAGATCTCCAGTAAGCGATCCCGTAGCCGTCAGCAGTGCCTGGTTGACGCGCGCGCACGAATTCAGTCCGGTTTCCTGCCCTACTTCCATCCACGTGCAATCCGATCCCTGAGCCACGATCTCCACGTCCGTCGGATACCTTCGCATCGCGCTCCAGGCAAGGTGCTCAGGCACGCGAATGAACGGATGCAGAATCACAAACACCGCTTCAAAACGGCCCTCATACGCCTCCGCCAGCGGAATGTCGTACGGCGGATAAACAAATTGCTCGAATTCCTCTGCCTGCACGCTGCGAGCATACTTCTCTGCCCGGTCATCAATCTGTGACGCATCTTACGAGCAACCACGCGCCGGCCCCGCAACAGCTAAAAGCTTTTTTCCGAACTCCACAGCATCTCAGTCGTTGAGAATAGAATGACGTCCCCGAGGAGATTGTTATGCCCATCGTGCGTAATTGCCCCGCTTGCGGGAAGCCCAACCGTGTCCCCGGTAAGCACCTTTCCGATGTGGGCCGATGCGGCGCGTGCAAGTCGCCTCTCGCCGCCATGGACCAGCCGATAGAAGTCGGCACTTCAGAGTTCGACGAAATCATTCGCGACAGCAAGGTCCCTGTGCTCGTCGATTTCTGGGCCGCATGGTGCGGCCCCTGCAAGATGGCAGCTCCGCACGTCGCCCAGACCGCGCGCGATCTCGCCGGACGCGCCGTCGTGCTCAAGGTGGATACTGAAGCGCACCCCGACCTAGCCGCGCGTTATCGCGTGCAGGGCATCCCCAACTTCGCTGTGTTTGCCGCAGGCAATCTCCAGTTCCAGCAAGCAGGCCTCGTCGACTCCGACACCATGAAAGGCTGGCTCGCCAAAGCGTGGTTCACCAAGACTTAGCTTTAGCCGAGTCTGGTTCACCGAGACGCAGCTTCAGCGGAGTCTGATTCACCAGGACGTAGCCGACTCAAGCGAACACCCCTCACCGCCGATCTACTTGGTGAGGCGCACGCGCGAACGGATGCTCGAGTCACAAACCGACAACAAGAAAAGGCGATCGCACCCGGAACGTCGCCGCAGCGCAAGAATCTGCTGTACGGGCTTCGCTGAAGGTGTCTCGTCCAATCCCAGCCAGCTCTTCCGTGGCGAGATCCGCAACGTGAGCGAGACAGGTTGTCTCATCGCTCTGAAAGCAAAAATAACCCTCGCGCCAGGCAGCCTCATCGAATTGCACTTCAAGCTGGGCGGCAAGGGCTACCGAGCGCTGGCGCGCGTAGTAGAAGCCGTGCCCGCAACGAGTATCCGCATGCATTTCATCGCTGCTGATCCTGCGTTCACAGACCGCATCCGCCGCATTCTGAGCGCGAATCCCGACACTCAATGCCCGAACTGATCCGCAGTGAAGACGCACCGCTGACAGCTGATTCTACGGCTTCTTCGTCGGCTGGCTAGCGGTCTGCGGCGGATAAGCCTTTTCCACCGCCTGCTTCAGCTGCTTCACAAGCAGCACTTGCGGAGCATTCAAGCCATCCTGCATCGAGCCCGTCCACAGAATGGCTCCCCGTGATCCATCCGGATTCACAGAGTATACGCGCAACATATCGTCCGGCGGACCAGCCTCCACCCCCGCGCCAATCTCGGTAGAAACTCCACCCCGGCTGTTCGGATCAGAAGGATTTCTGCCACCTGGGTAAGGTCCGCCCAGGTCAGGCCGGCTCCCGACCCCCACGCCTCCCCCAACCTTCGCTGCCACCAGTCGACCTTTACGCACAACCATCACCAGTTCGGCCTCCGACGGGCGAAGCACCACCACATACCGGTTCCAGTCTTTGATCTCATCCTCTACATTCGCGATTGCTTCTCGATCTTCAGGAATGAGCCGCGGATTGAACATATCTCCGTCCTCAGCCTGCACGTAGACGTAGCGCGCATTGTTGAACAGCGCCGGAACGTCATTCTTCTTCTTGTCTTTCGCCGTCGCCAGCGGCGCAGCAAGTACCAGGGCGAGAGCAACAGATATAACCGGCTTCATCGGCGGAGCCTCCGTACCTGCTTCTTCGACGGAATCAGAATACTCTCGGCTCTGCGACAGAACGAATATTTGTGCCCTGCACCAGTGGGCTCTCCCATATCCGCATCAGGATCTCTTTGAGCTGGGCAAATTGAGCTGCTCCCAGCGTGGCGCTCCACTCGGCTTCTAGTTCCTGCAGAATCCTATAGATTCGATTGAACGCTGCCTTTCCCCTGCGTGTAAGTCGGACAACACGACTGCGCCCCTCGTCCGGTGAATCGGCTCTTCTGAGATAGCCCAGCTCTTCGAGGCTCCCGAGGAGCTGATTCATGGCCTGCTTGCTCATGCCGGCGCGCTCGGCAAGCGTGCTGGGCCGCTCGCCCTCGGGGCCGGGATATTGCAGCACTGCGATATGAGGTAACCGCAATTCGTCAAAACCGGCCGCATTCAGCTCCTGGATAATCCGGCGATGAATGGCCTGGGCCGGGACGCGCAGAAGTGCTCCAATCAGAAGATCGGTCCTTTTGCCAACAGCAGTTCGCGATTTTCTTGTTGACATATTCTAGTAAATGCAATTTACCATACTCATGCGGGCCAATTTATAAATTCCATTTACCATCAGGAGTGAACAATGGCTTCCCATGGCTTGCTTACCCGGATCGATCCTGCCGACGAGACAATCCCTCTAGGAGGGCTTTCCGTTCGGTTCCTCGTAACTAGCGAGCAGTCCAATGGCAGCATCGCAACATTTGAGCTGACAGTAAAGGGCGGCGAACGTCTTATGGCCCCCGCGCACAGTCATCGTCACTACGAGGAGACGATCTACGGCCTTGAGGGAGTGCTTACCTGGACTGTAGACGACACGCTCCTGGAAGTCGGCCCCGGACAGTCAATATGCATTCCGCGTGGCGCGGTGCACAGGTTCGATAACCAACGCCAGGAAGACGCGAAGGCTCTTTGCGTAATTACCCCTGCAGCCATTGGCCCGCAGTATTTCCGCGAGTGCGCCGATGCTATAGCAGAAGCGGGTGGAGGCGCTCCAGATCGCGCCAGGATGATGGAGATCATGCTTCGCCATGGGCTCCAACCTGTCCCGCCACGGCCCGAGCACCCAGCCCGATAGGGCGGAATCCGGTCCTGCGAACAGAATCGGGGGCCCCCATGTCGCCCGTTTTTGAAGACATGGGAATCAACGACGCTTCCGATCAGATTCTTGAACGACTGCGGGTGCCCCATGTCTCCCGTTTTTGGAGACATGGGAAACAACGACGCTTTGCTCAGCTTAGCTTCCAAAATCTGTCTTTTTCGGCAAGCTGTTCAGTCGTGCCGCAAAGCCGGATGAAAAGGTAAGCAATAAGTACAGTCAGCTTTCGGAACGGACCCCGGCCGACTCCGTCACATCAGCCTTCTCGATCGGCTCCACCTGGATTTTCGCGATGCGCCGCCCTT
>Ga0310811_10012600_pt1 | contig 10977 bp, 8 predicted proteins | sample YCmetagenome_FD_207642 | JGI IMG/M metagenome (GOLD analysis project Ga0310811, IMG submission 207642) | Soil microbial communities from experimental microcosm in Duke University, North Carolina, United States - YC | ecosystem: Engineered > Artificial ecosystem > Soil microcosm > Unclassified ...
TGCGGCAGCGGCCGTTCAGCTTCGACGGCGTGGGCCTTTCGCTGCTGGTCATGGTCGTCGTCTGCTGGGAGGTGATGCTCAGCAAGGGGCAGGAATGGGACTGGTTGGGCGATCCGTTCTGGCGTGTGCAGACGCTGGTGGTCCTGTTCGCCGTGGGCCTGGTCGCGCTGATCGTCTGGGAGTTGCGGCATCCGAGTCCGGTGGTCAATTTCCGGCCACTGCGAGAACGGAATTTCGCCGCCTGCTGCATCATCATCTTCACCGCCTTCGCGGTGCTGTATGCTGCCAGCACCTCGTTGCCTGCCCTGCTGCAGTCGCTGTTCGGCTACGACGCACTGAGCGCAGGACTGGTGATGTCACCGGCTGGCTTCTTTGCCGTCGTCACCATGCCGTTCGTGGGGCGCGCGCTCGGCCGAGGGCTCGATGCGCGGTGGGTGATAGGCGCTGGCCTGTTGACCATGGCGGCGGGAAATTACTGGATGTCGCAGATGAACCTGGACATCAGTCCGGGGCAGGCGGTCTGGCCGCGGGTGGTGCTGATAGTCGGGCTGGCGATGTGCTTCGCGCCAGCGAACGTGGCGGCCTATCTGTATACACCGGTCGCGCTGCGCGGGGCGGCTGTCGGTCTGCTGAGCCTGCTGCGCAACGAGGGCGGCAGCGTCGGGACCTCGATGGCGCAGACGATCCAGGAGCGCCGCGACCAGTTCCACAGCCTGCGGCTTGGCGAATGGCTCGATCCGTTCAATCCGGCTGCGCAATCCTTCCTGGGCACGGTTTCCGGACGGTTCCTGCAACAGACCGGCGATCCGGTCGCTGCCCGGCAGCTGGCCCTGAAGGCGCTGGCGAACGTACGCCTGCAACAGGCCGCCGCGCTCGCCTATTTCGATGTGTTCTGGGTGCTGGCCGTCGTCATGGCAGCGCTGGTTTTCGCGGTGCTGCTGATGAAGCGTTCCGTGGCAGAGAAGGGCGCTCGGATCGGGGGCGAGTAAGGTGAGCGAACGCTGCGCGGCCTCAAGCGGCCGCGCGCGTGGCGACGACATCTTCCAGGATCATGGCCGCGGCTTTTTCGCCGATCATGATGGTGGGCGCATTGGTGTTGCCGCCGACAGCGACCGGCATGATCGAGGCATCGGCGACTCGCAGTCCCTGGATGCCGTGCACGCGCAACCTGGGATCGACGACGGTATTGGGGCCATGGCCCATGGCACAGGAACTCGTCGGATGCTGGTTGGATACGCCACTCTGTCGCACGTAGTCGGCGAGTTCGGCGTCCGTGCTTAATGAAGGACCGGGCGAAAGCTCGTGCACGATGTAGGGCTTCAGCGCGGGCTGCTCGGCGATCCTGCGGCACAGGCGCAGTCCGAACAGCATCGCCTGCATGTCGTAGTCGGTGCGGAGGTAGTCGAACAGCACCTCGGGCGGTGCCAATGGATCGGGGCTGGCCAGACGCACCGTGCCGCGGCCTTCAGGACGCAGATGCACCGGGCTGAGCGTGAAGCCCGGGAACGGGTGCGGGATGACGCGATCTCGGTCGCGTTGCAGCGTGCTCCATTCGAACAGGTTGAGCTGGATGTCGGGGCGCTCGAGGCGAGGATCGCTGCGGGTGAAAACGCCGGCGTGAATGCCATTGCTGGCCATCGGGCCAGAACGGAACAACGCATAGCGCGCGCCGGCAACGGCCTTGCGCAGCATGCTGCGATCCAGGTCGTTCAACGTGATGGCCTTGGTGCAGCGCCAGGCGACATAGGTGTTGAAGTGGTCGTGCAGGTTGGATCCAACGGCGGGCATGTCGCGGACAACGGTGATGCCGATGTCCTGTAGATGCTGTGCGGGACCAAGGCCGGACAGCAGCAAGAGCTGCGGCGAACCGTAGGCGCCGCCGGAGACGATGACTTCGCCATCGGCGCGCGCCGTGCGGCGGCCTTGCGCGGTCTGGAATTCGACGCCGACGGCACGGTTGTTCTCGATCAGCACGCGTGTGGCGTGAGCGCCGGTCTGGATGACCAGGTTGGGGCGGTTGCCGGCGGAATGCAGATAGGCTTTTGCCGAACTCCAGCGGCGCTTGTTGCTGGTCGTGGTCTGATAGTAGCCGCAGCCTTCCTGGGTCGCGCCGTTGAAGTCGGGATTGCGCGGGATGCCCGCCTGCTCGCAGGCCTGAAGCACGGCGTCGGCCAGTTCGAAATGCGCAGGCTGGTCGGAGACGTTGAGCGGACCGCCGACGCCGTGGAATTCGCTGGGGCCGCGTGTCTGGTTCTCCGCCTTCTTGAAGAACGGGAGGACGGAATCCCAGTCCCAGCCCTCGCAGCCTCGCTGGCGCCATTCGTCGTAGTCGCCGTGGCTGCCGCGGATGTAGACCATGCCGTTGATGGAACTCGATCCGCCCAGCGTCTTGCCTCGCGGTAGATACAATCGTCGATTGCCAAGCTGCGGCTGCGGCGCGGTTTCGAACTTCCAGTTCACCGCCGGATCGATGTAGGTCTTGGCGTAGCCGAGCGGGATGTGGATCCACGGATTGGTGTCGGGTGGCCCGGCTTCCAGCAGCAGCACGCGATAGCGGCCGGATTCCGAGAGGCGGGATGCCACCGCGCAACCGGCGCTGCCGGCGCCGGTGACGATGAAGTCGTAGGTGTCTGACTGTGTGTTCATGGGTTGCTACGAGGGCGGTGAATAGCGGCGCCACGCGCTCATCTGGACCGCGCTGGTGTGGCAGTGGACGACGACGGGTTTTGTCTTCACCGCGAAGGCGCGGGCGATGCCGTCGGCGACTTCGTCCTCGCTGCGGATGGTGATGCCTTCGGCACCAAAGGATTTTGCCCAGGCGGCGAAGTCGGGGTTGGTGAGCTTCATCGATTCCTGGAACGGGCGGCCTGGATAGCGCACGTGGTGGTGCATGCCGATGGTGCCGTACATCCGGTTGTCGGAGATCACGACGATGGGGGCGCCACCATACTGCATGGCCGTGGCGATTTCGTTGCCGGCCATCAGCGCGCCGCCATCGCCCATGAAGGCGACAACCTGCTTGCCGGGGCGGCGCAGCGTGGCTGCGACCGCCATCGGCATGCCGGAGCCCATCGCGCCGACGACGGATGACAGGAAGATCTGTCCCGGTTTGAAGCCGATATAGCGATGGACGAAGCTGCCGAAGTTGCCGGCGTCGGTTGTGACGGTCGCGTCGGGGGCGAGGTGCTTGTCCACCTCGCAGACGATGGCGGCGAAGTTCACGCCATCGGTGGTGGGCTCCCACTCCTTGGCCAGCAGCTTGCGATGGATCGCGTGCAGGCCGTTCACCCAGGTGCGGCGTTTTTCCGCACCGGCGGGGGTACCGCGTTTCAGCAGGGCCTTGATCACCTCGTGGGGCGAGGCGGCGATGCCGAGGTCGGGGCGGAAGACGCGACCAATCTCGTTAGGGTCGGGCCAGACGTGCACCAGCGGCAGTTGCGGCTGAGGAGCGGCGGGAAACGTGTAGGACTGGCTGACGGTGTCGGTCAGCCGTTCGCCGATCGACACCATGAGATCAGCTTTCTTCATTTCGGATAGCAATGCCGCGGGAACGCGGATGCCCATGTAGCCGCCGTAGTTCGGGTGCGTCGCGTCGAACAGTTGCGGACGGCGATGCGTGGGTGAGATCGGCAGGACCCATTCCTCGGCCAAGCGCTTCAGGTCGCTGAACGCGGTGTTTTCGTAGAGTGCGTCGGCGAGCAGCGCGCCGCCCACCAGCACCATCGGTCGTTCGGCCCTGGCCAGCATGTCGGCGAGTTTGTCGAGGTCTTCGCTGCGCGGGCCGGAGAGAGCGCGTGGCCGCGGCTGGTCCACCGGGGCGTCGGTCTTTTCGTCGAAGATGTCCTCGGGCAGGACCACCGCCACTGGCCCGGGCGTGCCGCTTTCGGCGAGGTGGAAGGCGCGGGCGATGGCTTCGGACGCCTGCTCTGGCTCGATCACCTCGATCACCGATTTGGTGACGTCGGAAAGGAGGCGGGAGTAGTTCTGCTCCTGCAATGCCTGGCGGCCGAAGTCTTTCCGTTCCACCTGGCCCACCAGCATCACCATCGGCGTTGCGTCGTGATAGGCCGAGTGGAGCGATACCAGTGAATTGGAGAGGCCAGGGCCGCGCGAGACGATGCAGCAGCCCGCCCGATTGCGCAGCCTGCCATCCGCAACCGCCATGAAGCCGGCGCCGCCTTCGTGGCGGCAGACGATGAGGCGAATGGAATTCATGTCGCTCATCGCGTTGATCAGGCCGACGTAGCTTTCGCCGGGCACGCAGAACACCTGGTCGACGTCGTGGGCTTCCAGGCTCTCGGCGAGCAGGCGGGCAACGGAACGGGTCATGGGCGGGACGTCTCCTCGGAGTTCTTGTTTATCGGCCTGGGCAGCGGACGAGCGGGTAGGGGAAATCGGTGCAGCCTGGGAAGGAAATCTCATTATCGCCGCGGCGCTGCACACGCAGGACTTCCGGGCTGATGCAACCGAAGCCGATTTCCTGGTTATCGCCGGCATTCAGGCCGAACGGACCCGACGCCCGTGTCACGGGAGCGGCGAAGCGGAATTCCACGCCATCGCCCGTGGCGCGAGCGGTTTCGACGAGGCGCTGGACGTAGTTCGTGTCGGTGATGATCGCGCGCATCACGATATCGCGGGTGAATATGACCACCGGCTGTGCCAGGCATTCCTGGGCACTGATCGTGCTGGGGGGCGGATACAGCCCGCCGATCCAGCCACCAAACAGCCAGGCGTGCGGGGGCAGGTTGCCTTGTGCGCGCACCGGCAAGGGCGCAAGCAGCGCGATGGAGACAATCAGGCAGGCAATGCGACGCATGCTGGCTCCTGGAGCGGTTCAGGCGGCACGATAGGGCGGGCGGGAATCAGTGACCAGTGGTGGCCGCCGGATGGCGGTGCTAGGAAGCGCGCCCATGCTGCACCGCCTGTATATGCGCACGCTCGCGCTGGCTGCCTCCCCACGCGCGACGTGGTGGCTGTTTGGCATTGCTTTCGCCGAAGCGAGCTTCTTTCCGGTTCCACCGGATGCGCTGCTGGTCCCGATGGCACTGGCGCGACCCGATCGGGCCTGGCGATTCGCGGCGATCTGCACGCTGGGCAGCGTGATCGGTGGCGCGCTGGGCTATTACATCGGCTACGCGGTCTTTGATCAGTTGGCGCGACCGGTGCTTGCGTTCTATGGCTACGGCGACCGGTTCGCCGCATTCCAGGACACATATGCGCGCTGGGGCCTGTGGGTGATCCTGGTCAAGGGTCTCACGCCGATACCCTACAAGATCGTTACAATCGCGTCGGGCGCGGCGCGGTTCAATTTCGGCGTGTTCATGGCGGCGAGCCTGGTCACTCGCGGGGCACGCTTCTTCCTTGTCGCGACGCTGCTGCGCTTCTTTGGCACCCCGGTTCGCGACTTCATCGAGCGCCGGCTGACACTGGTGACCAGCCTGCTCGCTCTTGGGGTGGTCGGCGGGTTCGTGGTGCTGCGGCTGTTGTGACAAAATTGGAGTGTCATAGCCGGTGATTCGATTATAGATTGCATCGGTTCGAATCGGGCTTCGCGGCCCACCCCTTGGAGGAATGATGTCACGCCACGATCGGTACTTGCGCTTCCTGACGGCAATGCTACCGGCGGGTGTGTTTGGTCTGTCCGTTGCGCTGGCATCGAGCGCGACCAGGGCGACTCCGGTTGAGCCCCAGCAGCCCAAGACCGAGCCTGATGTCGATACGTTCTCAGTGGCGAACGAACTTCAGGCGATCCGCGATGCGGTCGATGAGGCGAGCGAAGGAATCCTCGGCGGCCATTTCGGACAGGTTCCTGATCCCGACATACGCCTGGCCTGGTGGATGAACGGCAACGGCCTCGGCTGGGGCAACGGTGGCCATGCGTGGGGCAACGGCGGGTATCCCGCGTGGGGCAATGGCCGGCCCTGGGGCAATGGCTGGGGCGGCTGGGTGAACGCGGCGCCTTGGGCGAATGGCTGGCGTAACGGCGGCTGGGGCAATGGTGGCTGGCGCAATGGTGGTTGGGGCAATGGTGGCTGGCACAACTGGCATAATGGTGGCTGGCGCAACTAGGCGTGACAGTTGAGGCACCGCGGATCGACGTCGTCGTCGTCCAGCCGACGCCGTTCTGCAACATCGATTGCACATACTGCTATCTGCCGAGCCGCAATGACAAAACGCTGATCGCGCAAAGCACCGTTCGGAATCTGTTCGCGAAGCTGTTCGCTTCCGGGTGGGCGAGCCAATCGGTCAACGTGATCTGGCACGCGGGCGAGCCTTTGGTCGCGCCGTTGGCGTTCTATCGCGAGGCGTTCGAAGCGATCGAACGGCTGCGGCCGCCCGACATCGGCATCATGCACTCATTCCAGAGCAACGGCATGCTGCTCTCGCCGGCGTGGTGCGATCTGATCGAGGAATGGCACGTCGATATCGGCATCAGCATCGATGGCCCTCGGCATCTGCATGACCGGCACCGGGTGACGCGATCGGGGCAGGGGACATTCGACAAGACTCTCGCGGGCATCCGGCTGCTGCGCGAGCGGGGAATGCCGTTCCATACGATCTCGGTGCTGTCGCGCGACGGCCTGGATGCGGCCGATGAAATGTACGCGTTCTTCGTCGCGGAGGGGATCGACCACGTCTGCTTCAACGTCGAGGAGTCAGAAGGGCAGCACACGTCCGATATGCTCGCCGCGGACGATGTGCGGGCGCGGTTCCGGCGGTTCCTGACCCGGTTCTGGCAACTTGCGCGAGCCTCGGACAAGGTGAAGTTCGTGCGTGAGGTGGACACCATGATCAGCGCGGTGTTCCGACCGAACGCAGCACCGTTCCGGAACCAGCAGGTCGAGCCGCTGGCGATGCTGAACGTGGACTGCCGTGGGAACCTCTCGACGTTCTCGCCAGAGCTGCTGGGCTATAAGCAGGCGGACTATAACGACTTCATCATCGGCAACATCAACACCGATTCGATGGAGCAGATCCGCGATAGCCGATGGCTGGCGGCGATGCAGCGGGATATCGATGCCGGGGTGGCGAAGTGTCGGGCGAGCTGCGAGTACTTCTCCATCTGCGGCGGTGGCGCGCCGATGAACAAGCTGACGGAGAACGGCAGCTTCGACAGCACGAAGACCGTGTTCTGTTCCCTGATCCAGATGGCGGCGGCTGACGTGGTGCTGGCCTCGGCGCGCGAGTTGCAGAAGAGCTGGCGGGAAGAAGCGGCGCCAGCCCAGGCCTGACGGTTCAACTCCGCTTGAATGGCATGATCTCGCCCCAATCGCGCGATGTAACGCGCACATTCTTGGAGCAAGGGGATTTCGATGCGTCGTCGCGAGCTGTTGCTGCGGAGCGCAGCCCTGCCGATTGTCGCCGCGGTAGGGCATGGTGCGCGTGCTGATGAAACAAACTCGTTCGATGCGTCCACCGTGCGCACAATGGCGCGCGAGATCGCCCAGAAGCCGTTTCAGGCACCTGACCAGACGCTCCCCGATCAACTGAAAAATCTTGATTATCAGCAGTATCGCTCGATCCGCTTCGATCCTTCGCGGGCGCTGTGGAAAGGTGCGGGAACACGGTTCACCGCGGAGTTCTTCCATCGCGGCTATCTGTACAAGGACGCAGTGCAGATTTACGAAGTCGCCAACGGGCGGGCGACGCACATCCGCTACAACCCCGCCATGTTCACCTTCGACAAGGTCGCGCCTCCGACGGTCGATATCGGCTATGCCGGCTTCAGGCTGCATTATCCGCTGAACCGGGCGGACTATTTCGATGAGGTCTGTGCGTTCCTGGGCGCGAGCTACTTCCGTGCGGTGGCGAAGAACCAGGGATATGGGTTGTCGGCGCGCGGGCTGGCGATCAAGACGGCGGATCCCGGGGGCGAGGAATTCCCGCTGTTCAAGGCGTTCTGGCTGGAACGGCCGGCAAAGGGCGCCGACGTGATCGTGGTGCATGCGCTGCTCGACAGCCAGAGCGCGGCAGCGGCCTTCCGATTCACCATCCGGCCTGGCACGCAGACGGTGTTCGACACCGAGGTGGCGCTGTATCCGCGCGTGGACATCGCGCAATCCGGGATCGCGCCGCTGACCTCGATGTTCATGTTCGACAGCAACGATCGCATGCGTTCGGACGATTACCGCAATGCGGTGCACGACACGAACGGGCTGCTGCTGTGGACCGGCAAGGGCGAGCAGGTGTGGCGCCCGCTCGCCAATCCGCGCACGCTCCAGATCAGCGCCTTCACCGATGCCGGCCCGCACGGGTTCGGCCTGATGCAGCGGAAGAGGACGTTCGAGGGTTACCAGGACCTCGAGGCGCATTATGAAAACCGGCCCTCCGCCTGGATCGAGCCGATCGGTGATTGGGGCCAGGGGATTGTCGAGCTGGTGGAAATCCCCAGCGATCGCGAGGTCAACGACAACGTGGTCTCGTTCTGGCGGCCGCATGATCCGCTGAAGGCGAAGGGCGAGTATCTGCTGAACTACCGGCTGCACTGGTGCTGGTCGGCGCCGATACCGGCGCAGTTGGCGAAGGTGGTGGCGACGCGCACGGGTCAGGCGTGGGACCAGAAGAACCGGCTGTTCATCATCGACTTTGCCGGCGGGACCCTGGCCGAACGCAAGCCCGATGCACTGCCGACGATCGATCTGGGAGCGAGCAAAGGAAAGATCGAAAATCCCGTCGTGGCGGTGAATCCCGACATCCATGGGCTGCGGTTGAGTTTCCAGCTCGACCAGGGCAGCGAAAACCTGATCGAGATGCATGCCCGGCTGGTCGATGGTGAAACGCCGTTGACCGAGACGTGGATTTATCGGTGGACGACGTAGCCGTTACCTTCCGCGGCTTGCCGGATGAGGCACCGCTGGCGATGCCCACGCAGTCGCTGTGGGAGGCGCCGGCGCGGGCAGGGCGACCACCCAGCGCGCCGCGCCACATGGCGTTGCGGCGATTGTTGGTGTTTGGCGGTGCGATCGCGCTGACCGGTGTCGGCGCGGCGGAGATGTACCAGGTATTCACGGTGAACGGCCTCACCGTCCTGGCCGTCGTGATGATGTTGCTGTTCGTCGCGCTGTTCGCGTGGATCGCCCTGTCGTTCACCAGTGGGTTGGCCGGGTTCTGCTCGCTGCTCGCGGGCGGCGGGCAGCGATTGCTCGCCGGCGAAGCGCCGCGCACGCGGACTGCCCTGCTGCTGCCGACGTACAACGAACAGCCGGCCCGCGTCATGGCAGGCCTGCAGGCGATCGATGAGTCGCTGCACGCCATCGGTGCGAACGGGGCGTTCGACCTGTTCATCCTGAGCGATACCACGGATCCCGAGATATGGATTGCGGAGGAGGCTGGCTTCCTGGCGCTGCGCGACCGTACTGGCGGGCATGGGCGCATCTTTTACCGGCGGCGGCCAAGGAACACCGCGCGGAAGTCGGGCAATATTGCTGAATGGGTGCGCCGGTTCGGCGGAGCCTATGAACAGTTCCTGATCCTGGATGCCGACAGTCTGATGACCGGCGAGGCCTTGGTACGCCTGGTCACCGCACTGGAGCGGCATCCGGATATCGGGCTGATTCAGACGCTGCCGATCATCACCGGCGGCACCACGCTGTTCGCGCGTGTGCAGCAGTTTGCCGGCCGTGTCTACGGACCGCTCATTGCGCACGGCATTGCGTGGTGGCATGGCGCCGAGGGCAACTACTGGGGCCACAACGCCATGATCCGGACCCGCGCCTTCGCGGAGTGCGCAGGGCTGCCGGAACTGCACGGGCGCAAGCCGTTTGGCGGCATCATCATGAGCCATGATTTCGTCGAGGCGGCACTGATGCGGCGGGCCGGCTGGGCGGTGCACATGGTGCCTGGCCTGCCTGGCAGCTACGAGGAGGTGCCGCCGACGCTGACCGATCTGTCGGTGCGCGATCGGCGTTGGTGCCAGGGCAACCTGCAACACGCGGCTGTGCTGCCGGCGCGCCGGCTGCGCTGGATCAGCCGGCTGCATCTGCTCACCGGCATCGGCTCCTACCTCACGGCGCCGCTATGGCTGCTGTTCATCCTGGCCGGCATCCTGATCGCGGTACAGGCGCGCTTCGTGCAGCCGAACTACTTCCCGCAGGGGAAGTCGCTGTTCCCGCAATGGCCAGTGGTCGATCCGGTGCGCGCCATGTGGCTGTTCGTTGGCACCATGGCACTGCTGCTGCTGCCGAAGCTGCTGGGGTGCATCGCGGTTGTGCTGCATGGGCCGGAGCGGCGCGGCTGCGGCGGAACGCTGCGGCTGTTCGGCGGCGTGCTGATCGAGACGCTGATCGCTGGACTGATGGCACCGGTGGTGATGCTGACGCAGTCGATCGACGTGGTGGCGATCCTGCTGGGCCGTGATTCCGGCTGGAATGTGCAGCGCCGGGACGGCGGCGGCATTCCGGCGCGGGAGACGATACGCCTGTATAGACAGCACACCGTGCTGGGAGTGGTGCTGGGCGGCGTGGCATGGCTGGTCTCTCCGTATCTCGCCTTGTGGATGCTGCCGGTGGTGCTGGGTCTGGCGCTGGCAATCCCTCTGGCGCTGCTGACCGGGCGGCGTTCGTCACTGCTGCGCACGCCGGAGGAGACAAGCCCGCCGCAGGTTGTGGCGCGCGCGGTGGCGCTGCAGCGAGAATGGCAGGCACTGCCAATGGCCGGTATTGCGGGGCTGCTGGATGATCCGGCGCTCTTGCAGGCGCACCGGGCCATGCTGCCGCCGCCTCGCCGGCCGCGGGTCGATCCGATCGACGTTACACTGCTGACAGCGCGCGCGAAGGTGGACGAGGCGGAGACACGGGAGGAGGCTCTGGCGGTCCTGAGTCCGGCTGAACTCGCGATGGCGCTGGGGAATGCCGCGACGCTCGAACGGCTGTGTGCGCTGCGCTAGAGCAAGTCGTGTTGCGGTTCATTCGCGCGGCAGGATAACGACAGTTGCAGTCCGGCCAGTGACCAGGCGCACCCCAGCGGGCACGTGATCGA
>Ga0310811_10012601_pt1 | contig 10977 bp, 10 predicted proteins | sample YCmetagenome_FD_207642 | JGI IMG/M metagenome (GOLD analysis project Ga0310811, IMG submission 207642) | Soil microbial communities from experimental microcosm in Duke University, North Carolina, United States - YC | ecosystem: Engineered > Artificial ecosystem > Soil microcosm > Unclassified ...
CGACTACCATCTGCGGGTCGGCGAGTTCACCGCTGACAGCCGGCCGGCTGCGGGGCAGGTGCTGCGACAGCAGCGGCTGGACGAGACCGAAGTGGGGGCGGCGAAGGTTGTGACGATCACCGAGCTTTTGCCCCGTGATGGCAAGCCCGTGACGGACGAGGTGGCGGGTGCCCTTGGTCTGCCGGCGGTGGGAACGGAAGGGCTGCTGGATCACGACAGCTACGAGAGTATCTACGTCGCAGGCAAGCTGCTGCTGCTTGCATCATGGCGCGATGCGCCGGCGGCGGAGGCCTGGCGGCCGCGTGCGGTGGGACAGGCGGAGTTGCGGCATCGCGTGGTCCGCATCGTGCGCGATTACGGCATGTTCGATCGGCGCGAGGCGCCGCAGTATTATCCGGAGGTGCCGCGGTGAACGCCGATCGCCGGTAACGTGATCAACGTCACAGCGGAGCCTTGCGGTTCCCCAACGTGCTCGTGGCTTCGCCCGGAATCGCGACTGGCTATCAGTGTGTGAGGGAGGCCTGCGCGACAGGTTCGTCTGCGAAGGGGGAGGGGCTTTCCGATGGGGTAGGATCGGGCACCTCCAGAGGCGTGAAATCCAGTTCGTCCGCGGCGGAAGGGACACCGAAAAAGTATCCCTGCACCTGTCCGCACCCGCGGGCCCGCAGTTCCTGAAATTGCCGTTCGGTTTCCACGCCCTCGGCGGTCACCTGCATCCTCAGACCATGTGCGAGCGCCAGAATGGCATCGACGATGGCCTGTGCCTCCCGATCGTTGCCGAGACCACGAACGAAGGCCTGGTCGATCTTGATTTTGTCAAAGGGGAAATGGCGCAAGTAGCTCATGCTCGAATAGCCGCTGCCGAAGTCGTCCAAGGCGATCCTGACGCCGGCGGACTTCATCTCGCGAAACATGCGCAGCGCCGCGTCAGCATCAGCGATCAGCACGCCTTCGGTCACCTCCAACTCCAACCGCTTGGGTGGCAGACCAGATTGCTTCAGGGCGTGCAGCACAGTTGCCGGGAAGTCGGGCTGTTGGAACTGCACAGGAGACAGATTGATAGCAACGTACAGCGAGTCCGGCCATGTCGCGGCCTCTATACAGGCAGCCTTGAGAACCCACTGACCGATGGGCACTATGAGGCCTGTTTCTTCCGCAAGCGGTATGAAGTCGATCGGCGATACGCGACCGCGTGTCGGGTGGTTCCAGCGGATCAGTGCTTCGTATCCGATTGTCAGGGCACTACTGACGTCCACCACTGGTTGGTACAGCAGCTCGAACTCGCCTCGCGGAATCGCCTCGCGCAAGTCCTGCTCCAACTGCCGGCGGTTGAGCACGCGTTGGCCCATAGCGGTGCGGAACATCACGGCGCGGCCGCGTCCGCCTTCCTTGGCGGCATAGAGCGCCACATCTGCGTGATGCGGCAGCAATTCCGGGGTATCGCCATCGCGTGGCGAGATTGCCGCTCCGACGCTGGCGCCAATGGTGACGCGCTGGCCCTCGAGATCGAATGGACGCGCCAGCGCATCGACGATCCTGATAGCAATCGTCTCCGCGGTCTCTTCATCCCCACAGCCGGTCAGCAAGGCGGCGAATTCGTCACCGCCCAATCGAGCGACGATGTCGCCGGTCCGCACGCAGCTCCGCAGCCGTTGGGCAACATCGACCAGCAACAAGTCGCCGGATCGGTGTCCCAGAAGATCGTTCACCGTCTTGAACCGATCGAGATCGATGCACAGCATGGTCACGGGCGTCTGGTTCGCGCGGCAGTCCGCGAGTGCGTGCTCGAGGCGAACCTGGAGCAGGGTTCGATTTGGCAAGCCGGTAAGCGCATCATAATGCGCCAGATGCCGTACCCGCTCGTCTGCCTGCCGGCGTTCCGTGAGATCACGGATAGCGAGCACCTTGGCGGGGCCATCGGACGCCTGGATCGGCCGACCGAAAATCTCGACGGGACGAGAGTGGCCGTCTGCGCTCCTCAAGGTTGCTTCCAATGCCTCGTCAGTCGGCTGGTCGATCCGGGCACGTACAAGTTGCGCATCATCCGATCCGAAAAAGCCGACAAGGTTCGTGCCCTTGATGTCCGGCAGTCTGGCTCCGACCATCGCGCAGAATGCGTCATTGGCATCGAGGATGATCCCGGCGCGGTGAATCAGAATGCCCTCGAACGTCGAGGAAGCCAGCGCCCGCAGCCGATCGGCCTCCCGGTCTGCCCGTCTGTCGAGCAGGGCGGCGCCACTGCCGAGTATGAGAATGATGGTGGTCACCGCGGCGGTGGCGATCGCGAGATACGTCGTGTCGGCCGGTGCGCTTCCGTGCCCAGGCACCATCAGAGGCACGATCGTCGTGCCGGCCATGGCTGTGAAATGCAGGGTGACAATGGCAAGTCCCAAAAGGATTGCGGTCATGCCTCGGTGCAGCGTGTCCTGCGACTGCCGGTCGATCACCAAGGCGCAGATGCTGAGAGCGATTGCCAAGGAAAGCGCGGCTGCGACCATGGCGTGGTCGTGCGTGACGACCGCCGCCAATACCATGCCGCTCATGCCGATGTAGTGCATTCCGGCAATCGAAAGGCCGATGACGAAGCCGGCGGCCGGCACTCTGGCCCAATGACAGTCATCGGCAACGACAAAGGCGCATGCCGCGCCGATGACGGGAAACACGATAGAAATCACCGTGTGCCAGACATCATAGCCGATGGGAACCGGTGCGGTGAATGCCAGCATGCTGACGAAATGCGTTGCCCAGACGCCGCTGCCGAAGCACACGCCGGCACCGACCAGCCACCAGCGGTTGGCCGAGTAGCCGCTACGGCGGCTCCGCATCGCGACCGTGGCACTGCAGGCGACGGCGCACACCAGGACCGCGAGGGCAAGGAGATACCGGTCGTGGCCGTAGGCAATGCAGGTCAATACTCGCAGCACGCCATGGTCTCGCGTTGTTCGGGCCACGTCAGGTGACCTGAGTATGATGAGCGGTAATTGTTATTTGCAGGTGAATACGACTGCTGCCCGATTATTCGTGCGCCGCACGTGAATGGGATTCGGCCGGTTGGAGCAATTTCGATCCTTGTTGGACTGATTGCCGACTGGAGGATCCCTCGGCACGCGGCAGGATGGGGCCGCAAGAGGCAGGGGCGTCATGGCCGGATGCTGGTTTTTCACCGAACATCCCTATATTGGCAGCAGCAGCGCCGGGGCTTTCCTCCCCGGCGCTTCGTTATGAGGCATTTATGTCCGACCGCGCCCACGCCAATCCTGCCGCAGAAATCGCCCGCCGCCGCACATTTGCGATCATCTCGCATCCCGACGCCGGCAAGACGACGTTGACGGAGCACCTGCTGCGGGCCGGCGGGGCGATCCAGCTCGCCGGGAACGTCCGCGCCAAGGGCGAGCGGCGGCGCACCCGTTCCGACTGGATGGGGATCGAGCGCGATCGCGGTATCTCGGTGGTCACCTCGGTGATGACGTTCGAGCACGCCGGCTGCGTGTTCAACCTGCTGGACACGCCCGGACACGAGGATTTTTCCGAGGACACGTATCGCACGCTGACCGCGGTCGACGCGGCGGTGATGGTGATCGATGCCGCCAAAGGTATCGAGGCACGGACGCGCAAGCTGTTCGAGATCTGCCGGCTGCGCGACATTCCCATTTTGACATTCATCAACAAGATGGATCGCGAGAGCCGAGATCCGATCGAACTGCTGGATGAGATCGCGTCCACGCTGGCGCTCGATACCGCGCCGGTGACGTGGCCGATCGGGCGGGCCGCCGAGTTCGCCGGCACCTATGATCTGCGCGCGCGTGCGCAGCATTTGACCGTTGAGTTATCGCAGTCGGATGTCCGGCTGCAGGCGCTTGGTGAGGAAGTGGACCTGATCCGCGCGGCGTTGCCCGAGTTCGACCGGGAGGCGTTCAACGCGGGCCACCTGACGCCGGTCTATTTCGGCAGCGCCATCAAGGGCATCGGTGTCAACGACCTGCTGGACGGCCTGGCCGAGTACGGGCCGCCACCACGCGCACAGAAGGCCGACACCCGCGCCGTCGATGCGACTGAACCGACGCTGACCGCTTTGGTGTTCAAGATCCAGGCGAATATGGATCCCAACCACCGCGACCGCATCGCGTTCGCCCGCGTCTGCTCCGGGCGCCTGGCGCGCGGCATGCGGCTGAAGCAGGTGCGGACAGGCAAGCTGATCCCGCTGCACGCACCGCAATTCTTCTTCGCCCGCGAGCGGGAAATCGCCGACGAGGCTTTCGCAGGCGACGTTGTCGGCATTCCGAACCATGGCACGTTGCGCATTGGCGATACGCTGACGGATGGCGAGGATATCAACTTCGTCGGCGTTCCGTATTTCGCTCCGGAAATCCTGCGTCGCGTGCGGCTGGACGATGCGATGAAGGCCAAGAAGCTACGCCAGGCGCTGGGCGAACTGGCGGAAGAAGGCGTCGTGCAGTTGTTCCGTCCTCAGGACGGCGCGGCACCGCTGGTGGGCGTGGTCGGAACGCTGCAGCTTGATGTGTTGCAGGCGAGGCTGGGCGCGGAGTATGGCGTGGCCATCGGGTTCGAGGCGTCGCCCTATGCCCTGGCGCGCTGGATATCGTCGACGGACCGTGGCGCGCTGCAGAAATTCATCACAGAGAATCGTAGCGCGATGGCGGACGATGTGGACGGCGACCCGGTGTTCCTGGCGACGTCCGCGTTCATGATGCGACGCGCGGAGGAGCTGGCGCCTGCCATCTCCTTCCGCGACATCAAGGACGTGCGCGCCGAGCAAATGGCGGCGTGACGCTAAGCGGTCATATTCGCCCCATCAACAACAGCACGATCACGATCAGCAGCACCAGCCCAAGTCCTCCGCTCGGGTAGTAACCCCACCCGCCACTGTACGGCCATGTCGGCAACGCGCCGAGCAGGAGGATAATCAGGATGACGACGAGCAGCGTATACACGGTGGGTCAGCCCTTGCCGGTCGACTTATCGAGGGCATCGCGGGCCGCGTCCTTGATACCACCGACGGCGTTCTGGACCTTTCCTTCTGCCTTGTCGGCCTTGCCTTCGGCCTGCGTCTTGGCGTCGCCGGTGACCTTGCCCCAGGCTTCCTTGACCGCGCCTTTAGCCTGCTTTGCCGAGCCTTCTACCCGATCCTTATCCATGTTCGTCTCCTAAGCTGAATGTCACGGCCGATAGGTCGTGTTTTCCTGTGCGGAATGAGAGATGCCCTGGCCGGCGGCCTGAAGGTCCTTGCCGGCGCCAGCCGTTGTGTAGCAGGCGCTCAACAATGGCGCGGTAGCCACAAGCGTCAGCAGGGTAAGAACCACACAGAGCTTTCGTCGCATGCATCAGTGCCCTTTCTCGAAGCGGCAAAGAAACGGCCCGGCATTCTGAATGGATGCATTTCGCTGCGTTCAAGCGTGAGTGAATGGAACCGTATCCTTATCGTGATCGATCTATGGCGGATGTGGCGGCCAGTGCGGTGTGGCGGTTGTAGTTGGCCATTCGCGGCATTTCTATTGTACATCGTTAAAGTCCGTGAAATAGCCGTTGCTACCGTAAAATGGTGTGAGAGCTATTCCAGATCTATCGCAGGGGGTAAATTATTGCGGATTCCAAAAAACTATTGCCATCGTTGACTTCTTACACTAGTAATTGATGTGCCATTAACCATGTAGCCGAGTTTCGGGGGGGCAATGGTTGGTTATCGCTGCTACGTCCTCGATGCCGAGGATCATATCTTGCAGGCACACGATCTCGACTGCGAGACCGATGAGCACGCGGCGGCCTTCGCCGAGGCCTTGCTCAATCAGGACCCCTATTATCGTTTCGCCGAGGTCTGGCGGTCCACGCGCCGCGTCGCCAAGCTCGAACGTCACCCGGCTGTTCGTATGCGTATGGCGCCCCTGGTCGTGCGGTCACTCGGATCTGCCGCCTGACTCACCCTGCTTTCGACGTTGACTTGCGCTGGCGTGGCCGGTACCTAGTGGCCTACGTTTAAGAATAGAACATCAACAATGCGCTAGTCTGCAGGGGCTGCGTCGGGGAGGGGTATTGCCACCACTCCTGGAAGTGAAGGGTCTCCGCACCGAGTTCCGAACCGGTGCTGGAATTGTGCGTGCCGTTGACGGAATTTCCTATACCGTCGATCCCGGGGAAACCGTGGCGATCGTCGGTGAAAGCGGTTCCGGCAAGTCTGTGGGCGCGCTCTCCGTGCTGCGGCTTATTCCTGATCCACCAGGACGCATCACACAGGGAGAAATCCTGTTTGCCGGCCGTGACATCATGCGGCTTTCGGGGTCGGAGATGCGCGAGGTCCGCGGTGGCGAGATCGGCATGGTGTTCCAGGAGCCGATGACCTCGCTCAATCCGGTGCTCAGTATCGGACGGCAGATCACCGAGACGCTGGAACAGCACCGTGGGATGGACGCGGCCGCAGCTCGCAAGCGGGCTGTTGAACTGCTGGGCCTGGTGGGTATCTCTGATGCATCACGGCGATTGAAGCAGTATCCGCATCAGCTTTCCGGTGGCATGCGCCAGCGGATCATGATCGCCATCGCATTGTCGTGCGATCCGAAGCTGATCATCGCGGACGAACCCACCACGGCGCTGGACGTCACGATCCAGGCGCAGATTCTTGAACTGATGAAGGATCTGACGCGGCGGCTGAACGTCGCATTGATCATCATTACGCATAATTTGGGCGTGGTCGCACGCTACGCCAACCGGGTGAACGTGATGTACGCGGGCCGGATAGTGGAGAGTGGGCCCGCCGGCGACGTGTACCATAACCCGCGACATCCCTATACGATGGCGCTGCTCCGCTCTGTGCCGCGTCTCGACCGGCCGCGCCAGGAGCGGCTTGATCCGGTGGAGGGGCAGCCGCCCGATCTCACGAGGCTGGATGGCGGCTGCGCCTTTCGCCCGCGTTGCCGCTTCGCCACCGATGCGTGCGCCGAATCGAAGCCATCGCTGCTGCCGGCGGGTGTCGCCGGGCATCTGGCAGCCTGCTTCCAAAGCGGAGCCATTGCACGCGAGACCGGAGAAGCGGCGTGAACGCGGCCGGTCGTCCTCTGTTGGAGGTGAAGGGACTGCGCATGCACTTCCCGATCACCGAGGGACTCGTTGCGCGCAAGCTGGTGGGCGAGGTCAAGGCGATCGACGGCATCGACTTCGCGGTTCATCGTGGCGAGACGCTGGGCCTGGTCGGAGAAAGCGGCTGCGGCAAGACGACCACCGGACGCTGCATTCTTCGCCTTGAGCGGCCTACGGCCGGTGAAATCTACTACGACGGCGTCGATATCGCCCGGATGGAGCGCAAGGAGTTGCGAGGCCTGCGCCGGCGCATCCAGGTGATCTTCCAGGATCCATACAGTTCGCTGAATCCACGTATGAAGGTGGGCGATATCCTTGCCGAGCCGATCAAGGTGCATGGCATCGAACCGGATGCGGCCAAGCGATCTGCGCGCGTACGTGAACTGCTGTCGGTGTGTGGGCTGAATCCGCGCTTCGCCGATCGATACCCGCACGAAATGTCCGGCGGCCAGCGGCAAAGGGTCGGCATTGCTCGCGCTCTGGCGCTGAACCCCGAATTCATTGTGTGCGACGAAGCCGTATCGGCGCTGGATGTGTCGATCCAGGCGCAGGTGGTGAATCTCCTGGAGGACCTGCGCGAACAGTTCGGCCTGACCTACCTGTTCATTGCCCATGATCTGTCGGTGGTGCGGCATCTCTGCCAGCGCGTGGCCGTGATGTATCTGGGCCGGATCGTCGAACTGGCGGACGGTGACGAGCTGTTCGGCAATCCGTTGCATCCGTATACACAAGCGCTGCTGGCGGCCGTGCCGGTACCGGACCCAACGGTGGAGGCGCATCGCACGTTCCGGCCCGTTCAGGGCGAGGTGCCAAGCCCGATCAATCCGCCGTCGGGGTGCGTGTTCCATCCGCGCTGTCCGATGGCCGTGGAAGGCTGCAAGCACAGCCGCCCAGAACTGCGCGAGGTGCGCCCCGGTCATTTCGTTGCGTGCAGCGAGGTGCGATGAGCGGCTGATCGAAGCCGGTTGGTAACCGGGGACACCAACCCGGAAGCAACCAACACCCAGGGAGGGAGGTAGCACGATGAGAACAGCATTGTTTCCGTTATGCCTTGGCGCAGCCATCGTTGCCTGCCCCACCATGGCAGCCAACACCACTGAACTGACCCCGAAGCACGGCGGTACGCTTACCTACATGATACCAGCGGACGCTCCACCGAGCCTGGATCTGCATCGGGAGGCGACCTATGCGCTGGTGCACGCCGTCGCACCTTTTTACAGCGTGCTGATGCGGGTCAATCCGGAAAACCCGTCTGATACCACCCAGTTCGTTTGCGATCTCTGCACGTCGATCCCCAAGGCGACTGATGACGGCAAGAGCTATACGTTCAAGATCCGGACAGGTGTAAAGTTCGCGGATGGCTCGGCGCTCACTGCGGCTGATGTGGCGGCGAGCTGGCATGAGATCATCTTCCCGCGCCCTGGTGTGCTGAGCGCGCGGGCAAACTGGTATTCGGCGGTCGACTCGGTGGAAGCGCCGGACGAGACGACCGTGGTGTTCAAACTGAAATTCGCCACCAGCACATTTCTGCCATCACTCGCGGATCCGTACGGGGCGATCTATCCGAAGGCGATCCTGGATAAGGATCCGCATTGGTTCGAACAGCACGTGATGGGCTCGGGGCCGTTCAGGTTCGTCGTCTATGACATCGGCCAGGACATCAAGGGCGTACGCAATCCTGACTATTATCATAAAGGATTGCCCTATCTTGATGGCTTTGTTGGCATCTTCGCGGAAAAGCAAGTGGTACGGGTGGAGGCGATCCATTCCGGCCGGGCGGCCATGGAGTTTCGCGGCCTGCCGCCGGCGGCCATCAACGACCTGAAGCGCGAGCTTGGCGACAAGATCAAGGTGCAGACCAGCGACTGGAACTGCGGCAACCTGATCACGCCGAACGAGCGGCGCAAGCCGTTCGACGACGTGCGCGTACGGAAGGCCCTGTTGCTTGCGGTCGATCAGTGGGGTGGCGCGCCCGCGCTGTCGAAGATCGCCAACGTTCACACTGTTGGCGGCATCGTGTTCCCGGGCTCGCCGCTTGCTGCGACCAAGGAAGAACTGCAGAAGATGGCCGGGTTCTGGCCCGACATTGAAAAGTCGCGCGCCGAGGCGCGGCGCCTGCTGAAGGAAGCGGGCCAGGAGAACCTGCACGTTGAGCTGCTCAATCGCAATGTCGATCAGCCGTACAAGTATGTCGGCACCTGGCTCGTCGATCAGTGGAGCAAGATCGGCGTGACGGCGACCCAGCGTGTGGTGCCGACCGGTCCATGGTTCGCGGCGATGCGCAGTGGCGATTTCGACGTCGTTGTCGAGGCCAACTGCAACAGCGTGGTCAATCCGGTGCTCGACACGCAGAAGTATCTGCCACACGATGTGTTCGTGGAAAACTACGGCGGCTACAGCGACCCGGAACAGGTCGAGATATACAACAAGATGCTGCGGGAGACAGACTTCACCAAGCTGCGTGCCTTGATGCGGCAGTACGAGACCCGCATCGTCGATACCGAGGCACGTGAGTTCCCCATGTTGTGGTGGTACCGCGAGATTCCCGAGCGGAGCTATGTCCATGGCTGGAAGATCGGCCCGAGCCACTATATCAACCAGGACCTGTCGAATATCTGGCTGGACCAGGAATCGCCCGGCTGACCGGACGCCAGTGATGCGGGTTCCGCGGTGAGCGGTCCCGCGGCACCGGTGCCGAGAAATAATGAAGTGACCAGGGAAGCGGAGGCATGTACCAATATATCGTCAAGCGTGTGCTGCTGGTATTCCCGACACTGATCGGTGCGGCGGCGCTGGTGTTCATCCTGATGCGCCTGATCCCTGGCGATATCTGCGTGGTGCGCCTCGGCTCGGGTGGCGGCTCGTTCGATCCACGCGCGATCGATCTCTGCCACGCCGAGATTGGGCTCAACCGCCCAGTGATCATCCAGTTCCTTGACTTCGTCTGGGGTTTCTTCCACTTCGACTTTGGTACTTCGATGTGGTCCGGCAAGCCGGTCTCGCTGGAGATCCTCACGCGGTTGCCGATTTCGCTGGAGATCGCGTTGCTTGCCACGGTGATCGCCATCCTGATCGCCGTACCCCTGGGCACCATCTCGGCGCTGAAGCAGAACACCTGGATCGACGTTGTGGTGCGCACCCTGGCCATCGGCGGGATCGCCACGCCATCGTTCTGGCTGGGCATTCTGTCCATACTGGTGGTACTCGACGTCAGCAACGCCATCACCGGTACGCCGTGGATGCCGCCGATCGACTACGTGCCATTGTGGAAGGACCCGGTGCGCAACCTGGAAATGGCGGTCCTGCCGGCGGTAACCGTGGGCTACCGCTATGCCGCGGTCAGCATGCGCATGACACGTTCGGCGATGCTGGAGGTGCTGCGCGAGGACTATATCCGCACCGCCCGCGCCAAGGGCCTGATCGAGAAGCTGGTGATCAACCGCCACGCGCTGAAGAACGCGCTGCTGCCGGTGGTGACTGTCATCGGTATCGAATTCGCCTTCCTGATCGGCGGCCTGGTCGTCACCGAGCAGGTGTTCAACCTGAACGGCATCGGCCGGCTGTTTGTCCAGGCGGTGGCAAACCAGGACTACACGCTGACCCAGGCGCTGGTGATGCTGACCGTGGCTATCTTTGTGTTCAGCAACCTGATCGTCGATCTGACCTACGCGTGGCTTGATCCACGTATTCGCTTCGCCTGAGGGAGGCCGCCATGTCCATCACAACGGTTCCCGCCATCGCAGATGAGGTCATCGAAACCCACCGCTCGTTCTGGCAGGCGACGGTGCACTTCTGCCGCCGCGAGCCACTCGGGGCGTTCGGCATGGCGATCGTGATCATCATGGCCTTCACCGGCGCCTTTGCCGAATTGCTGGCGCCATACAGCCC
>Ga0310811_10012602_pt1 | contig 10977 bp, 4 predicted proteins | sample YCmetagenome_FD_207642 | JGI IMG/M metagenome (GOLD analysis project Ga0310811, IMG submission 207642) | Soil microbial communities from experimental microcosm in Duke University, North Carolina, United States - YC | ecosystem: Engineered > Artificial ecosystem > Soil microcosm > Unclassified ...
GCGTTGCGGGCGTGCTGGCATTTTCCGTCAGTTCGCGAACACGGGAATTTGGTATCCGATTGGCTCTTGGATCGGAGCCGCAACGCCTTTTTAAGGATGTCATCGCGGAAGGCGCAGGAATGGCCGCCGCGGGGATCGTGGCAGGCGCGTTATTTGGATTCGTTTTGGCGCGGTTGGCACGTAGCTATTTCGCGGATGTAACCATGCCGGGCGCTTTTGCGGTAACGGCCTCTGCGCTTGTTCTGTTAACGGTCGCCGTGATCGCGTCGATGCTGCCGGCAGCACGCGCTGCGCGCATCGACGTAATTCAGGCGTTACGCACTGAATAATATGAACGATCTAAAGTTTGCTCTGCGCCAGCTCGTCAACAATCCGGCGTTTTCCGCTATCGCGATCCTGACGCTCGCCCTCGGCATCGGTGCGAACACTGCGATCTTCAGCATCGTCAACGCCGTCTTGCTCCGGCCGCTGCCTTATCCTGACGCGGACCGAATCATGGTCCTCAATGAATCGTCCGGGCCTGGACAGGATTATTCGGTCGCGCTGCCGGATTATTTTGATTGGCAAAAAGACAACACCGTTTTTGAACATCTCGCCGCGACTCATAAGGAATCGCGAAATCTCAGTGGAATCCCGGGACGCGACCCGGAGCGCGTTTCGTGCGCGTCAGTTACGCGAAACTTTTTTAACATCATCGGACTGCCGCCGCAGATCGGGCGAACCTTTAGCGAAGAGGAAGACAAAGTTGGGGCGCCACCGGTGGCTGTGATTAGCGATCGGCTTTGGCAGCGTGCCTTCAATCGCGACACAAAAATTCTCGGCCAGGCAATCACGCTTCACGACCAGAGTTACACCGTGATCGGTGTCATGCCGCGGCAGATGACCTCACCGCAGGATACGGACGTCTGGCTGTCGATGATGCGCCGCAGCAACAACACTGTGTGGATGTCTCGAACGATCCATCCAATGATTTACGTTTGGGGCAAGCTCAAGCCCGGGGTGACGGTCGAGCGAGCGCGGACGGAAATGAAGGGGATCGCGGCGCGTCTGGAGAAAACCTATCCGGACACAAACCACGGAGAAACAGTCGTCGTTACGCCTTTGCTTGATAATCTGGTCGGCAAGTACCGGACGAATCTCGGACTACTCCTCGGAGCGGTCGGTCTCGTTCTGTTAATTGCCTGCGCCAATCTAGCCAATCTGTTCGCTGCGCGAGGTGCGGCGCGAGCGAGAGAATTTGCGATCCACGCCGCGGTCGGAGCAACCCGTGGCCAAATCACCAAAAAACTTTTGATCGAAAGTTTTTCAGTAGCGCTTCTTGGCGGAGCGCTTGGCTTTTTGTTTGCGGTTTGGGTTCGGAACGGATTAGTCGCGTTGAGTCCGGGGGACGTTTCCCGGTTTCAAGAAGTCTCCTTTGATCTGCGTGTGCTGGGATTCACCTTCGTGGTCGCATCGGTTACCACGGTGCTTTTCGGATTATGGCCGGCATGGCAGGCCTCACATGCGGATGTCCAGACTGCTTTGAAAGAGGGGTCTTCTGGTAGTGGCGATCCACCGGCGGCCAAACGTGTTCGCGATTGGCTGGTGATCAGCGAAATCGCACTAACCCTCACCTTGTTGGTCGCAACAGGCTTGGTTCTTAAGAGTTTTTCGCGGCTGCAATCGCTCTCGCTCGGTTACGAACCGCGCGCTCTTTTCACCGCACGTTTCGAGTTGCCGTGGCGCGTGTACAACAATCGCGACAAGATCGACACATTCGGCAAAGCACTTCTCGATAAAGTGCGCGCGATTCCCGGCGTGCAGAGCGCGGCGATCAGTTCCAACGGACCGCTCATGGGCGGTTGGCAAACTGGCTTTTGGCGCGAAGGGAAACCGCGCCCGCAACCTTCCGATATGTTGAATAGCGACCTTGAAGTGGTCGCCGGCGATTATTTTCAGACACTTAAGCTGCCGCTGTTGCGCGGTCGTAGCTTTAACGAGCGCGACACAAAAGATTCGCCGCGGGTCATCATCATCGACCAGGCGATGGCGGAACAATATTTCCCAGGTGAAGATCCAATCGGCAAGCGACTCGGAGTTGATGCCGGCAACGACGACGAGGGCTGGGTCATGAGCGAGATCATTGGCGTCGTCGCGAAAATGCGTTTTCACGCGGTTGACGAAATGGCGCCACTCCCGGTGATCTACTGCTCGTTAGGGCAGGCCCAGCGAACGGGTCTCACGCTCTTCGTAAAATCGACAATGGCCTCCGCGTCGCTTGAGCGCGCGATTCACGATGCCGTCACGTCGATCGATTCTTCGCTGCCAGTGTTCGATGCGCGTCCGATGACAGATCGTGTGCGCGAAACGTGGGGAAGCCAGCGTCTGCTCAGTTTTCTTTTTTCCGTCTTCGCTGGACTCGCGCTCACCCTCGCGACCATCGGTCTTTACGGGCTTCTCGCTTACACCACGCTCAAACGCGTTCGTGAAATCGGCATTCGTCTCGCTCTCGGCGCCCGTCCCGCTCAAATCCGGATGCTCATTCTTTCGCATGGAATGCATCTGCTCCTGGTCGGTTCGGTAATTGGCCTGCTGGTGGCCTTTGCACTTTCGCGCGTCCTGCAAGGCGTGCTCTTCGATGTCAACGGACTAGACCCAAGAATCTATCTCGGGGTCGGCGCGCTTCTGTTCGCAGCGACGTTCTTTGCATCCTGGATCCCGGCGCGCCGCGCTTCGCGCGTCGATCCAATCGTCGCTCTGCATACTGAATAACATGAACGACTTGAAACTCGCATTTCGCCAGCTTTGTAAATCGCCCGGATTCACTCTGGTTGCAGTCCTGACGCTGGCGCTCGGTATTGGTGCGAACACCGCCATCTTCAGTGTGGTCAACGCGGTGCTGCTAAAGCCGCTGCCATTTCCTTCGCCGGAACGGCTTGTTGCCGTTGGCAGCACAAATCTGAAGGATCCGGACAGGGCCCACCAGTTCAACTCGCTTTCTTACCCGGACTTCTTCGATTTTCGAAATCAAAACCACACATTCGAGGGCATTGCCTCTTATCGCGGTGGCAATTACGCGCTAGTTAACGAACAGGGCGCGCAAAATATCAAAGGGCTGAAGGTCAGTGCGGAATTCTTCGAAGTCCTCGGCGTGAAACCGGCCATCGGCCGGGCGTTTGTTCGCGAGGATGAACAAGCTGGAGGCGGACCGGGAGGATTCAAAGTTGTTCTTACTCACGATTTATGGATGCGCCTCTTCAATGGCGATAAGGCTGCGATCGGCCGCACACTGCGTATCCAGGGCCAGTCCTACACGGTTATTGGTGTCATGCCGCATGGGTTTCAATTTCCTTTCGAAACGCCGGCCATGGAAATGTACGTCACGCTCGCCGACGATGCAGCGAACGCGGATGGGACGAAGCCGAGCACAGAGCAGCGCGGCAATCACATGCTTCTGGCGTTTGGCCGGCTCAAGCCCGGCGTGAGCGTGACGCAGGCTGATGCGGATTTGCGAACGATCGCGGCGGCATTGGAAAGACAATATCCGGATACGAACACGCAGTTTGGCGCCGCGGCCGTGCCGCTACGCGACGACCTCGTGGGCGACGTGCGCACTGCGCTTTACGTGCTCTTCGGTGCGGTCGTTTGCGTGTTGCTCATCGCCAATGCCAACGTTGCAAACCTGATGCTCGCGCGCGCGTCGGTGCGCGGAAAGGAGATCGCTTTGCGAGCTGCGCTGGGAGCGAGTCGCAGGCGAATCATTCGTCAATTACTCACGGAAAGTTTATTGCTTGCAGGAATCGGCGGCCTGCTTGGTCTGTTCATCGCGAACTGGGGAACTGATGCGCTCATCATGACCATCCCCCAAAATATTCCGCGCATTGGTGGTATCCAACTTGATGGCGCAGTGCTCGCCTTTACTCTGCTTATCTCCGTCGCCACCGGCGTCATTTTCGGATTGGTGCCGGCCTGGCACGCGTCACGCGTCGATCTTAACAGCGCGCTCAAGACAGGTGCGCGGATCGGCACAGGAGGCGAACACAAACATCGTGTCCGTAATGGACTCGTCATGGGAGAGATCGCGATCGCGCTCGTTTTGCTGGTTTGTGCCGGTTTATTGATTCAAACATTCGCCCGGTTGGGACGTGTTAGTACGGGTCTCCGGACCGAGAAACTTTTCACGGCGCGCATTAATCTGCCGGACTCGGCCTATCCGCGACCAGCGAACGTCAGCGCTTTCTTCGATCAATTACTTCCGAAGATTCGAGCCATTCCGGGAGTCAATTCCGCCAGCATCATCATGCCATTGCCGCTGACTGGAAGTAACATAACGACCGATTTCGATATCGAAGAGCATCCGCTGCCGGAAGGACGACGGAACGACGCTCCGACGCGCATTACCGGGGTGGATTATTTCGAGACAATGGGGATCCCGCTCCTGCAGGGCAGGGTTTTCAAGGAAACAGACAAGTCTGATTCACTTCCCGTGGTGGTAGTGAATGAACGCTTCGCCCAGAAATTTTTTCCGGGACAAAACGTGATTGGCAAACACATCCTGCCTGGCTGGAGCATCGGCGACGAGAAGCCCAAGATGCATGAGATCGTCGGAGTTGTCGGGAACGTGAGACATCTTTCGCTTCAGAAAGATTTCACGCCGGAAATGTACCTTTCGGCCGCGCAAGTTCCGATCAACTTCGTCTCGGTCGTAGTGCGCACGAGCCTTTCTGATCCCGCAGCCCTTACGACCGCTGTCCGTAATCAGCTCGCCTCGCTCGATCGCGACATTCCGCTCACTCAGGTTCGCGTTTTTGACGAATACATGTCGCGAACGCTGGCGAAACCGCGCTTCAACGCATTACTATTGTCGATCTTCGCAGGGACTGCGCTGCTTCTCACTGCTATTGGAATTTACGGTGTGCTTGCTTATTCCGTCTCGCAGCGCACAAACGAAATCGGAATCCGAATTGCGCTTGGTGCCGCACAATCGAACATTTTCCGGTTGGTCGTTGGCGAAGCGATGCTGCTGGTGGCGATCAGCATTGCGATCGGCTTGCTCGGCGCGTTCATGGCTACGCATTTCCTGAACAGCTTGCTTTACGGTGTCGCTGCGTGGGATCCGGTCACTTTTGCTTCAATTGCCACGCTCATTGCCGGCGTTGCGTTTCTCGCTTGCTGGCTCCCTGCCCGCCGCGCCGCGCGTGTTGATCCCGTTATTGCTCTTCGTGCTGAATGAAATCCTAACCACATGAACGACTTTAAATTCGCTTTTCGCCAGTTTCGAAAATCACCCGGGTTCACCCTGGTCGCTGTCCTGACGCTTGCCCTTGGGATCGGTGCAAACACTGCAATCTTTTCCGTCGTCGAAGGCGTGCTCCTGCGCCCATTGCCTTTTCCCAATGCAGAACGACTCGTTAGGATCTATGAAGCGCTGGACGATAATGGCGCGCGTTCGGGAACGTTGAATCTGAGCGATCGCACGACTGCGCGATTCCGCGAGTTCGGGCGCGACATCTTCGAAGACGTTGCGGGTGGAACCGGGGGCGCTTCAGTCGTTAGTCTCAAGGACGGCACGCCAGCACAAACTGTTCCCGCCGCGACTGTCACCTACAACTTTTTTGATGTCCTGGGATTGCCGCCGTCGCAGGGCCGCAACTTCACAAAAGAGGAGGGGGCCGATAAAGCGGCAACTGTCGCCATTATCAGCGACGACTTCTGGCGTAACACGCTGAACTCGCGCCGCGATGTTCTCGGCAGCACGATGGTGATTGATGGAATACCGCGAACGATCGTTGGCGTGATGCCGAAATCGTTTCGGCATCCGTACCGGGCAAGTCTGTGGCTACCGCTTGCGCTCGATCCTGATAATCCGACGACGATCAACAACCATTATCTCTATGGAGTCGGGCGGCTGCGTCCCGGCGTTACGCCCGCCAAAGCAGAAGACGCTGTCAAACGCATGTGTGCCACAATCAACCGCGACGATCCGAATCCAGCGAACGTCCGCGCCGCCTATATCCCGCCGTTGCGCGAAAGCTTTGTGATGGATTTGCGCCCGAAAATTCTGGTTATCGTCGGAGCCGCAGCCTGTGCGCTATTGATCGCGGCTGCGAACTTCGCCGGGTTACTGCTCTCGCGCGTAATCGAGCGGGAAGGGGAGTTTGCCTTGCGCGCAGCGCTCGGGGCAAGCAGGCGACGGCTTGTCCGGCAGCAACTTGTTCAGGCGCTTTTGCTGGCGCTAGGCGGAACCGCGCTTGGTTTGCTCATCGCGTTCTGGATCACACCGATGCTTTTTGCGTTGAGCCCGGAAGCAGCTGATGCGACGGGCAGCGCGATGCGCGAATTCGATTACACCGCGCGACTTGATCTACCCGTGTTCGCTTTCGCTGCCTGCGCAATGACGCTGGTCGGTTTGGTTTTTGGTCTGCTTCCGGCGGTGCGCGCAGCGCGCACAGATTTGCGTGGTGCAATGAGCGTCGCGTCACGCGGCGCAACACTCGACCGCAGTGCGCGCAGATTACTCGGTTCATTCGTAGTGATTGAGCTCGCCATTGCTGCTGCGCTGCTGACAGCCAGTGTTACGGCGATCCAATATTTCCGAAAGCTGATCGACGAGCCATGGGGTTTCGAGACCAAGGACCGTCTCGCTTTCAACGTCACCGTTCCTGATCGGTTCTTTCCTACGCCCGCGACGAAACAGAGCGCGCTCGAAGCCTCACTCGCGCAACTGCAGACATTGCCGGGCGTTAAATCCGCCACCGTCGTATCGCCATCTCCAATGGACGCGCCATGGACACTCATGCCGTTCAACGCCGAAGGCGCGTCCGCGCCGGAGCCGCGCGGTGTCTATATGGCTTATTCGCGCCTGCCCGTGCCCGGCTATTTCCAAAGTGTCGGGCAGCCAATCCTGCAAGGCCGGGATTTCAGCGCCAGCGATACTGCCGATGCGCCGCTCATCTGCATTGTCAGTCAAAGCATCGCGAAACGTTTTTGGCCTAACGATTCTGCCATCGGGAAACGCATTCGCTGGGGCCGACTCGATGGAACTCGCCCTTGGTTCACGATTGTCGGCGTCGTCGGCGATATGAAAGCGATCGCCGATCCGCGCGATGGTGAAGTGGTCGGCATGATTGCACGGCCGCTCGCGCAAATGCTGGTGCACGCAACGGCAGCCATCGAGGATATCACGTTCGTTTTGCATACCGATGGCCGCTCTGTTAACGAGGCAGCGATCCGCGCTGCGTTGGCTCGTGCGAATCCAAATCTCGCCGCCTACAATTTTCTTTCGCTTCAGGAAGCTGCAGCGCGCTCGCGCACGGCTGAGCGGTTCATTTTCGTTCTCGTATCATCATTCGGATTGGTCGGGCTCCTCCTCGCTGCCGTGGGTTTGTACGGATTGCTGGCGCTCCAAGTCGCGCGACGAGAACGCGAATTCGGCATCCGCAGCGCTCTTGGTGCAACGGCGCGCCAGATCATTCAACTCGTCGCACGGCAAGGCGCGGCGTTACTCTTGTTAGGCTTTAGTGCTGGCGCGCTGGCGACTTACGGAATAGTCGGCCTGGTGCGAAATCAATGGGCCGAAATGCCGGCACCCAACCTGATAGCATGCATTTGCGCGGCAATCGTGCTCGGAATCGCGGTGATGATCGCATGCTGGCTGCCGGCTCGGCGCGCGTCGCGTGTTGATCCTGTTATTGCCCTTCGTGCCGAATGACCAGTCATCTTCAATCCAACTCTTGATAAATTTCCTATGATCTCAGACTTCAAATACGCGCTTCGGACGCTGGCTAAAACGCCAGGGTTCACCATCATCGCCGTGGTTACGCTCGCGCTGGCCATTGGCGCGAACACCGCAATCTTCAGCCTGATCAACGATCTATTTTTGCGGAGCCTTTCATTCAAGGAACCGCGGCGCGTTGTGCACTTCCTTTCCAACTCGCCTGATCGCAAGCTGGTCGACCTTCCTTTTTCGCTACCGCGATTTCAGAGTTATCGCGCGGGACAAAAAATGTGCGAGGACCTCGCTGCCGAAAACCCGTTCGCGTTCACGTTGACCGGACTTGGCGACGCTGTGCAACTGTTCGGCGGCAGAGTGACATCGAATTATTTCGATGTGCTTGGTCTGCGTCCAATTCGTGGCCGCAACTTCTTGCCTAACGAAGAAGAAGGGGCGGACGTGGCAATGGTCACGGAAAATTTCTGGCAGAAACGAATGGGCGGAGACCCAAACATCATTGGCCATAGCATTACTCTCGACGGCGTGGCGCACACGATTGTTGGTGTGCTGCCTAACATGCCGTTTGCCTGGGTCGGTCCGAACGCCGAGGTCTGGACCGCCAAGCCGAATGTGATTCCCGGTTTTACGTACGAGCGAATGATGCGCGGCACGACCTTTTTGCGTGTCGTAGGCCGGTTGAAACCGGGAATCACGGTAGAACAGGCGCGGGCCGCCTTACCAGCGCTGGAGCAGAGTTATCATGCGGAGTCTCCGGGCAAGATCGATAGCGCCATGGAGACTACGTTGAAGACGCTTCCTGAGGATGTGAGTGGAAACTTGCGCCCGGCGTTTGCAACATTGTTCGCTGCGGTCGGTTTCGTGCTGGTGATTGCCTGCAGCAACGTCGCAAATTTGTTGTTGGTCCGGTTCACTGGTCGCCGCCGTGAGATCGCGCTGCGAATGGCGATTGGCGCATCCCGGACCGGGATCGTACGGCTGTTCGTATTTGAAAGTTTGCTCGTGAGTATTCTTGCAGGCATCGTCGGCGCCGTACTGGCCTGGCAGTTGGTCCCGCTCGTCCCGAAAATGGCCGCGAATTTTTTACCGTTCGATCCGAACACACGCGTCAACCTCTCTTTTCCCGTGCTCGGCTTCACAGTTGGGTTGTCGCTTTTGACGGGGCTGCTGATGGGAATCTATCCTGCGCTTCAAAGCTCCCATGGCGATTTGGTCGATGGGCTTAAGGAAGGCGGTCGCGGCGTGAGCGGCAGCGTGAGGCAACAACGATTCCGAAAAATCCTCGTCGGAGCACAGGTTGCGCTCTCGGTGACGTTGCTCGCCGGCGCCGCGTTGTTGATCGCGAGTTTTATTCGTCTCAATCAGCAAAACGTAGGATACCAGTACAGGAACGTTTGGACTGGTTTCGTCACTTTGCCGACGGCGCAGTATTCCGACATCGAGACGCGTCACCGTTTCGCAGAAAAATTGCTCGCCTCCTTGCGAGCGGTACCAGGTCTTGAAAGTGTCACTGTCACTGGCGATATCCCCCTGTTAGGAGGTAACGCGACACTTTACTCGCGCGCTGAGGGCGAGGTGTTGCCGGTAGAGAAGCGAGCGACGGCGCCCAGCCATGACATTTCGCCTGGTTATTTTAAGACCTGGGGCATCCCTGTTTTGGCAGGACGCGATTTCAATGAGCACGATACCGCCGATCATCAGAACGTCGTAATCATCAGCCAGTCAGGGGCGAAGAAAGTTTTCGGGGACGAAAATCCGATTGGCAAAACGCTTCTCGTCACGAGCTCCGGCACGCCGTGCGAGATTGTCGGCATTGTCGGCGACGTTCGCTCCCGAAAAGTCAACGAGCCTGACGACATGGAATTTTATCGTCCCTGGGCGCAGGAGAACTTTCCATTCCCGACGATCGTAGTGCGCAGCAATTTGCGAGCGGACGCTGTCACAAAATTGGTGCGCTCAACGCTTACGACTATTGATCCCGGCCTCGCAATCGCACTGCCGCAATCGATGGAGAAAATTATCGCACAAGCTCTTGGCCAGACGCGACTGATGACCTGGCTGCTCGGAATTTTTGCAGGCGTTGCTTTGTTGCTCGCAGCAATCGGGATCTATGGCGCAGTCGCATACACGGTGGAGCAACGCACCGGCGAAATCGGCGTGCGGATGGCGCTCGGCGCCCAGACGCGCGACGTGCTTGGGCTCATCCTGAACCAGGGAATGAGACCGGTCGTAATAGGACTCGTGATCGGGATCACGTCAGCATTCGCGCTCGGACGCTTAATTGCGTCGCAATTATACGAGGTTTCGGCGCACAATCCGGCGCTGCTTGCGGGAGCGGCCATTTTGCTTGCAACGATTGCGTTGATCGCGTGCCTGCTCCCGGCCCGGCGTGCCACACACGTAAATCCAATCCAGGCGTTGCGCTCGGAATGATATGAACGACTTCACGTTCGCACTGCGCCAACTTCGCAAATCGCCCGGATTTACCTTCGTCGCGATAATCACGATCGCACTCGGCGTCGGAGCTACCACGGCGATTTTCACTGTCGTCGATGCCACACTGTTGGAACCGCTGCCTTACAAGCAGCCGGAACAGTTGGTTACCGTTCAGGCCGATTTTCCCGGCGCCAGCGCATATGACGTCGGGATATCGCAACCCGAATGGGAGGATCTTCAGCGTTCTGGAATTTTCGAGTACGTCTCGCCGACTTGGTTTGACGAAAATAACCTTACAGGATCAGAACAGCCGACGCGGGTGCGGTTGCTTATTGTTGCGCCAAATTATTTCGAACTGCTGAGGGCGAAGCCGCAGCTCGGTCGAGGTTTCGATCCGAATGATCACTCTCCGGGTTTTGTCGGCGAAGTTGTGATCAGTGACAGCCTCTGGAAGCGAGGATTCGGGCGCGATCGACAAATCCTGGGCAAGAGCGTGCGAATGGATACTGACTTGTATCGGATCGTCGGTGTCATGCCTCCGGGTTTCGATGCACCGGGAAGAACAGCGGAAGAAAGAAACGTTGAGATCTTTGCGGCCACCAGTTTTTACGGGGCGCCAATGGCCGATCAACCGCGACGCAGCGGGCGGAATCTGCCGACCGCGGTTGCGCGGCTTAAACCCGGATTGACCATTGCTGCAGCGCAGAAACGCGTCGATGCGCTTGTCGACTCGTTACAAAAACAATTCTCGGAGGATTATCCGGCGCAAAATGAATGGCGCATTCGCTTGGTGCCGCTGAAAGACAAAATCGTTGGCAACATTCGTCAGT
>Ga0310811_10012603_pt1 | contig 10977 bp, 6 predicted proteins | sample YCmetagenome_FD_207642 | JGI IMG/M metagenome (GOLD analysis project Ga0310811, IMG submission 207642) | Soil microbial communities from experimental microcosm in Duke University, North Carolina, United States - YC | ecosystem: Engineered > Artificial ecosystem > Soil microcosm > Unclassified ...
TGAAGGCGTTGATCGCGGGGGCGAGCTGCTTGTTGATGGTGGCTGGCTGCGTCGTGTCGTTGACAGTCGCCTGCACGGTGATGGTCGGCTGCCGGTCGCGGCGCCAGACCGTCGGCTGCTCGAGCCCGTAATGAATATTGGCGAACGAGGCGAGCGGCACCGGCACCCCGCTCGCGGTCGCCACCTGCAGGTTCTGCAGCGTCTCGACCGAATTCCGCTGTTCGCTCTCGGCACGGGCGATGACGTCGACCAGGTAGATGCTGTCCCGAACCTGGGTGATGGTGGCGCCATTGACCACCGTGTTGAGCACCTGCGCGACGCTTTGCGAGGTCACTCCCAACTGCTGGGCCTTGTCCTGCTGGATATCGATCTGGATGGACTTGCCGGGTTCGTTCCAGTCGAAATTGATGCTGCCGATATGCGAGTTGTCGTCGACGAGGCTCGCGACCTGCAAGGCGTAGCCGCGCACCTTCTGGATGTCCGGACCGCTGATCCGATACTGCACCGGCCGGCCGACCGGCGGCCCAAGATCGAGAAAGTGGACGAACGTGTCGATATCGGAGAACTGGTCGGCCAAGAGGGCATCGAGCTTGGCCTTGACCCGCGCCCGCGCGTCGAGGTCCTTCGTGACAACAACGGCCTGGGCGAAATAGGGATTTGCCAATTGGCTGTCGAGCGGCAGATAAAACCGCACGGCGCCCTCCCCGACATAGGAACTCCACCTCTCGATGTCGTCGTCGCCCTTGAGGCTCGCCTCGATCTGATCCATGCGCCGCTGCGTGGCGCGAATGTTGGCGTCCTGCGGCAAGGTCACGTCGATGAGGATTTCCGGCCGGTCCGAAGCAGGGAAGAACTGCTGCTGGACGAAACCAAGCCCCACGATGGAGGCGGCGAACAGCGCCAGCGTGATCCCGATGGTGATCCAGCGGTGGCGGAGCGCCATCACCAACGTGCGGACGAACCATTTGGCAAAGCGCCGAGGCTTTTCTTCGAGCCGTTTCAGCGTCTTGGGCAGCAATTGCACGCCGATCAATGGCGAGAACAGCACCGCCACGAACCACGAGATGATGAGCGCGGCAAAGATCACCCAGAAGAGGGACGCGACATATTCGCCTGCCGTGCTCTGGTTAAGCACGATCGGCGTAAAACCGGCGACTGTCACCAGCGTACCGGTAAGCATTGGGAATGCCGTCGAGGTAAAGGCAAAGGTTGCCGCGTTATGCAATTTGTCTCCGGCCTCGAGCCGCGAGACCATCATTTCGACGGTGATCATCGCATCATCGACCAAAAGCCCGAGCGCAATGATCAGGGCGCCAAGCGAGACGCGCTGCAGCGAAATATTGGTGGCGTCCATGAAGACGAACACCACCGCCAGAACGATCGGGATTGACAGTGCCACGACGAAGCCCGCGCGCAGGCCCAGGCTGAGAAAGCTCACGACCAAAACGATCAGCACCGCCTCGAACAGGGAACTGGTGAAGCCGCCGACCGCTTCCCGCACCACCTGGGGCTGGTCGGAAACGAGATGGACGCCGACGCCGACCGGCAGCCGGCTCTCGATCTCGGTCATCTTCGCCTCGAGCGCCTTGCCGAACTCGAGGACATTGCCATTGGCGGTCATGGAGATGCCGAGCCCGAGCGCCGGCTGGCCATCGAAGCGGAACAGCGGATCGGGCGGGTCCTTGTAGCCCCGGGTGATGGTGGCAACGTCGGCGAGGCGGAAGAAATTGTCGCCCTGCTTGAGGTTGACCTTCTTTAGATCCTCCTCGGAGGTGAACTGGCCGCCCACGCGCACCTGCACCTGCTCGGCGCCGGATTCGATCACGCCGGCCGGCGTTACCGCGTTCTGGGCCTGGAGTTGATCGATCACCTGCTGCGTGCTGATCCCCAGCGTCGCCAGCTTTTCGGTCGAAAAATTGATGAAGATGACCTCGTCCTGCGTCCCGATCGGGTCGGCCTTGCCGACATTGGGAATGGTGAGGATCTCGTCGCGCGCCTGTTCGACATAGTCGCGCAATTGGCGATAGCTCAGCCCATCGGAAGTGAAGGCATAGATGTTGCCGTAAACGGTACCGAACTCGTCATTGTAATACGGCCCCTGGATACCCTGTGGGAACTGGTAGAGGATATCGTTGACCTTCTTGCGGACCTGGTACCAGGAGTCGCTTACGGCTCGGCCGCGTACCGAGTCCTTGAGATTGACGAAGATCGTCGCTTCCCCCGGAACGGTCTGGCTGCGCGAATAATCGAGGGTATCAAGGTTCTGCACCGCGCGTTCGATCCGCTGGGTCACCTGCTCCATGGTGTCGTTGAGCGATGCGCCGGGCCAATAAGCCTGGATCACCATGGTCTTGATGTCGAAACTGGGATCTTCCTCGCGGCCGAGCCGCTGGTAGGAGAAAATGCCGGCAATGACCGCCAGCGCCATCAGGAACCAGACGAAGGACCGATGCTGCAGCGCCCATTCGGAGAGGTTGAAACGCATCACGGAGCCTCACCGTCCAGTTTCACCACCTCGCCATCGGTCAGGCTGTGGACGCCCGCCACCACGACCCGATCGCCATCGCTGAGCCCGTTGGTAACGAGGATCCGCTCATCCGTCCGCGCGCCCACGGCGACGAGCTTTTGGCTGACCTTCAGCGATTTGGGATCGACCAGCCAGACCAGCGTCTTGCCGTCCTGCTCCAGCAGCGCGGTCGGCGGCAGCGGATATTGCGCCGACACCTCGCGCTGGGAGGCGACATTGACGGTGGCGCCGATGCGAAAGGCCGGCGGGGGATCGGCGAGCGACAGCCGTACTGTCTGGGTGCGTGTCGAGGCGCTGATCAGCGGCGAAATCTCACGAACGGAGGCCTGCATCAGCTGATTGGGGGCGTCGACGAGCGAAACCGTCCACCGGGAATCGGGGGCGACCGACTTCGCCTCAGCTTCGGGCAACTCGAACACGGCCTCGCGCACATCCGGCCGCGCGATGGTGACGACTGTCTCTCCGGCGCTCACCACCTGCCCGACTTCTGCCCCGACCGCGACCACCACTCCATCGAAACCGGCAATGATCGCCGTAAAGGTCAGTTCATTCTGCGCACGGGCGAGGCTCGCCTTGGCCTGTGCCAATTGCGCCGCAGCGGTCTCGCGGGCGCTGGTCGCCGAATCGAGCTGCGCCTGGGCACTGGCGCCGGTGGCAACGAGCGATTTGGCGCGCTCCTCGGCAGCCGAGAGATTGTTGAACGTCGATTGCGCGCTCGCCACATCGGCCTGTGCCGAGGCCAGTTGGAACTGCTGGACCGCGGCATCGAGCGAGGCGAGTTGTTCGCCCTTCGTCACGGTATCGCCCACCTGCACCGGGCGGGAAATGATGCGCCCCGAGGTCTGAAAGCTGAGCGGGGTCTGATAGCGCGGTTCGATGTCGCCCACATAGGGCCCCACCGTCTCGCGCGTCACCGGATGGGCGATGACCGACAGCACGGGCCGAACCACGTCTTCCTGGGCTTCGGCGGGCCGCTGCCCGCATGCCGCCAGCGGCAGTGCCGCAAGGGTCACCAAGACCAGCAGGACGAGGCGGGGGGCGAGCGCGGTCATGGCGTGCTCCCCGATGCAGGCTTGACCTTTTCGCCGGGCCTCAGCAATTGCAGCCCCGTGGCGACGATCATTTCGCCATCGGCAATCCCGGAGCCGACGATGACGCTCGCATCGAGATAGCGGTCGACGACTACCGGTTTCAGGAAAACCTTGTCGGTACCCGGATCCACGACCCATAGCGCCGGACCGGTCTCGTTGCGGAACAGCGCGCTCCACGGCAACGCATAGCCATGCCCCGGCGGCAGGGGCACCGAGCCGGTGACGGAGGCGCCCAGCGCCATTTCGGGCGAGCCGGGATCAAGCCCCACCTTCACCCGCACCGTCCCGGTCGAGGTATTTATAGTCGGCGAAATCTCGCGCACATGGCCGGTCGCGACGACGCTGGGATCGGAAAGGAGGACGATTTTCACCGTCACATCGCGGGGCACGCCCACAAGGCCCTGCTCATAGGTTTGGAACACCGCATCGCGCGGCCCATCCTCGGCGACGGTATAGACCGGCTGCGCCGCCTGGACCACCTGCCCCACCTCAACCGCCCGGGCAACGACGATGCCGTCGGCGTTCGCCCTGAGTTCGGCATAGCCGAGCGTATCCTTGGCAGAGGCGGCCTGGGCTTGGGCGCCGGCCAGCGCGCTCTTGGCGGTGTCCAGCGCCGTCTGCGCCGAGTCGAGGTCGGCGCGGGTGGTGTTGCCCTGTCCGAACAACGCGTTCTGGCGATCGAAATTGGCTTGCGCCTGGGTGACTTGCGCCTGGGCCGAACTGACGGAGGCGGCGGCCAGATCCGCATTGGCCTGTAATTCGTGCGGATCGAGGTGCGCCAGCACCTGGTCTTTCCTGACGTGATCGCCGACATCGACCAACAGGTCGGCCACCTGTCCGCCGGCGCGGAACGATAAATCGTGCTGTACCTGCGCGGCAATTTCGCCGGAAAGCGTGGCGGTGAGCGGAATATCCTGCGCCTTGGCCAGCAGGACCGAGACGGTCCGGGGCGGCCGCTCCGCCGCCTTGGGCTGAGGCGAGCAGCCGGCAACGCTCAAGGTCAGCGCCAGCACGGCGACAACCACAACACCGCGCTGACGAGGACCGGTAATGCTCATACGCTGCGATGCACCCCCATCGACAGTAGTTTGATGCCAGATCAGCCGGCGTTCGACAATCTGCCAAATCTCCCTAGGTGCCTGCTAGCCCCGGGGCATAGGTCTCCTCGCAGTCGGGGCGGATGGGGCCGTGCCGTCTATTGCGAAGCCGGCTCCCGCCTGCTGATCGGCGGCTTGCTGGCGCGCGTCAGCTCCTGGAACAATTGTACCGTCTGTTCGTCCGGGCCCACCCCGAGCTCGTCCATCAGCTTGCGCGTGCAATCCTCGAAGATGTGCCGCACCATCGAAATCTGCCCGGTTTCCGCCGCGCCGCGCATAAGGGCCCGGTAAGCGCCCTCATTGCTTGGATCGACCTTCATGAGCCGCCGGGCGCAGAAATCGCGCTGCTGCCGCGTGAGGCCGCTGTCGGGCAGGATCGCCTTGGAGACCGCGTCAATGAATTCATCGTGGATATAGGGCCGCTGGAACGACAGCCACTCCTCGTAGCCGGCACCCGCCGAACCAAGAGACGCGAGCAGTTCGCCGCGATAGAGTTCGCAGAGCTGAATGCTTGCGGTCGGGGACGTATTCTCCAGGTTCGTGAGGAATTCGACCAGGTCGCAGGAAATCTCGGCGTCCTCGGCCAGCCACAAAGTTGAGGCATCGGCCGCGATGAAGCGGAACCCATGCTGATCCTGGAAGCGCCGGATCCGCGCCACGGTCTGCCGGATATCGGCACTGGCCTGCGCCGGGCCGCTCTCCGACCACATCAATTGGCCGATCCGCCGGCGCGCCACGGGCTGGCCGCGCCCCTCGAGCAGGAGGAAGGCGACGATGCGAAAAAAGCCGTAAGGAACACCGCTCAGATACCTCCCGGCGACCGAGACGTGGCACTCGCCGAAGAGGACGATCGAAACTCGATTCGGTTCTGCGTCAGCCCGAAACATCGTAAGCATCGAAATCTCCGTGGCGCCCAGTCGACGGCGCCTGATCGAGCCCCTACCTCCATTCGATTTAAATATAATTAGAAGTTCTTCACCAGTTCCTTCAGTTAGTTTTGGAAACTGGGCCGCGTCTTTGCGCCGTTAGAAAGGCTTGCCAGATCAATGCTCTTTTAACCCCAACTATTTTAGAAGAATTACTGCACTCTTTCAACAATTTTCCCCAAATCCGCGAGGTCATTTTGTTGATGGGTTAACGGTGGGGGAAGTCTTTTTCCCCGTCCGGAAGTTTCCGATCCGATGCTGTGGATCGCGTACTGGGGAGAGAGGCCGGCGGGGATTTGCCGAGGCCGTAATACGCGAAACGCGCCCTGCCGTCAGCAGCGCGCGCCTCGCCTGTTAATCTAAAAAATAAATTTCGATGCTGGCCCGTGCCGGGCGCCGACTGGTCCGGGACGGAAAGTGCCGGTCAGCTCGCGGTCAGGCCGCCCGACGGATAGCTCGGCCGCCGATCGAAGGACCGGAAGACCGCCGCCGCCTGGGTACGATTGTGCACCTTGAGCTTGCGGATGATGTTGTGCACGTGCACCTTTACCGTGTGCTCGGAGAGATCCATCTTGGCGGCAATGAGCTTGTTCTGAAGCCCCTCCGACATGAGTTCGAGCACCTGGCCCTCGCGCGTCGAGAGGCCCTTTTCAGCGCTGTAGCCGGGTTCACCCAGCCGCGAGGCCGAACCAACCCCGTAGCCGCCGCCTGGCAGATAGGCGCCGCCCGGCCGGGCCATGGCGGTCGCCGGGAAGTATTCCCCGCCATTGAGCAGCAGCCACACCGTAGCCAGCCAGACATTGATCTGCATGCTCAGGGGCAGCAAGCCCTGCACCAGCCGCTCGCTGACCAGTGCACGCAGGCCCGGAACCTCTGTCCACGCCTCGTCCACCATTAGAGCTATCGGCGTCGCGGGGTACCGTTCGCGGCACTGCGCCGCAACCCCCGAAATGTTCCGGAACACGAAGGCGTAGATGAGAATGAGCCGCGGCGCCGGACTGACGCCGTCATCCTCAGGCAACTGGCTCGACAGCGTCACGTCGAGCTTGGGAAAGCAGCGTTGGGCCGCCTGGAGCAGGCCCTGGAATGCAACCCCCGTATCCGCCAGAATTAGTATTCCACCCTGGGCCTCCACCTCATTTTGCGGATCCGAATGCTGAACCGCATAAATCTGTTGTTCGGTGTTAATCGCGCTTACTTCAAACATTGTACGACACTCCCTTGCCGCGACATTTTCTCAGTTGAGCTAGGCCTCATGATTGACGAAACGTTAAAACACGCCCCCCGTGACAGAGGCGTGACTCAATCAGTACTATGAATGGGAGCCCATCAGTTTGGCAGTATTGCTGACGCTTTGCCAGCGGAGCGGCGGGCTTTTCCACATGAGACTGTTCTGCAGGAGCAAAAGCCGCGGCTGGAAGCTGATCAACTGCCCGAGAACTTACCTTTGAAAGTGATTGTGCGGACGCCAGTCGCGTGACGGCGTCATTCGTTCTAGCGAGCCGCTACACCCGGGACCGAAGAAAGGACGCTATCGCTAGTCCGATCTGTCAGTCGCGCCCTGCCCCCGCCCCCTATTATCCTCAATGCTCCAGGGTCGTTTCGAGAGCGAAGACAATGACAACAGGCTCAGCATGCAAGCGAGCCTCCCGGCGACAAGCGAGCGAGCTTGGAGCTGGTACCAACTTCCGGCGAACTGAATCTGAGGAACTTGTCCCGGATTGGGCGGCGGTTCGCCTCGCGGCCGCAGCGCCCTTCCGCAGGCGGCCCATTCGACCTCGTTCCCGCAGTGCCTACGCCTCGGCAGGCGCCGGCGTCCCTACAATGGCGGAAAGGAGTTAGAGGCGATGTCGCCCCAGAACGCCCGTTACACCTGCCTGACCTATTGCTCACTGCCCTATACCGGCCGCTGGTGGCCCCAGACCTGCGTCAGCCTATTGGATGGATTCGCCTCCACGCCGCTGAAACCGATCCTCGCAGTCCCGCGCACACGCTCGCCGGTACCCAGCACGATCGCCACGGCAAGGGGGCTGATGCCTCCGCTCTCGCTAATGCCCTGGCGATATGTGGCCGGGATGGGGGCTGCCGGTCTCGATCGTCGTTTCGTCCAACTGCTGAACCAAGCCGACCCTGCTACGACCATCGCGTATTTCTGGCCGGGCGCACCTCCGGATCTCGTGCGCCGCGCTCGGGATCGCGGCATGGTCACGGTGCGCGAGATGATCAACACTACCTTGGGAAACGCCAAGCTGATCCTGGATCGGGCATATCGGAAGCTCGGCCTGCCACCTGCGCACCGAATTACTCAGGCGAGCGTCGATGACGAAATCCGAGAACTCCAGCTCTACGACTATGTTTGCGCCTCCAACGCCCCCTGCGAAGCGTCACTTGCCGAGGCGAACGTCGGGGCTGAGCGCATCATCCGAACGAGCTTCGGCTGGTCTCCTGCGCGCTTCGAGACACCTGGCCGGTTCGCGCCGGCAGCGCGAGACGACGCCGGCATAAAACTCCTCTTCGTCGGGTCGATTGGCGTTCGGAAGGGGGTGCCCGAGTTGCTCGAGGCCTGGGCTGAAAGCGGCCTGACAGGGGAGCTGACCTTGGTAGGCACGGTGGAGCCCTGCATCGAAGGCCTTCTGGCCAAGGCCGCGCGCACCAGCCGGATCAAGGTCGTCGGCTACACGGAAAACATCGGAGCTTACTATAGGTCCAACGACATCTTCGTATTTCCCACGCTGGAGGAAGGCGGGCCTCAGGTGACCATCGAAGCGGCCGGTTGTGGAATGCCGGTGATCACGACTGACATGGGGACCGCTCGCCTCATTGCGCACAACCTCAATGGCCTCGTGGTGCCGGCCGGCGATGCAGCCAGTCTGGCCGGGGCGATGCGCAAACTCGCCGGCGATGCCGAGCTTCGCCAAAGGTTTTCTCGAGCGGCCATTCAGGACGCCCAGAACTTTACCTACGACAGGTTGGGGGCGGCGCGTGCCACGGAGTTCATTTCGCGACTAGCGGCCCAGCAAGCGCGGGTGGAAGTCTCGGCCAGCGCGTGACCGCACCTTGAACGGACAAATGCCAATACCCGCCCGGAGGCTTTGCTGCGCCCGGGCGGGTAGACTAGTTTTGATTCAGGCTAGTTAAGTCAACCCTTAGAGGATGAAGTCCGACGCGGCCAGGTGGTGCGCGCCGGTCAACTGGATCTCGAAATCATGCACACCGTCACCATTGCGATCGCCCTGAATGATCGTCTGGTTCCCCTCGGTGCGCCACGCGAGCTGGCCGGCCGTATGCGTGAAGGCCTGGTTGTCGCCGGGCTCGAATGAGAAGGCTTGATTGCCACTTTTCGTGGTGTTGGCATCGAGGTGCGACAGGTCGATCTTGTCCCCGCTCGCAAAATCGGTGATCACATCCCGGGTCTGGGCGGTGCTGCCCATGTTTGAGATGCTGCTGAAGACGAAATGATCATTGCCGCCCTGGCCGGTCATGACCGTCCTGCCGGCAGTGTCCTTGATGTAGTCATCGCCCGAGGTACCGTGCCCCGACCATTGTTGGTGGTGACCCGAGGAATCGGAACCTGAAGTAGCCGTTGAGCCCGAACCGGACCCGGTGGTCGTGGTGGTGCCCGAGCCGGATGTGGTGGTGCCCGAACCAGACGTGGTCGTGCCCGAACCAGACGTGGTCGTGCCCGAACCAGACGTGGTGGTGCCCGAACCGGACGTCGTCGTGCCCGAACCAGACGTGGTGGTGCCCGAACCCGACGTGGTGGTGCCCGAACCAGTCGTCGTCGTCGAGCCCGAACCCGACGTGCCCGTTGAGCTCGCGTCCGGCGCGGTCCTCGAACTGGTGCTGTTCAGGCTTCCCACCAGCGAGTTACCGTCGTTCACGTTGCCGGTATAGGTTGGCGTCGTGTTGTTGAAATCGGTATAGCCGTACTGGCCTTCGCCCATGTGGTTATTGGTGATCGTAATGTTGCTCACCGCAGCCTGGGACGTCGTTCGGGCGGCGTAGATCGTAAAGCCGCCGCCAACCATGATGTTGTTGTCTACGGTCACGTTGGTCGTCGGCCCGAAGTCCGGACAAATCATCACCGCTGACGTCTGGTCATTTTCGTTAACGATGGTGTTGTGTTCGATCTTGATGTTCGAGGCATTCCCCTCGACCTGGATACCGTCATAGTGGGAACTCGCCGGTCCGGTCATGTCATGGATGTAGTTGTCCTGGATCAGCGTACTGTTCGTGCTTTCAATACTCATGCCGTCGGACACGTTGTGAATATTGTTCCCAACGAAGGTCCCACCCCCGTTGATACCAATATTGCCGGCGCTCATGCCGTTGATGTCGTTGTCCTTGACCACGGTACCGGTGACGCCCGCGCCGATCTGGATGACGGCACTGCCGCTGGACGCTATCTTGGAGTTCTCGATCGTGACGTTGTTAGCCTCGATGTCAACCGTACCCTTGATGTCCATGGCATTGATCACGGTGCCAGCCTGCGTGATCTTCATGCCGCCTGATGAAGTCAGGGTTACTCCGGCCGACACACCTGTGGTGGTTGCATCTGGGTAACTCGCCATTTTTATACTCACCTAGTTGTTTTTCGAACGGCGTATTGACTGCTGGTTGAATGGGGCGACGTGACGGCCTCATTGAGTCAAACTCGCCCTCTTCTCGCCAAATCAGCGGCCACCAGCTTGGCGGCATCCGCACAACCGATTGGCGATCAACGGCTTTCGCTGGCGACGACCGCTGGACTAGACCCCCGTCTTTTTAATCAATTGACCTAATCTTTTTAGCTAGTCGGGCTATTTTCCGGACCGGCAAAGCTGGCCAGGCCTCAACTGCAAGTCGCCGCAAGGCGAGAGGGCCAGCCGAGAAGTTAAGCCCTTGCCCGCCGAAACGAAATACAGCACTTCGGCCGCCGAGCCGAAAGCATGAGGCCCCTGTTTCAACATACCTCGAAATAGCTCTTACGATCTACCAGGCAGCGCTACATAGCGTACCGCGGGGCGATTGCATCACGACCACCACCCTGCAACACTTCTTAGGTACATCTGGTCGTCACTCACCACAATGCCGGGGTCTGTTCGTGGTTTCCGAAAGTTCACACGAAAACGAAAGACAATCGAGCTATTTGCAAATTGTTCGCTCGACATCATTGATCGGACTTTCTTCTGTAATTACAATAATATTTTCAATCATAAGGGTTAAAGTACTTGCAGTTTTGCTCGGCCCTGCCGGCGTTGGACTTTTCGGGCTCTACAGCCTGATAGCAGACCTGACGGTCAGCCTGGCGGGGATTGGTGCCCAATCGAGCGGTGTTCGGCAAGTAGCCGAAGCCG
>Ga0310811_10012607_pt1 | contig 10974 bp, 11 predicted proteins | sample YCmetagenome_FD_207642 | JGI IMG/M metagenome (GOLD analysis project Ga0310811, IMG submission 207642) | Soil microbial communities from experimental microcosm in Duke University, North Carolina, United States - YC | ecosystem: Engineered > Artificial ecosystem > Soil microcosm > Unclassified ...
GTCAAAGGATCAGGAATGAGTTTGGTCAGTAAGGCTCGAACTCGATACAGCATCAACACACTCACAAACTGAGGGATCAGTGACGGGATCGGTCAGCGAGGCTCGAGTTCGACATAGCATTAACACATTCACAACCTGTCAAGGGATCAGTAATGGATTCGGTCAGCGAGGCTCGAGCTCAACAAAGTATCAACACACTCACAGGCTGTCAAGGGATCAGGGGCGAGTTTGGTCAATGATGCTCGAGCTTGACAGAGTATCAACACACTCACAGTCTGACAAGGGATCAGAGACGAGTTCGGTCAGCGAGGCTCAAGCCTAAAAGAGCATCAACACACTCACACGCTGTCAATGGATCAGAGATGCGTTCGGTCAGTGAGGCTTGAGCTGGACAGAGCATCAACACACTCACAACCTGTCAAGGGATCAGCGACGGGTCCGGTCAGCGAGGCTCGAGCTCGACGGGGCATAAACACACTCACATCCTATCAGGGGATCAGGTATGAGTTCGGTCAGCAAGGCTCGAGCTCAACAAAGCATCAACACACTCACCCCCTGTCAAGAGATCAGAGACGGGTTCGTCAGCGAGCTCAAACTCGACAGAGCATCTGAATTTAACACACTCACAACCTGTCAAAGGATCAGCAATGGATGCGGTCAGCAAGCTCGAGCTCGACAAAGCATCAACACACTCACAACCTGTCAAAGGATCAGGGATGGGTTTTATCAATGAGCTCGAGCTCGACAGAGCACGAACAGACTCACATCCTGTCAGGGGATCCGTGATGTGTTCCGTCAGTGAGTTTCGAGCTCGACAAAGCATCAACACACTCACAACCTGTCAAGGAATGAGGAACAGGTTCAGTCAGCGAGGCTCGAGCTCAACAGAGCATCAATACACTCACATCCTATCCGGGGATCAGGGACAGGTTTGGTCAGTGAGGCTCGAGCCGGGAAGAGCATGAACAGACTCACATCCTGTCAAGGAATCAGCGACAGGTTCTGTCAGCGAGGCTTGAGCTCGACAGAGTATCAACACTCACACCCTGTCCAGGGATCAGCGACGGGTTCAGTCAGCGATTTCCAGCTCGACAGAGCATCAAGACACTCACAGGCTGTCGAGGGATCAGCGATGGATTCGGTCAGAAAGCTTGAGCTTGAAAGACCATCGACAGACTCACCCCCTGTCAAGGAATCAGGGACGGGTTCGGTCAGCCAGGCTTGAGCTGGCCAGAGCACCAACACACTCACAATCTGTCGAGGGATCAGGGATGGGTTCGTTCAGCGAGCTCGAGTTCGACAGAGCATCAACATACTCACAGCCTATCAAAGAAAAAATAGACAGATTCGGTCAGCGAGGCTCGAGCTTGCCAGGGATCAACACACTCACACCCTATTGAAGAATCAACGATGGATTCGGTCAGCAAGCTTGAGCTCGACAGAGCATCAGAACACTCACACGCTGTCAAGGGATCAGCGACGGGGTTCGGTCAGCGATACTGGAGCTCAAAATATCATCAACACACTCACGCGCTGTCAAGGGATCAGCGACGGGGTTCAGTCAGCGAGGCTTGAGCTAGACAGAGCATCAAGACACTCACATCCTGTTAGGGATCAGAGACGGGTTCGGTCAGCGAGCTCGAGCCCAACAGAGCATCAACACACTCACCCACTGTCAAGAGATCAGGAACGGGTTCGGTCAGCGAGGCCCGAGCTGGACGGAACACCATCACACTCACATACTGTCAATGTATCAGTAATGGGTTTGGTCAGTGAGGCTCGAGCTTGACAGGGATTAACACGCTCACACTCTGCCAAGGGATCAGGGACGGGTTTGGTCAGCGAGGCTCGAGATCGCCAGGGATTAACACACTCACACCCTATCAAAGAATCAGGGACGGGTTCGGTCAGCGAGGCTTGAGCCCGACAGAGTAACAACACACTCACCGACGTCAGGGGATCAGCAACGGGTTTAGTTGGCGAGGCTGGAGCTGGATAGAGTACCAACACACTTACAAACTATCAGGGTATCAGCAACAGGTTCAGTCAGTGATGCTCGAGCTCAACAGAGCATCAACGCACTCACAGACTGCAAATGGGTCAGCAACGCCTCAGGTCGGTATGCTGACAGAGATGAACAAACGTACTATCTATAGATAATCGTCAAATATAAATGAGGCGTTTTCGAAGATTCATACAATCTCACTGAATCGCATGGGAACCATTTACCCAAATCATTTACAATCTGGCGATCAGATTTCCCAAACATGCGCGATGATATCGCCTTGGTGGAGTCAAGATGGCGTGCAAGTGACCTTGACACACCGAGTTAAATCTGACCACAAATATTTGAAGATTGAGGAATTACCTTTCAACCGCATATTTCATGCACACCTCCAAGGTAGTCCTCTGAGTGGAAACAAACAGGCGCTTGAATGTATCATCATTCAGAGTTTCAGCCGTGCGTTCAATAAGTGGCCCGCAGTCTGCGTCATCCTTGTGCATATCTGGATGTCCAAGAACAGAGATAGGCAGCAAATTGATTATTAGCAGCTCGACAATTAGTTGACTTACCAGGCAAGCATATGTGGCACCTCGGAGGACGTTGGTTGCCCTTGCGGTTGTAGATAAGCTTTAGCTGTGGCCCATTGGAAAATGCTTCTTTGGCATGCTGCGGGGCCAGTGCTTCAGCAACTTTTCTCGATACCCCCTTACTTATTAGCTCTGCAAATTCATCGTCGTAAAGAGCGTCAAATTTAGTGAACAATACTATTACTGGAACTGAGAATTGTAAATCAGTCGATAATAAACCATGACGGATCAAAAACCTACTGCTTCCAGTGTCGCACTGAGAAAAAAACTTGACTTCCGCTTCCGTGAAAGACCTGCTGTCTTCATCCATCGGAATGCAGTACCTATGCCAGAGATGTAAGATAGCGCACGCCAAAAAATGACCAAGTACCATATGACATGGATTCGATCACTCAAACTTCTCTCCTTAAAACGCCTTGCGATAAAGGTCTTCACCTTGTCGAATTCAGATTGTCCTCCTGCCTTAAATCCACGTGAATCGTGAAAGACAAATCCTGGGTTGTTTCGAAACACCATTTCATTCTCGATATCGTGTACTCCGCGCTGAGAACTCGTCACAGGATGTTACCAATCATCAAGAACACACCCTACCTCTCTTGATGCCATCAACACAGCGGGATCAATCTGATTTCCGATGTTCATGGGTCAATCAGTCTTAGCACACTACTATTTTGTTTTGCACCTTTTCCCCGTCACTGTTGTATATTTCTGGGTTCTCCCTTGTCTTGCAAACCCTCTGGAGGATGGTGGTTTTTCCTGCGTTCGCTCTTCCTATGATGAGGATTCAGAAACGCCTGAATTTCTCTCTTAACTTTGAAGCACCGAGGAATGTGACTGTGTGAACTCTCTGAGCGCCCTGTGTCGAAATTTCCTAATTAAATTTCCCCACGGCCCTCCAGGTAGGAACCTTTTGCATCAGGTAACTAGAGCACTATTGACTCGGAAGGGAGCTTCATTCGCAACTTTCACATCCAACAGACTGTAGGTTGCCATGAAATGTCACTAGCAGCCTTGAAATGACAACACAATAATCCTCACCCTTACCCGACGCTGATGGTGCTTTTGCCGTGTCCCTGCTCTCAGGAAGTATGTGTTCATGTCTTTTGATCTGCCTACCTGGCACTGATCGTGCTTTTGCAGTGTCCTGTCCTCAGGAAGTACGTGTTCTCGTATTTTGATATGCCTACCTGGTGTTTATCGTGCTAACGTTGGGATGGCGCGCACTCGAATTGCAATTGGTAAGGTCTGACGCGCTAGTTTGTATCTGTATCATACCTCATACACCTACACATGTGCAGTGACACACGCCACTGACATGTGACTGGCACCAACTGATCCCGTTCCTTCCAGCTTATCTTTGAAGCACACCGACCATGACGAGTATCAAACATCTCGACCACTGCGAAATAGACGCCTGCTTATTCGACGTATTCGATACCGTCCTTGACTGGCACAGTACGGTCACTCGTCAGGTCGCCTGCCTCAGCAAAGAACTGCTTCTCGAAGGTAAATATCAACTCTCACATTCACGTAAAATGATCTCATACTGATTTCATATATAGGACGCGGTCGATTTCGCAGAAGAACGGGGAGCCGAATATTATGCTCATGAGTAAGTCTGTCGCTCTTCGATGTTGGTACCCAGATCATGACGTGAACAGTAAAAACGTTTCGCAGGGCGGAGAAGGTACCGTCAACGCAGACATCATGCACTGACAAGTAATTCCTCCTCCATGCACACGACCTATGTTTGACCATATCACAGATACTGGACGATATGCTCACCACCGGCCACGTTGGTCTCCTCTTGAAGACGTCTGAGGCGAATCCGATTGTGAAGAACCGACTATGATCTGGCACAACTTGGACGGTACGAATTTTTAGGAAAATCCTGACCGATCACCCCTTAATTTTATTATTAGCATATCAGGACACCATCCCCGGCCTGACAGAACTTAAACGCCATGTCAACATCCTCGCTCTATCAAACGGAAACTTCAGATTGCTTCTCGATCTGGTAATCGAGTCTCCACATTACGAATCAGACCTTTCCTCTAATCAGTGTTATAGGCAAAGAACCAAGGTGTTCCCTGGGATGGTATATTTTCATCCGAACTATTCGGATCCTACAAACCGTGCGTCTTGATCGCTTTTACATCCCCCTCGCCTGATGTCTGCGCAGGAACAAAAAAGTTTACGAATCCGCAGCATACCCATTTCGTCAGATCCGTTTGTCTGTCTCCCGATGGATGTCATCTTGTCAGTGCATCACATGACTACTCAGTTCGCATCTGGGACCTCGAAACTAATGAGGAAGTGGGAGGTCTACTCTGGCACGACGATTATGTCTCGCCCGTGGCTATGTCCTCTGATGGTCAATACCTTGCCAGTGCTACCTCTGGACCGAGTGCAAAAGTCTATGTGTGGAACCTGGAAGCAGTACTCAAGCGCGCTCGTGGGATTGGCGTGCGTCTGCACATTCTCGAGTCAGTGTCTTTTCTAAATAGTTTTGTGCATCGGTCAGGACAATGCAGAACCCAATACGAGGCTCAAGGCGAGTTGTTATTTTATTTTCTTTCATATCTCTTCTGACCTCTTTATTAGGAACATGCAGCTCAATCCAGAGATGTGCGCTAGTCAATTGCGAATAACCTAATCCTTTCTCATTCATCTCATCAGACCACTCTCCCGCCTAGACGACAAACCAACAACAGAGGCTTAGCGAGATATGTGGGTCCAGTTTGATCCTTACTGAGTTCTTGTTAGGCTTGACACTGAGACAGGGCAATGACTTCTGGGGTGATGACACGAATCGTATGCCTCATCGCTCATCGGATACATCTCCGCTTGGTCTGCGCAATTTGTTCGGTTCCCTGCGATCCGGTACTCAACCTACAACTCCGGCCCCGACGAATAAATTTTAGCTTATTTCCTGTGACAATCTCCAGGCGTCCGGCCATTATGGCCCCTTGCCGCGACGAAGATGTGAGTAGTTCATCACCCTATGCTTGTCCCTCTTTGACGTCATTGCCATTAATTCTACAGAGATATGGTATAACTCCCGATGCAGAAGCAGAAGAGGCTATGCGACGTACGAATCGCAACACGGCAAACAGCTCGACACAGCAAGGACAAGCTGTAGCAGGGCCGCAGGGGTCCCACGGACGACCAACACAGAGTGCTCAGCGACAATCTCCTGATTTCGGAGAAGGGGACACATTGATAGGATGCTGTGGGCTTTACCTTGTTCGTCGTCGGCCCGCATTGAACTAGTCCTTCCGTTAATCTAAGAGGCCGGTATTGTGGTTCTTACGAGTAATGATTCCTTGACGTGCACGAGCCAATAAAACAGTGATGTTTGATCTCTTACTGGCTCATATGATTTCTAATGACAACCGTCAACCTTGTATTTGCCAGAGTTGTTCTATTCAATGAATCGATCTTGTTATTTGCATCGGAATTGATATGGCACTCGTATGCTTTGATTTGTACCCTCATAATTCCTGAACCTTCGTACGGTCCAAAAGAACTTCGTCCAGGTAATCCGTGCAGTTAAGCCCACACTAGGAATATCTGTGTCATCATCCGTTATCGGTACTACCGTCCGCTTCGAACAACTTTACCACTGCACTCATGGCAACATCTTCCGCAACCGTATTCTCGGCAGAGATGCGAGCGGCATTTTCAGAAGCCGTTCCAATTTTTCGAGAGATCGGAGCAGCGTGCGGTTTGCAGACCATATTCGAAGCATCAATGCATCACCCTTCAATCAGTCCTCTGACCCATTGGTGACGAAGTGAGTTCACCACAGGTTTTTGCTAGGATACATTGACGATGGTATGCATAACTTCATGGATGTGAACTGGCAGGACAACGAGCCCTAAGCCAGCTGACATGGCGATTGGCCCCCGAGCTAATGACAACCATGTGGTACCTCACCAGGGTTGCGAGGGAAACCGCGGGTACCGAGACGATATTTGTAGATTTGGAGGCCGCAACAGATGATGAAATGCTAGGTGCTATTCAGGAGAACACCAAGGTTTGTCTTTCATCAGTTAAATCTAGCTTATTACTAACACGAACCCTTCAGCTTATCTGGATCGAATCACCGACGAATCCCACCCTGCGACTAATTGACATTCCGCGTATAGTAGGTCTTGCGTGCCGGGCTCCGTCGAAGCCCCTCGTTCTGGTTGACAACACGTTCCTCTCTCCATTCTATGGCTCCCCACTCCTACAGGGCGCGGACATCGTCATTCATTCCCTCACGAAATATATCAACGGCCACTCCGATGTTGTGATGGGCGCTGCCATCCTCCTCTCTTTGTCCACACCAGACAGAGACTACGATAGCCTCGTCCAAAAGCTCCGTTTCCTCCAAAATGCCCATGGCGCGGTGCCGAGTGCATTCGACTGTTGGCTCGCCCAGTGTGGAGCCAAAACTCTTGCAGTGCGGATGAAGGCCCATGGTCTGAATGCACTCCGCGTCGCTTCCTTCCTGACGTCTCACCCTGCCGTCGAACACGTCATTTACCCTGGTCTCGCTTCGCACCCTCTACACACCCTAGCACGCAGCTCCCTCAGCCCACGCACACGGCAGTTCCTTAGCACTCTACCGTCATCAAGCCTTGCGCACGGTATACCATACGGCGGGATGGTCTCATTCCGTCTACGTGGTGGTGCAAGAAGTGCAGAGGCACTTCTACCGAAACTTAAGCTGTTCACCCTTGCTGAGAGTTTGGGTGGTGTAGAGAGTCTTGCGGAGCTACCTGCGAGGATGACGCATGCGAGTATCCCGCCGGCGGAGCGTGAAGCGTTGGGTATTGAGGGGCTGGTTCGCTTGAGCTGTGGCATTGAGGGAGCAGAGGATTTGGTAGAGGATTTGAGGGATGCGTTGGATGGCCTGGAGGATGAGGACAGTGGGTGTGAGAGTGGGTTGATGACGCCGTCTGATCTGAGTGATGATTGGCTTGGTGCGGCTAATGGTGCGAATGGGCTGCATTGAGTGTAGATTTTGGAGTTTATTATCTTAATCATTTATGTCTATAGATGGTAAGACTGTTAACGTCTTATTAGTGCACAAGGTTCGAATCTCTCGAGAACACACGATCAGTGAAGTATGTTACGGTGGATATGCAGAAAAGGGCGTGCGGCTCAATCATGTGTATGGTTGGAGAGGTTCGGCTGGCAATGTGCCTGCCTCTGGCAGACAGAAGCGTATGGCCTCAACGTGATGACGAACGTTGCCTAGTACTGACCAAGCCACGCAAATGGTGGGTTGCACTACTCCCCGCTGAAGGGGTAGTACCTCACCCGACCGTGGAGGCAAGAATTGACGCCTGGATTACAGCATCTCACTGCACATGTTATCGTCGATCATCACCTAAGCAGGGCGCCTGCAAGTACAGCATCTAACAGGTTTCTTCATTACCTCCACTATCACTAACGTCCCCAATTATCATCACGGTCATGTCAGTGAAACAGAGAGAGGCAAATCGAGGAGTGCTGTCAGACTCATCAGTATTAGTTGCTCCCCTGAAACGTGAAACGAATCCGCCACCCTATGGTGCACAGCACCGCCAGGATGCACTTTGGGAAGGTGAGCTATTATATTGTGAAATCGATCAACTGACTTGATATCAAGCAGGAGGGAATGAGGCGCTCCCTCCTATGTGGACAGAGAGTAAGGTGGTGGGGATTGCCGAACCACTATATTACGATGAGGCACTCTTTATAAATACATATCAACGACCTTTACCAGGAACACGACTAGGTGAGCGATAAAAAGTGCGATGAGAACGAGGAACTCACGGTCAAGCATAGACTTCTCTGGGTTGCTCATTCCTGGATGCGAATGGCACATCTCACCACTCGGTCGGTCCTACTTCATTAATCACAACACTCGGACCACATCGTGGAAGAAACCAACACCAGAACGTCCAGCAGGGAGTTTGATGCCAGAGTGCATCATCAAGTGTGGCAGCTCGTGGTACAATAACAACCTTGCCTGGTTGGGCACCAGTGAGGATATAATGAGTGTCTCGGATGGTTCAATTCGCCGGTGGACAAGAGCTGGACAGCCAGTAGGAAAGCCATTCAACAATGAGGGAGGAGTTGTAAACAGAATAGCGGTGTCTCCAGATGGATTGAGAGTCGTGGGCGAATGCGAAGATGGCGGAGTGCGACTATGGAACATAAAGGACGGGAGCTTGGTAGGTCAACCGTGGGAGGGGAATCATGATAGAGTGAGGTGACTCGATTGGTCTCTGAATGGGGCGGAAGTAGCGGGAGGATTTGAAGACGGCACTATAGGACGATGGAACCCAGCCACTGGTCGACAAATTGCACCTCCAATAAAGGGAAGTGATAAATGTGTGAGGACAATCAAATACTCTCCACAAGGCGAAAAATTCGCGAGCGGCGGTCAAGACGATATGATCCGCGTGTGGTCAAAGGACGGCGAGCTGCTCATCAAGGTCGAGGGACATAAAAGCTGGGTGATATCATTATGTTGGTCCAAGGATGGCGCATACATCTTCTCTGGCTCATTTGATCACACCATCCGAAAATGGCAATCGATTGACGGGGAACAACTCGTCGTTTTTCACGGTCATACCGATTTCGTCAGATCCGTTTGTCTGTCTACCGATGGATGTCATCTTGTCAGTGCATCATATGACTACTCAGTTCGCATCTGGGACCTCGAAACCAATCAGCAAATTGGAGACCCACTCTGGCATGACGATCACATCTCGGCCGTGGCTATGTCCTCCGATGCACAATGCCTTGCCAGTGCTACCTTTGGGCTGGGTGCAAAAGTCTATGTGTGGAACCTGGAAGCAGTACTCAAGCGCGCTCGTGGGATTGGCGTGCGTGTGTACATTCTTGAGTCAGTGTCTTTTCTAAATAGTTTTGTGCATTGGTCAGGACAATGCAGATTCCAATATGAAGCTCAAGGCGAGTTATTCTACATTTCTTTCATACCTCTTCTGAATTATTTATCAGGGACATGCAGCTCGATCCAGAGATGTGCGCTAGTTAATCATGAATAACCTAATCCTTTCTCATTTATCTCATCAGATCACTCTCCCGCCTAGACGACAAAGCAACAACAGAGGTTTGGCGAGATATGTGAGTCCAGTTTGATCCTTCCTGAGCTCTTGCTAGGCCTGACCCTGAGACAGGGCAATGATTTCTGGGGTGATGACACGAACCGTATGCCTCATCGCTCATCAGATACAACATCTCCGCGTGGTCTGCGCAATTTGTTTGGTTTCCTGCGCTCCAGCACTCGACCTACAAATCCGTCCTCTTCAATTCAACTCCGGCCCCGACGAATAAATTTTAGCTTATTTCCTGTGACAATCTCCAGGCGTCCGGCCGTTGTTTCCCCTTGCCGTGACGAAGATGTGAGTAGTCCATCACCCAATACATGTCCCTTCCCGACGCATTGCCATTAATTTCACAGAGATATGGCATAACTCCCGAGACTGATGCAGAAGCAGAAGAGGCTATGCGACGTACGAATAGCAACACGGCAAACAGCTCGACACAGCAAGGACAAGCTGTAGCAGGGCCACAGGGGTCCCACGGACGACCAACACAAAGTGCTCAGCGACAATCTCCTGATTTTGGAGAAGGGGAATATTTGATAGGATGCTGTGGGCTTTATCTTGTGCGTCGTCGACCTGCATCGAACTAGTTTTTCCATCGGTTTATGATGGAAGTTATGTCGTCCTTCTGCGAAACGATTCCTAAGTGCGCATGAGTCAACGCAAGCACTTGAGGATGGAATAGTGGATGTAGTGGAGGATTCGAGTGTGCACTGGATGGGCTGGAGGATGAGCCAAGTGAATCAGGGAATGGGTTGGTGATGCCAGCGTATGAGTGATGATGGGCCTGGTGCAGCTCAGCTGATGACTTGAATATGTTTCAGATGTGCGTAACATCATCACTGTACTGTGAAAAATTGGACCATTGTAAGGATTGATCATCCTTTAAGCACTGACAAACACCACAGAATAGAGCCCTACCTTAGATCAGCATGTGACTTACAATACAAATAAACCTTACGTCTCACACCCGAACAACACTCCTTTCTTTTTCCTTTTCACTATCTTACTGTGTGTCCACAAACACACTATATCCGTTCCTTCACCTTATCTTTCCTATCTATCTGTTTTCCAAGCAGAAGGGCCTTCGGCCGTCCCCGTCCCCTTATTTCCTTTTATGGTAGCATCCCCCTCGGGGGAACGCCTTGGACATGAATTTTCATCTCGTCAACGTCCCCCGTCCCCTTTCTCACGGCCGTCGTCCCCTCTTCTTTTTATTCCCACAGCCCTCGAACGTCCCCCGTCCCCTCTCCCACGTCCCCGCCGTCCC
>Ga0310811_10012609_pt1 | contig 10974 bp, 9 predicted proteins | sample YCmetagenome_FD_207642 | JGI IMG/M metagenome (GOLD analysis project Ga0310811, IMG submission 207642) | Soil microbial communities from experimental microcosm in Duke University, North Carolina, United States - YC | ecosystem: Engineered > Artificial ecosystem > Soil microcosm > Unclassified ...
TTTGAGCTTAAAAAGTCGCAGACGGTTGGGAACGGCGTTATTATCTTAGAATATCAACCGATCCATTGAGATCATTACCGGCCGCCCGGTGTTCATATCCGAACAGCTTTGCGCGCCCTTAAAAATACAATTGTTTGAATATAAGCTGCTTGGTCTATTGGCATTCTCTTGGCTCGTAGAACGGATATGTTCAAGCACTATCTCATCGCCGCGTGGCGTAACCTAACCCGGCATAAGCTATATTCTGCGATCAATATCCTCGGGCTTGCCACCGGGATGGCTGCCTGCATCGTGATCGTGTTGTTCGTGTATTACGAACAGAGCTTCGATAGCATGCATCATAAGAACATCTACCGGCTCAACAATGTGTCGAAATTCGCCAACACGTCGAGCTCCGAGAAGAGTGCCATAACCGGTTTCCCGATGGGGCCCACGCTGAAAGCCGAATTCCCCGAGGTCCTGAACTACAGCCGAATCGATCTGAATCGTCAATATGAGATGACGTATGGCGAGAAAAGAGTGTTCTTCCCGCAGACCTGCTTCGTGGACACCGGTTTTCTGCAGGTGTTCGACTTCCCGCTGCTGGAAGGGGACCGGCAAACCGCCCTGCAGAAGCCGAACAGCATCGTGCTGACCCAATCGGCGGCACGGACATTATTCGGCGCTACGGATCCCATCGGCAAGACCGTTGTGCATTTCGGAACGGATACCCTTCTTTTTACCGTGACGGGCATCCTGAAAGACGTGCCACCCAACTCCCAGCTTCAATTCGATGCGCTGCAATCTTTTAATACCGTCTACAAACCGGATTGGATGGATCGGGGAGACCATATGGTATATACCTACCTGGAGCTCGCGCGGAATACTGACATGGCCGCACTGGAAAAGAAATTCCCCGCCTACCTGAAAAAACACCGGATCGGAGACGAACACCATCAGTACGACCTCTTCCTCCTGCCGCTCGGGGATGTCCATGCCAATGCCGTCGATATCCTCTATGACGAGATGAATTTCCAGAAATTCGATAAGCGCTATACCCGCATTTTCATGGGTATCGGTGTTTTGGTGCTGCTCATCGCCGCTATGAATTTTATCAACCTGGCCACTGCCCTGTCGGCGGAACGGTGCAAAGAGGTGGGCATCCGAAAAGTGAGCGGCGCCATACGCTCTCAGCTGGCAGTCCAGTTCGTTGGCGAGACCATCCTGCTGTCCCTGATCGCGTTGGTCATCGCCCTGGGGTTGGTGAGCCTTGTGCTGCCGTATATCGACAAACTCAGTGGGCGGAGCCTGAGTCCCCTTTTCGCCCAGCATCCCGGACTGCTGGCGGCGGTGTTCCTTGGGACGATCGTGCTTGGGGTGTTATCGGGGTTGTACCCGGCCTTTTACCTGTCTTCTTTTCAGCCGGTAAAGGTCCTGAAAGGCGGGGGCGACACGGGCAAGAGCAAGGGCCGGTTCAGGAGTATCCTGGTGGTGGCGCAATTCTCCAGCGCCATATTCCTGGTCATAGCAACCCTTCTTATCTTTCGCCAGCTGAATTATATGGAGAAGCAGGACCCGGGATTTAACCGGGACCAGGTGGTCACCATACCGCTGCATGGGATTACGGCGAGTAAATATGCCTTACTCAAAGAGGAATTATCCCTCAATCCATTGGTGACCGGGGTCACCGGGGCGCAGGACCAATTGGGAAGTGCTTTGAATACGATGGGATTTGGGTTCTGGCCCGGCAACGCACCCATGCGAGTATTGTTCACCCCCGGAATATTCGTGGACCCCGATTATCTCAGCGTTTACAAGATCCCGCTGGTGGCGGGCCGGAATTTTTCCCCGGACAGATCCGCCTTCAGGAAAGAATTCATCATCAACGAAACGCTGGCCAGGCAACTGCTCAAAGATGAGCCCCGGACGCCGTTGTCCTGGCTGATCGGTAAACATTTGGGGGATGATACCTTGTGCCGCATCGTCGGCATTTGCAAAGACTTCAACTTCAATTCCCTCCACTATAGGATCGAACCCCTGTTCCTTCTCGACCAGGGCGCCAGCAGCTTCAGCCTATTATCGGTAAAGATCAACGGCCGTCAGGCCAGGCAGGCGATAGCGTTTATCCAGTCCAGCTGGAGAAACGTTTTGCCGGAGTATCCGTTCAGCTACCAGTTCCTGGACGATCGCTTCAGGGAACTGTACCGGACAGATACGCAGATCTCCCAGATGGTGGCGATGATGGCCGGCCTGGCGATCCTTATCTCCTGCCTGGGGTTGTTCGGCCTGGCCTCCTTTTCTGCAGAGAAGCGGACCAAGGAGATCGGTATCCGCAAGGTCCTGGGAGCCTCGGTGCAGGACGTCGTCTTCCTGCTAACAAAGCATTTTATCGGGCTGGTGGGGATCGCTAACGGGATCGCGTGGCCGCTGGCCTGGCTGGCGCTCCACCGATGGATACAGGACTATGCGTACCGGGTCGCCATCAGCTGGTGGGTGTTCGCACTGGCGGGCATAACCGCGCTGGGGGTCGCGCTTGGGACGGTCAGCTTTTTGGCGATAAGGGCGGCGAGAAATAACCCGGTCGAGAGCCTGCGAGTGGAGTAGATCCGCGCCGGCAAATTTGTTTCCCCTTTTTCCAACTTTTTCATCTTTTGCTACTCTTATTGACAGGTTTTTTGTAATCTTTCGGTAGACGCTTGCAGCAGCCAACCCACATACAGGATTTGACCGTAGTCAGGGCCGGACGGGGCGACCGCAGTGCCCAGGCGGACCTTTACCGATATTACAGCAAGGCGATGTACAATATCTGTATCCGGATGACGGGTAATCCTACCGACGCCCAGGACATACTGCAAGATGCATTTATAGAAGCCTTCCGTCACCTGGGGCAAGTAAAGCAACCCGGGGCCTTTGCCGGATGGTTGCGACGGATCGTGATCAATAAATGTATTCAGTGGAGTAAAAATCATGTCCGGTGGCGTAGCCTGGACCGGGATGGAATGGTGCTTATCGAAGAACCTGAAACGGTATGGTGGCTGAATATCCCGCTTCAACTGGTGCAGGAGGAAATAAAGAACCTACCCGGGGGCTGCCGGGAAGTGTTCGTCCTCTTTGCGCTGGAAGATTTCGGACACCGGGAAATTGCAAAGAGCCTGGGCATTTCCGAAAGCACCAGCAAGAGCCAGTACCAGCGCGCGAGGAAGCTGCTGAGAGAAAGGATAACCCAAAAAACGCATCTCGATGGATAAGCTGAAAGAATATTTGCTCCGCCACAAAGCGGACCTCGACGTGGATTCCCCGGCCAGCGACGCCTGGGACTCCATGGAGTCGAAATTACCAAGCCCCGGATCTTCGGGGTGGGTGGTAAAGTATGCTGCCGCCGCGTGTGTTATTGCATTGGCAGGTGTGGGGCTGTGGATGGGGACCAGGGGTCATAAGGCCGTCCCCGATACGGTCTTACATGAAAAACCCATCCCGAAGGAAGAAAAGGCGCCCAGTAAGGACATAGTCCGGAGTGATGTCCCTCCAAAACGGGCGCCACGCAAAGGCAGGTCCCAAAAGCCGGCGGAGCTGTCCGATATCATCGGCGCCATCGATAAGAGCTATTCCGGCCTCATCGACTACCAGCTGAAAAAATTGCGGGCCACTCCTTTATATGCGGAAAATGGCAACTATTTTTCTTTTTATATCGAACAATTCAAACAAATGGAGCTGGACGAACGGGAAGTGAGGAACGCTATAAAAGCCTATGGGCTGACCAACCAGTTCCTGGATCAGCTGATCAATGTCTACCAGCAAAAGCTCAACCTATTGAAAAACCTACAGACTGAGATCAATAAAATGAATAATAAAGTGAGAGAGAGGCAAACGCCGGCAGATGGGCGAGAGGTACATTATCTGAACATTTAAGACATTTTATGATAAAGAATATCATCAGCCTGAAAGCCTGTCTGCTGCTTTGCATGATCGGTGGAGGTCTTCATGCCCAGGAGGCCAGATTAATAGAGGTTACGGATGAGCTTTCCTGTGATGCTGCGCCGACGGTGTTCATCGGCAATATCATCCGCAGGGTCACGGTCCGGACTACGCATGAGAACAAGGTGAGATTGGTTACGACCGTTGCTTATGAGGGTAAGAGCGGGTATACCAATGAAGATTGGCTGAACAAGCTGGAATTGAAGGTGAGTGGAAATGCGGGGTATGTGAATGTAAAGTGTGGAAATATGCAGCCGATATGGTCTTCCCCTGGCCGGGATGCATCCAACCGGCCGCCAAGAAGGCGGATACTCGATAATCTAACCCCCAACGGTACGGTTGTTTTCGATTCAGACGGTCACTGGCGGTACAAAAAGGGGAATATCCGGCGCGATATTGTCATCTATGTCCCCATGGGTTCAAAGCTGGAGCTGGATTCGAGGTATGCCGAGATCATCCTCGACAGCAATGTCCGGGAGGTGAACGCCCGGATCACGAGTGGGGGTCTTACCATGAAAGATGCCGGCAGGCTGATTTTGAACAGTACTTATGGGAGCGTGTATTCCGGCAATATCGGTCATGCGGAAGTGAAGCTGAACCATGGCTGGTTTCATGCAAAAGACATCTTCACGCTCGACTTCGAATCAAAGGTCTCCACCGTCGAGCTGGGAGCTATCGGCAAGCTAAAAATAAACAGCAATGGCGACCAGTACGACCTGGATGAGGCAGGGACGATCGATGGTGAAAAGAATTATGGATCGCTAAGGGTCGTTACGTTGAAAAGCTCGCTGGACCTCACGGGTGTCAATGCCGATATCACGGTACACAATATAGAGCCGGACGTCACTCTTGTAAAGATCGACGGCCAATACGCGAATCTTCGATTACCGGTGGATAATTTAAAGAATTATACGGTCCATTTCGAGGGGAGCGGCAGCAATGTATATACGCCTTTCGAAAGGCCTCCTTCCACCGACGGCTCCTTTATTGTAAGGGTAGGCACCGGAAAGAAGAATTCCTTCCAGCTAAAATGCAGCAACTGCAATTTGGATATGAAGTAACCACTCTTTTATTATACAAAAAACCTGTTTATGAAAAGACAATTTTCTTTTCTATGGGTGGCCTTTGCCATCCTGGCAGCCATCCCCGGCTGTAATCCTTCTTTTCCATCCACCCAGCCGCAGGGGTCCGCCCTGGTGACCGTCGAGTACAACCATGCTTCGGTGGAGCAAATTGTGGGACTCCTCCGGTCCGGCAGGGGAAAGGATATCAACGTGGCGGCAGATGGTTCCACCATCACGGCGGCCTTCAGCCCGGTGGATACGCCTGCCAGGAGGCTCGCACAAATCCTGGAGGATCTGAATCATTTGCCGGGCGTGATGCATGTCGACGTCCGGGAGAACCCCCGGCCGGTCCTGCAAAGCTTCTAGCTGTTCTTCTACCCGATTTTAGGATTATATTTATAGGGCACTAAACCCTTCGAACATGAATCCTAATCTCTTTCTTTTGCGTTTGACAATATACGCGGGTCTGATGACGCTGGCCGGCAGCGGTGTACAGGCACAGGGGACCTTGCTGCTGCGGCAGCCGACGCTGAGTGCTTCGCTCGTCGCCTTTGCATACGGCGGCGATATCTGGGTCGCCGACAAAAATGGCGGCGAGGCCCGCCGGATCACTAGCACTGCGGCAACGGAGAGCGATCCGCATTTTTCACCCGATGGGAAGTGGATCGCGTTTACTTCTATTCGCAGCGGCACCCCGGCCGTGTATGTCGTATCGGCGGAAGGCGGTATCCCTGCCCGGCTGACCTGGTATCCGTCGGCCACCAGCGCAAGGGGTTGGACGCCCGATGGCAAGCGGGTGGTGTATGCCTGCACCCGGGAGACGGCGCCTGTACCCTACAATCGTCTTTGGAGCGTTCCTGTGGGAGGAGGACCCTCTACCCTGCTGCCGGCGCCCTGGGGATTCGACGGGAGCCTGTCACCCGACGGCAAGAAGATCGTAGTGGACCGCGTGAGCCGCTGGGATGTGGAGTGGCGGCATTATCGTGGTGGACAGAATACGCCGCTGACGGTGCTCGACCTGGAGACGTTAAAGGAAACGGGCATCCCGGGGGAGCGAACGATGGATATCCACCCGGTGTGGCAGGGGGAGGAGATCTTCTTTTTATCCGACCGCGACTTTATCATGAATGTTTGGGCTTATTCGGTGGGTAAGGGAACGCTGCGGCAGGTGACGCATCTGAAAGCGGGCGATATCAAATGGCTGAGCGGCAACGGCAAAGAGCTGGTGTTCGAGCATGCGGGTACTATTTCCCTGGTGGACCCGGTCTCAGGGGTCGGCCGGCAGCTGGATATCCGCGTACATGGCGATTTCCCCTGGGCGGAGCCGCATTGGGAGAATGTGACGTCGAGAGCCCAGTCGGCATCGCTTTCGCCGACGGGTAAGCGCATCTTGGTGGAGGCGAGGGGGGATATTTTCACTGTTCCGATCGAGAATGGCAACGCCCGGAACCTGACGCATAGCAGCGATGTAGCCGACAGGGCGCCGACGTGGTCGCCGGACGGGAAATGGATCGCGTGGTTGTCGGATAAAGGGGGCGAAGGATATGCGTTGTATCTCACCGACCAGGAGGCGAAGGGAGAACCGAGAAGGATCGGCATCGGCGAGTCCAGGCTGGCCTGGGAGCCTTGCTGGTCGCCGGACAGCAAATACATCGCCTTTGAAGACAACAAGACAAGGATAAGAGTTATCGAGATCGCTACCGGGAAGATCAGCAATGTCGATGCAGGCGGCACCAATATCGAACGCGGCAATATGGGGTTGGTATGGTCGCCGGATTCGAAGTGGCTTGCCTATGCGAAAACGGGTGCGAATAGTTTCCGGCGCGTAATGGTGTGGTCGCTGATATCGGGGAAGACGGCGCCGTTGAGCGATCCGCTTGCCGATGCGACGCAGCCGGCCTGGGACCGGGATGGAAGACATTTGTATTTCCTGGCGAGCACGGATGCGGCGCTGGGTTCGGGTTGGGCCAATACGAGCTCGATCCTGGCGAGGCCGAGCTTTGCGGCGTATGTGGTGGTGCTGAGGAAGGAGGATGGACCGCCCTTCCCGCTGAAGAGTGATGATGAGGAGAAGAAGGATTCGGCGGCAGGTGCGCCAAAAAAAGATAGTGCGAAGAAGGACTCGGCGGCGGGGGTAAGGGTCGACTTCGAGAACCTGGACCGGAGGACTGTGGCGTTGCCGATACCTGTTGCGAATTACCGGGCGATGATCGCCGGGCCGAAGGGTTCGGTGTTTATCATGACATTCGATGGTACGCTGAGCCGGTTTGTGCTGGACACGAAGAAGTCCGATGAATATTCCCAGCATGTGAGCGAGGCGGATGTTTCCGCGAATGGTGAGAAGCTGCTGATCCGGAGCGGTGGGGTCTTTCGCGTGGTAGCGACGGGGAAGCCGCCCGCGGCCGGCGAGGGAACGGTGGCCGTCAACCTGCGAATGAATCTCGACCGTCTTGAAGAATGGAAACAAATCTTTACCGAAGCCTGGCGCTACGAGCGGGATTATTTCTACGACCCGGCACTGCATGGCCGGGACTGGCAGGAGGTGTGGGCCTACTATTCGCCGATGATCCCGTATATCCGGCACCGGAGCGACCTGACCTACCTGTTGGATCAGCTTGGCGGGGAGCTGAGCGTGGGTCACAGCTTCGTATTTGGCGGGGATTTCCCGGCGGTGGACACGTTGCGGGTGGGATTGCTGGGCGCGGACCTGGCGGCATCGCAGGGTCGCTGGCAGATAAAGCGAATTTATACGGCCGAGAGCTGGAACCCGGAGCTGAAGGCGCCGCTGGCGCAGCCGGGGCTGAAGGTTTCGGAGGGGGATTATATTTTGGCGGTGGACGGGGTGTCGTTGAATGCCGAGGGCGACCCCTATCAGCTGCTGGATGGGAAGGCAGGGCAGCAGACGATGCTGCTGGTGAATAATAGGCCTTCGACGGAGGGGGCCTGGCAGATACGTGTGGAGCCAGTGGCGTCAGAGTCTGCGCTGCGGCAGCGGGCCTGGGTGGAAGAGAACCGCCGCAAGGTGAATGAGCTGTCGGGTGGCAAGCTGGGTTATGTCTGGGTGCCGAATACCGGTGGGCCGGGGTTCGTATCCTTCAACCGTTATTTCTTTGCCCAGCAGGACAAAGCAGGGGCGGTGATCGACGAGCGATTCAATGGCGGGGGTAACCTGGACGATTATATGGTCGATCTGATGATCCGGCGGCAACGGGCGGCTATTACCAACGAGGTGCCGGATGGCGCCGCTTTCCGGCTGCCGGCGGGGATCCTTGGGCCAAAGGTTCTGCTGATCAATGAGCTGGCCGGGTCGGGCGGGGATTTCTTCCCGTGGGTGTTCCGGCATCAGAAGGTAGGACCGCTGATCGGGACGAGGACCTGGGGAGGATTGGTGAAATCATCCGTTCACTATGCTTTTGTAGATGGAGGGGCGATGACGGCGCCGGATAATGCGGTGTTCGATCCGGAGGCGCACCAGTGGATCGCGGAGAACCAGGGAGTAGCGCCGGATATCGAGGTGAAGATGGAGGCGGGGTCGGTGTCAAAGGGACATGATCTGCAGCTGGAGCGGGCGGTGCAGGAGTGTTTGAAGCTGCTGGAGAAGGAGCCGGGAGGACCCGTGGAGCACCCGGCGTATTCGAAGCCGGCGAGACCCTAGATGCGAGCCCGGCCGGGCTGATGAGCCTGGCCGGGGGTCACGAGCCTATTCGAGTGATAAAGCAGGGGCCGGAGCCGGAGTTGCGACGTATTTTTTCAGGAACTCTTTTTTCGAGTCTTTGTACCAGGCAACCATCCGGAGCTTTCGCAGGGTATAAATATAAACCCAGGCGAGGTCGAGCTGGCCGGGAAGAAATCCGCAGCGGGCGCTTCCGGGAAAGAGGTGGTGGTTATTATGCCATTCCCCTGCGAGCAATCCCGGCCTCGATTGGTTTATGGACAGATTGCTACGGTCGAAGTCGACGCCTTCCCGATGCTTTTCTTTTCCGCCGCCATGGCCGGTATAATTAAATGCCCGGATGAGCGCAAACCAAAGAAAGGCTGCCGAGAAGATCGCGCAGGCCAGCCCGGGTCCGCCGATAAGGGATAATACGGAGAACCAAAAGGTCCAATTGAGCACCCAGATGGCAACGGTGTAGAGGGGAGAGGCCAGGGAGCCCCATTTCCGATATTGCTTGTAAGAGTTCAATTTTACGCCCGTATGGTCCATAAAGTGCAAGGCCTTTTTGTACTCCTCTTCGGTCAGATCGAGTGAAACCCGTTGATGGTTAAATTCGGCAAGCATACGACATAGATCTCTTCGGGTACTGTTTTGATCGTGAGGTTCTGTGTAACGATACGCCAGATGGGATGGCTAAAGCCATACGACTTATGCGTGCAATACCGGTGGAACCAGATGGTCCCATGGGTGCCCATGACCACCATGGCGTAGACAACAACGGCGATCAGCAATTGCCAGGAAAAGTATTTGAACAGGAACAGGAAAAAGAAGGGAAGCATTCCCGCAAGCATCAGAAAGCTCACAAAGGAGATCCAATTCTTTCGCGTTCGGAAGATATTGATGCGTGAAAAAGCCTCCGACCAAAGCTGCTTTGTCGTGGGGACGACTAGCGCGTCGTTCTGGTCTTTCCAGCCATAGGAAGGGGCGTACAGAAGATTGTCAATAAATGAGCCTTTTACCATTTAGGGGTAGTTTAGAATATTGGACAAAAGATACGGGTGCTCCGGTTCTGCGAAGGCGCATTGCTGTAACGTTACCAGCGGCTTTTTTTGTATCCCCCACCACTATTATTGCCGCCACCGCCGCCGCGGAAAGGTTTGTTTTCTTTGGGCCTGGCCTCCGTGACCTTGATATTACGACCATCGACGGTTGCATCGTTGAGCTCCGTGATGGCTTTCTGGGCCGCGGCGTCGTCGCTCATCTCGACGAAACCGAATCCACGGGATTGGCCTGTGGCCTTGTCATTGATCACCCTTGCGGAAGTAACCTCGCCGTAGGGAGTAAAAAAAGCTTTCAGGTCCTCATCCTGAACATTGAAACTGAGGTTGGATACATATATGTTCATAACGTAAAATGACTGATAGTCCCGCTCAAGGTAGCCCTTTATTTCTAGAGTATAGCACAATATTTTGGTAAATTAGGTATTTATGGGTACGTACTAAGCTGCCTTATAAGTCTTTCGCCCCCGGATACCTGTGCTTTGAGCGTATCTTCATCAAAACTATGCCCGGTTGTAAGGGGCCTTAGGTGATCCTCCAACTGCTGCAGCAGCTGTTTGCATTTTTGGTTCGTTGAAGCCGACAGCTTTTCTCTCAGTATCCTGATCTTTTCGTAATCGACGATGCCTTCCCGTAATTTTTCGAACCGGATACCGCTGTTGGCGCCGGGGTATACCAGGTAACAATCTCCCGCGGGCCAGCTTCCGTGGCGGGCGTCCCTATTGGGGTCCTGCGTCCATGCATCATAAGCCCAGCGTAAGAATCCGCTGTAGCCATAAGCGGCAGCATACCAGCTGAGCCACCGGCCTTCTATCGGTGGCGAAAAAAGAAAGGTATTGGGTTTTGCAGGCTGACAACATACATAAAAAGTGGTTGTAAAACCCTTGCGCCTGCGTTGGGCAACGACATCCATCGGAGATTCCTTCTCCTTGACATAAGAATAGTCGTCCAACAGGTCCTTTAGCTCCGGGTGCCAGTCGCCGGCATAGGTGATCTTCCAGCCCTGCCAGTTCGCCTTTACGAATCGGATGGCCGTCAACGTTTCATCCAGGGGGTTTTCATTGATCCCGATATAGGTCCGGTCCAGCCAGCCCATTTTTGCGAGGTGGGCCCTCAGATCGTCGAGGAAGGGTCCCCAATATGCTTTGAAGGAATCCGACCCGGGCGGCCAGTAGACTATTTCATGGTTCCCTGTGGTGGCGTCGAGATATCGGAACCGGTATTGGCCGGGGACGGGCGTATA
>Ga0310811_10012610_pt1 | contig 10972 bp, 9 predicted proteins | sample YCmetagenome_FD_207642 | JGI IMG/M metagenome (GOLD analysis project Ga0310811, IMG submission 207642) | Soil microbial communities from experimental microcosm in Duke University, North Carolina, United States - YC | ecosystem: Engineered > Artificial ecosystem > Soil microcosm > Unclassified ...
GGCAGCGAGCCTGGTGCGGGTGAGGGCGGTGGCCGTGCTGACGAGGCTGGCGATGGCGGACTCGGGGTCCATGCCGTGGAGGTCGGTGAGGCTGAAGTAGGCCTCCGCGCTGACGACTACGGCGAGGTCGCGCTTGAGTTGCGCCAGGTCGGCGGAGGCGTCACCGTCGCCCGAAGCGGCGGGCGACAGGGCGTGGTCGATGAGGCCGAAGCGGAGGCCGGGGCGGGCGGTGGCCTCGGCGGGGTGGACGACGGTGGCGGCGATCATGGCGCGGACCACGCCCTGGCGGGCCTGGATGTGGCGGAGCAGGAACTCGGTCGCGGCGGCCACGCGCTCGACGGGGTCGCCGGAGCCGGCGACGGGGGCCAGGGCCTCCTCGGGGGTCGGGAGCTGGCCGGCGATCGCCTCGCTGAGCAGGCTCGCGAGGTCGGGGAAGTAGCGGTACGCCGTCGCCTCCGAGACCAGGGCCGCCTTGGCCACCTCCGGCATCGTCACCTCCCGGCCGGTGCGGCTCAGCTCGGCCGCCGCCCGCACGATCGCGGTGCGGGTGCGCAGCTTCTGGTTGACCCGGCCGGTCATCGGTGCCTCCTCGTCCTCGCCTCGTCCGGCTTGCATCCTATGCCGCCCGGTTCTTCGTGCCCGGCCGCACGACGGTGTCGACGAACTCGGCGATGGCGGCGAGGGTCGCGGCCGGCTCCTCGATCTGCGGGAAGTGGCCGGCGTTCGGAATCGGCGCGAAGCGGCCCGCGGGGAACGCCTTCGCGTAGCCGCGGCCGTAGCCGAGCGGCGCGATGCCGTCCTGCTCGCCCCAGATCACGAGCACGGGCAGGGTGACTCGGTGCAGCCGGGCACGCAGCTTCGCGTCGAAGACGAAGTGCTCGCCGCCGTACGCCGCCAGCGCCTGCTGGTTGGCGAAGGCGGCCGCGCGCTGCTCCTCGGTGAACGTGGAGAAGTCGGGGCGGAACTCCTCCTTGGCGAAGGAGAACTTGCCGATGTCGGCCGGGTTGATCCCGCGCACGTCGATGATCCGGTTCTCCTCCCTCACCGCGTGGATGCCGCAGGCGTTCATCAGCACCACGGCGCCGATCCGGCCGTGGTTGTCGCGCAGGGCCATCTCCGAGGCGATCCAGCCGCCGACGGAGTTGCCGATCACCATGACGCTCTTCAGGTCCAGCGCGTCGAGCAGGTCGAGGTAGGCCGTGGCCAGGTCGGCGACGGAGTCGAATCCGTCCGGGCGCGGCGTGCCGTCGAAGCCCGGATGGGTCGGGGTGATGACGTACACATGCTTCGACAGCGCCGCCGAGAAGCCGGTGATCGTGCGCGAGCCGGAGCCGGCGTGCAGCACGAGGACTGCCGTCCCCTCGGTGTTGTCGCCGAATTCCTGGATCGACAGCGGGAGTCCGTGGGGCAGTTCGATCGTACGGATGTTCGAGGAGGTCATGGGAGATTCCTTTTCGGCGAGCTTGTGAGAGCTGACTCGCATGAGGATAGTACGGTCCCGTCTCTTTATGCAAGCCAACTCTCGTAAGCGGCCGGTTCACGGCGTGAGCAGCACCTTCCCGCGGATGCCGCCGCTTGCGTCGAGGTCGTGCACGGTCGCGGCCTGCGCCAGCGGGTACCGAGCGCTGATCTCGACGGCGAGTTCCCCGGCGTCGACGAGCTTCCCGAGCTCGGCGAGCTGGTCGGCGTCTGCGCGCATCTGCATGTCCACGCCGCGCACGCCGCGGTCCGGGTCGCCCGCGGCCGGTGCCGCGGTGCTGACGATCACGCCTCCGTCGCGGATCAGGCCGGTCAGCGCGGCGACATCGGCCTCCGCCGCGGCGACGAGATTGAGCACCGCGTCGACGGGCTCGGTGACCGCATCGGCCGGGCTCGTCACCGTGTAGTCGATGACCTGGTCGGCGCCCTGCGCGCGGACCGTGTCGGCGCTGCGCGCGCTGGCCGTCGCGATGACGTGGGCGCCCGCTCGCTTGGCCAGCTGCACGGCGAATCCGCCGACGCCGCCGCCCGCGCCGTTGATCAGAACCCGTTGCCCTGCCTGGATTCCGGCGTGCTCGAACAGTGCCTGCCATGCCGTCAGGCCGACCGCCGGAACCGCCGCGGCGTCTGCCGGCGGGATGCTCGCGGGCGCCGCGGCGAGCGCGTCCTGCGGCACCGTGACGAACTCGGCCGCGGCGCCGTCCCTGAGCATCGGCACGAAGCCGAACACCCGGTCGCCGACCTGCCAGCGGGTCACGCCCTCGCCGAGCGCGACGACGCGTCCGGCCACGTCGAGGCCGGGGACGTGCGGCAGCGCGATCGGGAAGATCCCGCTCAGGTGGCCCGCGCGGATCTTGGCGTCGAGCGGGTTGAACGAGGTCGCCGCGACCTCGACGAGCACTTCGCCCGCGGCCGGCCCGGGCTTCCGGGCCTCCTCGTAGCGCAGCACGCCGGAGTCGCCGTACGCGTGGAAACGGGTCGCCTTCATGGTGGACATGGGGAGCCTCCAGCTCACTCTGATCGCATCTGCTTCGAATTCGAAGCATAAGCCGACGCTACACCTGCTTCGAATTCGTAGCAAGTACAATGGTCGGCATGCCCGAACCCGCGTCCCTGGACCCCGAGCAACTCGCCGCCTACTTCGCCGTGATGGAGGTGGGCAGCCTGCTGCAGCACGCCGTGGAGCAGCAGCTACGCGACGAGGGCGGTTTGAGCTACATCCAGTTCCAGATCCTGGCCGTGGTGGGGGAGAGCGCCGAGGACCGACAGCGGATGACGGATGTGGCGGACCGGCTCGTACACAGCCGCAGCGGGCTGACGTACCAGGTGGCGCAACTCGCCGAGCGGGGCCTGGTGGCCAAGGAGTCATCGCCGGAGGACGAGCGCAGCGTCGTCGTCGCGCTCACGCCGCAGGGCCGTGAGCTGCTCAACCGGGTGATGGCGGGCCACGTCGAGGTGGTGCGAGGGCTGTTCTTCACACCCTTGAACGACGAGGACGTCACCGCGCTCGGTGACGTCCTCGGCCGGGTCCGCGATCACATGCGCACGGTTCCGCCTCGTTCGGCGGCGCCGCGTCGCAGGCGCGGGAACTAGGTCTTACCAGGTCTTACGCGCCCAGGTACCGCTGCAGCGCCTCGCGTGCGCGGGCGCTGGAGGCGGCGGTGTCGGCGATGCCCTGGGCCAGGGCGGCGATCCACTCGTCGATGCCGACCTGCCGACGCGAGAGCACCACCCCGCGCACCTCCTTGCAGATCTCGCCGACCGGGCGGCCGCGGTCCATCCGCAGCCCGAGGCGCACGTCGCCCAGGGCCACGTCCAGGCCGGTGACCGTGCCCTCGCGGCCGGCCATCCGGTCCGACATGCTGCGCTTGCGCTCGACCTGGACCGCGCCCTGCGGCAGCGACTCGACCAGGTTCACGGACAGCACCTTGGCGTACACGTCGAGGTCGGCGCTGTCCTGGCGCAGCGCGGCGGCCAGGAGTTCGACATCCATGCTGCTGGAGCCCGCCGGCTCCATCTCTCCACCCATGTCGACCATGTTCTCAGTTGTCGAGCGACAGCACCATGGTGGGCCGGTCGATCACGTGGTCGGCGCGCAGCGGGCGCACCGCGGTGCCGATCGCGAAGAACTCGGTGGTGTGGCCGCCCCAGGTGTGCGAGTGCTGCTTCAGCTGCACGCCGACGATGCCCTCGGCGTGCAGCGCCTCGGCCTCCGCCTGCATCCGGCTCATCGCCAGCTCGCGGGCGTCGTAGAGCGCCTGGGTGTACTGCGGGATCTCGACGTTGCGGCCCATGTTGCCGAGCACCTGGCCGAAGCGCTGGTGCGCGATGTGGTAGACGCACGAGCCCATGACCAGGTCGAGCGGCGCGTAGCCGGCCCGGATCAGCGTCCAGAAGTCCTGGCCGCTCAGGTCCGAGGTGAAGGGCTTGCCCTTGTTGTTGCGCCAGCCGTGCGCGTGGTTGCCGTGGTCGACGCCCTCCTCGGCCTTCACCGCCGTGCCGACGGCGATGAACTCGGCGATGTCCGCGCCGAACTCCTTGAACTCCACGTCCAGCCGCACGCCCACGATGCCGTCGGCGCCGAGCGCGCTCGCCTCGGCCTCCATCCGGCTCATCGCCAGCTCGCGGGCGTGGTACATCGCCTGCGAGAGGACGTCCATCTCCTGGTTCTTCGACCAGCGGCCGAGCTGGATGCCCACGTGGTAGATGCTCGAGCCGAGCACCAGGCCGAGCGGCCGGAAGCCGGCCTCGCGCACCAGCAGGAACTCGTTGACCGTCAGGTCGGAGGTGAAGATGCCGCCCTTGCCCGGCTGCAGGTGCGCGAGCCGGCGCATCGCGTCCTCCGGCACGCCCTCGTCGTGCAGGGCCTTCGCGGTGGTCTCGTCGCTCATCTACAAATCCGTCTTCTGGTAGTCGAGACGCATGATGGTGAGTGCCTTCGGCGCCGGATCGCGCCGCGAGCGCTCGAATCGGGCCACGGAGGTGCCGAGCAGGAACGCCTCGGCGATGTGGTCGCGCCCGCCCTGGTAGGCCGGGCACTCGCGCTCCCCGATGCGCAGGTCGATCTCGTCCACCACGACTCCGTCGCCGCCGTGCTGGCGCGCGTCCTTCATCAGCTGGTTGCGCGCGTCGTGCCGGGCGTTGTTGATCAGCTGAGTGTAGCCGGGCACCTCCTGGTTCCCGGCCCAGCGGCTGAGCGCCGCGCGGGTGCGGTAGTCGTCGTGCCGGGAGGCGATCGAGATGCCGAGCACCAGGCCGGTCGGCACGTAGCCCGCGTGCACCAGCTTGGCGAACTCCTGCCCGGTCACGTGCGAGGTGAACGGCCGCTTCGGGCGGACGCCGCCGCGCGCCCGCACGGCCGTGCCGAGCGCGGTGAACTCGAGACCGCCGGTGACGAAGCGGCGCACCTTGAGCGAGGCGCCGACGATCCCGTCCCCGCCGAGCGCCGTGCACTCGGCGACCGCGCGGGACAGGGCCGTCTGCCGGGCGGTGTACATGGCCTGGACCAGTGCGCTGAACGGGGCCCACGCGCGCGAGGAGACGTCGGTCGACATGTTCTGGCCGAGGTAGCCGCTCCAGGCGCCGGAGCAACCGTAACCACCCTGATAGCCGATCTGGTAGACCGCGGTGCCGAGAACCTGGCCGACCGGGTCGAAGCCCACGCCCTTGATCGCGTTGAACTCCTGCGTGCTGAGCGCCGAGCCCCAGGTCGACGAGCCCCGGATCTCGCGCATCCGGGCACGCGCCGCCTCGGGTAGCCCACCCTCCCAGGTCTGCGCCATGCTGCCTCCGGGTCGCTTCAGCAGGAACTGCGGTTATCTCCCGCTGCCCAGGGTATTGCATGGGGCGTCTCAGGCGAACGTAGGGAGTGTGCATTTTCATGGCTCGAACCGGGTCGCGAGCCTGGCCCGGGTCCTGGCGTCCGCTGGGTCTCAGCTTCGACGGCCAGGGGGTGAACGCGGCCGTGTGGGCGGCTGGCGCGACCGGCGTGGACCTGTGCCTTTTCGACGAGGACGGCGCCGAGCACCGGGTGCCGCTCAGCGAGTCGACCTTCCACGTCTGGCACGGCTACCTGCCCGGCGTCGAACCGAACGTGCGCTACGGCTTCCGGGTGTACGGACCCTGGGAGCCCGAGCTCGGCCACCGCTGGAATCCCGAGAAGCTGCTGCTCGACCCGTACGCCCGCGCACTGACCGGCGAGTTCGAGCTCGACGACGCCGTCTACGGCCACAACCCCGGCGACTCGGCGCCGTTCGTGCCCAAGGGCGTGGTCGTCGACGAGCGCGACACCGCCGCCACCGGGCCGCGGCCGTTCACGCCGTGGTCCGAGACGGTCATCTACGAGGCGCACGTGCGCGGGCTGACGATGCGTCACCCCGGCGTGCCGGAGGACCTGCGCGGCACCTACGCGGGGCTGGCTCACCCGGCCATAATCGACCACTTCGTCAACCTCGGCATCACAGCGGTCGAACTGCTGCCGGTGCACCACTTCGTCTCCGAGCCGCATCTGCTCGAGCGCGGACTCGTGAACTACTGGGGTTACAACTCCATCGGCTACTTCGCCCCCCACGCCGGCTACAGCGCGGCGGTACGCCGGGGGCGGCGCGGCGGGCAGGTGCACGAGTTCCAGGAGATGGTCGGCGCGCTGCACCAGGCCGGCATCGAGGTCATCCTCGACGTCGTCTACAACCACACCGCCGAGGGCGGCGAGAACGGGCCGATGCTCTCCTTCCGGGGCATCGACAACGACTGCTACTACCGGCTCGGCGAGGACCCCTCTACGTACCAGGACTACACCGGCTGCGGCAACACCCTGAACGTCACCCAGCCGCACGTGATCCAGCTGATCACCGATTCGCTGCGCTACTGGGCCACCCAGATGGGCGTGGACGGCTTCCGCTTCGACCTCGCCTCCGCGCTCGCCCGCTCGATGCACGACGTGGACAAGCTCGGCTCCTTCCTCACCGTCATCTCCCAGGACCCGGTGCTGCAGGACGTCAAGCTGATCGCCGAGCCCTGGGACGTCGGCCAGGGCGGCTACCAGGTCGGCGAGTTCCCGCCGCTGTGGACCGAGTGGAACGACAAGTTCCGCGACACCGCGCGCGACTTCTGGCGCGGCGCCAGGACCGACGTGCGCGACCTGGCCTACCGGCTCTCCGGCTCCTCCGACCTCTACCAGGACGACGGTCGGCGCCCCTACGCCTCGATCAACTTCATCACCGCGCACGACGGCTTCACCATGCGCGATCTGGTGACCTACGAGCAGAAGCACAACGAGGCGCACGGCGAGGACAACCGGGACGGCAGCAACGACAACCGGTCCTGCAACTACGGTGCCGAGGGGGAGAGCGAGGACGAGCAGCTGAACCTGGTGCGCCGCCGGCAGATCCGCAACCTGCTCGGCATGATGCTGCTGGCCACCGGCGTGCCGATGCTGACCTCGGGCGACGAGATGGGCCGCACCCAGGGCGGCGACAACAACGCGTACTGCCTGGACAACGAGACCAGCTGGGTCGACTGGTCGCTGCTGAAGCATCCCGAGTGGCGCAGCCTGCTCGACCTGACCCGGCGCCTGATCCACCTGCGCAGGCAGCATCCCGTGCTGCGGCAGCGCGTGTTCTTCAGCGGCCGGCCCGCGTTCCCCGGGGGCCTGCAGGATATCGCCTGGTTTCGACCGGACGGCAAGGAGATGACCGACGCGGACTGGTTCGCCCCGGCCGGCGTGCTCGGCGTGTACCTGTCCGGCCAGGACATCCGCGGCCGCGGCCCGCACGGCGAGCGGATCACCGACGACAGCTTCCTGCTCGTGCTGCACGCCGGGGCAGAGGAGCTGGAGTTCACCCTCCCGGGTGACCCCTGGGCGCGCTGGTACCAGGTGGTCGTCGACACCACGCTCGACACGGACCCCGGGGCCAGGGACGACGACGTGCTCGGCGCCGGCGCCCCGATCTTGCTGGCCCCGCGCTCGCTGCTGCTGCTCCGGGCCGACCACGAGCTGTGGAACGCGACTTAGTCCTCAGAGAATCAGAATTCTTCATCAGGGTTTCAGGGGCGCTTCACCCGGCTCCCATCGCCGCTGGCAGGCGGCCGGGTGAGCGCCGCTTCACACGGCGGTCATCGAACACCGGTACGGTCTTCGCCCGAGTACCCTTGTCTTGCCATGCGGACAGGTGTTGTACGCTTGCGGGTGCTTTCGGCGCGCAGTGGCGCCGGGGTCCGGCGATCTCGCCGAAACCATCTCCGCACCCGGCCAGTATGGGCGATTGATCCACTACACCCCGTGTTCCTGCATTTGCTGTGAGATCAACCTTATGGCCGAGTGATCACGGTTGCGCAACGGAGCCGCCTCCGGTCTTCCCAAGAAGTGGACGTTTGGGAGAGGCTTCCCGGCGGAACAGTGGCGAATTCATTCCACTGCGCCCGCGACCACGGCGACCCCGAAGAGCCGCGCGGCGGGATCCGCTGTAGCACCGACCAGAAGACAGGACGCGACGCGATGACGTTGATAGAGGACGCAGGCGCCCCGAACCCCATACCCGGGGCAGTGCTCTCCGAGGGCGCCGCGAACTCCGAGATCGAAGGTCGCTCGCTCGGCCGCATCGCGTGGAATCGCTTCAAGAAGGACAAGGTCGCCATGGTGGGCGGCGTCGTCGTACTGCTGTTGATCCTCCTCGCGGTCTTCGCTCCGGAGCTCTACTCCATCGAGGGCGCAGATCCTTATTCGATCAACACGAACCTGATCGACCCCAATCTCGGCATCCCGGTCGGGAGCATGGGCGGGATCGGCGGACATCACTGGCTCGGCGTGGACCTGCCCGCCGGCCGCGACCTGTTCGCCAGGATCGCCCTCGGCGCGCGCGTCTCGTTGGGCATCGCGGGTCTGTCCACGCTGGTGGCCATCGTCATCGGCGTCGTGCTCGGCATGATCGCGGGCTACTTCGGCGGCTGGATCGACTCGGTCATCAGCCGGACCATGGACGTCATGCTGGCGTTCCCGCTGCTGCTGTTCGCGATCGCCATCAGTGGTGTGATGCCGGACAAGGCCTTCGGCCTCAGCGGCAACACCCTGCACTTCGTGCTCCTTGTGATCATCATCGGCTTCTTCTCCTGGCCTTACATCGGCCGCATCATCCGCGGCCAGACGCTGATGCTCAAGGAGCGAGAGTTCATCGACGCCGCGCGGTCGCTGGGCGCTCGGCCCGGTCGCATCCTGTTCAAGGAGATCCTGCCGAGCCTGGTGGCGCCGATCCTGATCTACTCGACGCTGCTGATCCCCACCAACATCCTCTTCGAGGCGGCGCTGTCCTTCCTCGGCGTCGGCATCAAGGACCCGCTGCCCTCCTGGGGGCAGATGGTCGACCAGGCCATCTCCACCTTCCAGGTCGACCCCGAGTTCCTGATTGTTCCCGGCGTGGCCATCTTCGTCACTGTGCTTGCGTTCAACCTGCTCGGTGACGGACTGCGGGACGCTTTGGATCCGAAGGCTTCCCGGTAGCACACCTCCAGGTTCGAGAACCGAACAACGAAAAAGATGGGCTCACTGATCAGACATGCTTAAGAAGCGGATTCTCGCCACGGTTGCGGTGATCGGCGGCGTCGCCCTCACCTCGACAGCGTGTGGCAGCAGTTCGGGAGGCTCCTCCGCCTCCGGCGCCGCGCAGTACAACGCCGCGAACGCGAGCATCGTGAACGCCAGCAGCACTGTGGGCGGCACGCTGAAGCTTTCGGACTCCTCGGGCTTCGACTCCCTCGACCCCGGCGTCACCTACGAGGCGACCAGCTGGGACCTGTTCCGGATGTTCGACCGGACCATGCTGGCCTTCAAGGACAAGCCGGGCACCGCGGGCCTCCAGCTCGAGGGCGACCTGGCCACCGGCCCGGCCACCGGCAGCAGCAACAACACGGTCTGGACCTACCACATCCAGCCGAACGCGAAGTTCTCCGACGGCACGACGATCACCTCCGCGGACATCAAGTACGCGATCGAGCGCTCGAACTTCGACAGCACCGCGACGGTGCACGGCGGCCCCAGCTACTTCGCGTCGCTGCTGCAGAACTCGACGAACTACACCGGTCCGTTCAAGGACAAGAACGCCAGCGACGGCGTCTCCGGTATCGAGACCCCGAACGCGACGACCATCACGTTCAAGCTGAACCAGCCATTCGCTGACTTCAACTACCTGATGACCCTGCTGCAGACTTCGCCGATCGAGCGCAGCAAGGAGCAGGGCTCGTCCTACGGCACGAACATCTCGGGCGACAGCTTCACCGGTCAGTACGAGGTCCAGTCCTACAAGCCGGGCTCCTCGCTGGTGCTCGTGCCGAACCCGGACTTCGACTCGTCTTCGGACCCGAACAAGGTGCACGTTCGGTACGCTTCGAAGGTTGTCCTCTCGCTCGGCGTCGACGCCTCGACGATCGACCAGGACCTGCTGCAGGGCTCGACCGGGCTCGACGTCCGCGGCATCGGCGTGAGCAGCTCGACCCAGGCTCAGGTCCTGGGCAACCCGAAGCAGAAGGCGAACGCGGACGACGCGACAACCGGCTTCCAGACCTTCATGTCCGTCAACACGACGGTCGCGCCGCTGACCAACCTCGCGTGCCGTCAGGCCATTGAGTGGGCGGTCAACAAGCAGCAGGTCCAGGACGTCTCCGGCGGCAGTGTCGGTGGTGGCACGATCGCCACGACGGTCCTCCCGACGAACAACACCGCGTACGTCGCGCAGGACCAGTACGCCACCGGCGGCCACGAGGGTGACGCCGCGAAGGCCAAGGCGCTGGTCTCGACCTGCAAGTCGGAGCTGGGCTCGTCCTTCAACCCGAGCTTCGCGCTCGCGACCTACAACACCAGCGACAACAAGAAGATGATCGCGGCCGCCGACGTCATCCAGCAGAACCTGGACGCCATCGGCTTCAACGTCACGATCAACCAGTACAGCTACGGCACCGGCGCCTTCTTCACGTCGGACGCGGGTCTGCCCAGCTTCGCCTCCTCGCACCGCATCGGCCTGTCGCTGTGGGCCTGGGGCGCGGACTTCCCGACCGGCTACGGCTACATGGACATGATCCTGACCAAGGACGGCATCAGCTCGGCCGGTAGCTCGTACGACATGTCCTACTGGGACAGCTCGACCTTCGACGGCTACATGAAGGCGGCGCTCTCGGCCACCAGCACGACGGAGACCAACGCGGACTACGCCAAGGCCGACCAGTACGCCATGTCGCAGGCCGTGATCGTGCCGCTGCTCGACCAGACGGACCTGCTGTACCGTCCGACCGACACCACGAACGTGACGGTATCGCAGGCCTACGGTATGTACGACTACAACATCATCGGCACCACTGCCAGCAACTAGTGCGATCCACGGCTGGCAGCTAGCGATTCGTATTGTCAGACCGCTCCTCTACTACCCTTAAGAAGGTAGGTGAAGGCGGAAAGGTCTGCGGTGGGGGCGCCCCCCAGAGGGAACTGGCCCGAACGCCCCCGGGGCCC
>Ga0310811_10012612_pt1 | contig 10972 bp, 8 predicted proteins | sample YCmetagenome_FD_207642 | JGI IMG/M metagenome (GOLD analysis project Ga0310811, IMG submission 207642) | Soil microbial communities from experimental microcosm in Duke University, North Carolina, United States - YC | ecosystem: Engineered > Artificial ecosystem > Soil microcosm > Unclassified ...
TACCACAAACGAAAGGACCACTAGATGACTGAAGTCGCAACGAACAAAGTGCCTCAGCTCTCCAATGAGCAAATCAATGACGTGTTGCAGCACGTTGCCGATAGGTTCGGCCAGTCGCAGCGGTCGCCGGTCTTGCACTCGCCCTCAGAGCAGAACCTCGACTACGAGAATGTTACCTTGTGTTGCGCACAGGCATCGGGTTCGCAGCCAGGGACCCGAGGGAGTGGGCGAAGCATGTCCGCATCCCCACGTTCCTCTACCAGGTACACGATGACGTGCTGACGCAGCCGAGCGATGTACAAACCATATTCGACAATATTCCCATCGCCGAGAAGAAACTTCACTGGATCTACGGCACCACGGCCCGCCTGGACGGCTACCTTGAGTTCCAATGCCACCCGCAGCCGATGCTGGAGTGGTTCGAGAAATACATGTCCTGATCCAGTCTATTCAGCAGCCCGCCTTGCCTCCGCCGGGCGGGCCGCAGCGTGCCTTTCTATGTTATTATTAAACACATCTTTTCTCACATATAGCCCTTTCTTTCCTTTTCTCATATATACCACATAGATATTGCCAGCTATGATACACTTTTTTTAAATGGTCTCTACCATTTCCAATCAGCGAACTGAGAGGCGAAAGCGTTCATGCATCCTACGTCCCCTTTATTGAACACCAGACTGCATCGACCTGCCATCACATCTTACCTTGTGCCACGTACGCGCCTGATCCATCGGCTCTCAAGCGGACTGGAAGGGCGACGGCTGACGTTGCTTTCGGCGGCGGCGGGCTTCGGGAAAACCACGCTTCTCTGTGAGTGGCTTGACTCGCTGGCAACGGCGCGCTCGGCCTGGCTGGCGCTCGATGAGGGTGATAATGATCCAGCTCGCTTCTGGCGCTATCTGCTGACCGCACTGGCAACACTCTCGCCCGGCCTGGATACCCAGCTTCTGCCTCTTCTCCCAACGACGCAGTCTGATCGCTATTTTCTGACAATGCTGGTGAATACGCTCAATTCGACCCTGGATCACATGACCTCCCCGGCATTGCTGTTTCTCGACGATTATCATGTGATCACAACACCGACGCTGCATCAAGCGCTGGATTTTCTGGTCGAACATCTGGAACATCTGCATATTGTCATCTCGACCCGCACTGATCCGCCGCTACGCCTGGCACTCCTGCGTGGACGGAGACAATTGCTTGAACTGCGCAACGCGGACCTGCGCTTCACCACTGAGGAGAGCACCATCTTCTTGCGTGAGAGTATCCATCTCACGCTTACGCCGGAAGAGCAGACACTCCTCTACGCACAGACTGAGGGCTGGGTGACTGGCCTGCATCTGGCTGCACTTACCTTACAGGATCATACCCATATTCCGCATGTCTTACAAACGCTGAGGGGAAGCCAGCGCTATATTCTGGAGTATCTGACGGACGAGGTACTCCAGAAACAACCGGAGTCAATCCGGACATTCCTGCTCCACACCTCCATCCTGGCACGACTTTCGGCACCACTATGCGATGCGCTTTGCCCACAGACGAATAGCCAGGAGACGCTCATCCTTCTGGAGCAGAAAAATCTCTTTCTGATCCCCCTCGATGCTGAACGCCACTGGTTCCGTTATCATCATCTCTTCACCGATGTCCTCAGCATACGTTTGCGGCAGCTGCCGGATGAACTGCGGAACGAGTTACATCTGCGGGCCTGCGATTGGTACGCGCATCATGGCTACGAGCGGGAAGCCATCTATCATGCGCTGGCAGCACGACATTGGTCGCGCGTGATGAGCCTCCTTGAACCGATCGCACGCGCGTTGATCTGGATCTATGGAGAGGTGATCACGGTCCTGCGCTGGATAGAACAGATTCCACTGGATCTTGTACGCACACGTCCTCGTCTGTGTTTGATCTATGCCTGGCTCCTTATCTTGAGCGGCTCGCAAACGGACATTGAGACCTGGTTAGATGCTGCTGCGTCCGCACCTCCTGAGACCCTGCCGTTCATAGAGGTCGATCCCTACCAGCACATGTCACGCGCCACAAGCACCGTGCATAGCCAGATCAGTGTCTTGCAAACATTATTAAGTGGCATGCGTGGAAATATTGAGCAAACACTTGTACTCTGCCAGCAAGCATATACGCATCTTATGCCCGAGGATCATATTCATCTGGCGGTGGTACAAAACGCGGAAGGGTTGGCACTCCAGGCGCAGGGACAGGTTGAAGCTGCTTGCACCCGGTTCCTGGCCGCCAGCCAGAATATGCTGATGCAAGGCGTGGGTTCGTCCGCAAATATCTTTCTCGATGATGCAGCACAATCACTGGTGATCCAGGGAAAACTACACGAAGCCTGGCAGGTCGCACAACAGGCAACGCATCTGGGAAGCACTCCTGATGGGCCCGCATTGCCGAATGCATGCTATGCCTACGCCACTCTTGCGAGCATTCTTTATGAATGGAATGATCTGGATGGCGCGCTTGAGGCGATTACGCAGGGGATCACTCAAGGCGAACAAACAGGCAATACCGATTTTCTCTGTTCCGGCTATCCTGTATTGATGCAGGTCAACATTGCGCGCGGCTCGCTGCTGGAGGCACGGAGGGCTCTCACACGCGCGGAAGAGGTGGCCCGCAAACGCGATATCGCGGTGAAATATGCGCAAATTGCCACCGCACGCGTGTTTCTCTGGCTGGCAGAGGGGCGGCTGGAAGATGTGGCACACTGGCAACAGAGCCGCCAACAACAGAAACAACCTCCCCCGCCACTCCACGCAGAGATGCAGGCGTTGCTCGATGCACGCTATGCCCTTTTGACGCAACGACCACAGGAGGCACTGACGATCCTCGATTCTCTCCTGCCAGCCGCAGAAGCTGGCAAACGCGGAGATCGTATTCTGAAAATCCTGCTGCTGCAAACCCTGGCCTATCAGGCGTTGGAGCGCGATGAACAGGCTGGCGCTTGCCTGGAACGTCTGTTACCACTGGCTGAGCGCGAAGGGTATCTGCGCATTTTTCTCGATATGGGCATGCCACCTGACAAGCTCTTCACCTACCTCCCCGAACATCTGAAAACGTCTATGACCGTACGTGCCGTCCTGCGCGCCTGGCGACAGCCTTCTCTGACTACCACTCTCCCCACACATGAGGATCGACCAGTTCCACCATTAGTGGAGCCACTCAGTCCCCGCGAAATGGAGATCCTCCACCAGATTGCCAGCGGAGCCACCAATCAGGAGATCGCCGAGACGCTGGTGATCGCGCCAAATACGGTCAAGCGTCACATCAGCAATATTCTGGGCAAACTGGGTGTCAACAATCGCACACAGGCACTGGTCCAGGCACGCAAAATGGGACTTCTCTAATCCTCTCGTATCCCAGGAATACAACCGCGAATACAACTCTGGTAGTATTCGTTCTATGCTCCACCCCACTACACTACGGCATAGAGAGATCACTACTACTGAGAAGCAAGAGAGAAGGAAATATACGATGAATACCACTCATGAGGCGCAGGAACTCGCCTCAACCGCACCGCGCAAGAAACCGATTTCTCGGGGCATTATTCCCTGGATTATCATGACCGTACTGGCGATTGGCATTACGATCTATGCCACTCCATATATCACGTTCAACCCTGCGGTGAGCCGTATCCCCTTGAATCCCGCTGCCGCCTGGCACTTTACCATTCACGCGATTCACGCGATTACCGGAGGCACTGCCCTGCTTGTCGGTCCCTTCCAGTTCTTAAATCGCTTCCGCGTGCGCTATCCCGCCGCTCACCGCGTCATGGGACGCATTTATATGATCTGTGTTGCCATTGGCAGTCTGGCAGCTCTCTATTCGGCGTTTGTCTCGCTCGACGGTTTCGTGGCTCAGGTTGGCTTCGTGTTCCTGGCAATTATCTGGTTCTATAGCGTCTTGCAAGCCTATAGAGCGATCCGGCGCGGGAATATCCAGCTTCACCGTATCTGGATGATACGCAACTATGCCCTGACCTTCGCCGCCGTTATCCTGCGCATCTGGCTATTCTCAGGTATTGCCTATCTTGTCGCAACGCATAACTATCATGGTTCACCCACCTACACGCCGGTCTATGTAAGCGCCGTCTGGTTCTCCTGGACCTCGACGCTGATCTTCGCTGAATGGTTCATCAATCAGCGCTTCTTCCCTTCGCGCTCCCGATAGGACGCGAACGAATGATGTGAGCAGGCGTGTATCCCCAACAAATTGTTTTAGTGATGGGTTCTGTATACTAGTAGTATGGAAGCAGTGTAACATTTTTTGTACTCTGCTTTTCATACGCTTTTCGGCTGTCCTGGTAACATAAAAAGAGAGAATGGGAATTTGATGGGAGAGAAATACCAACCTGACACTATCAAGCACTTTGCACAACAACAGCTAAAAATGCTTCGTATACTTCTCCACTGGTTTATGATTAGCCTGCACAACATTAATCCCAGCTGGTTTTCATGCGTGATGGGAACTGGCATACTGGCAATCTGTATTATTCTGTCGCCAGTCGATGTTCCCTTTATTGAAGGATTAGCCACTGTTCTCTGGATCATGGACGTTTTTCTGCTGATCGCCCTCTCGTCGCTCTGGATTGTGCAGAGCATTCGCTATCCGATGCGTTTGCAGGCGAGCCTCCATCACTTTGCCAATGCACAGAATTGGGGAACACCACCCATGGCCTGTTTCACGGTGGCAAGCGGCTTTGTGGTCATTGGCCCTCAACTGTTCCCTCTTTCGTTTTGTGTGCTTTGCGCGCAATTTCTCTGGCTGGGCGGGGTGGCGGGTAGCCTCTTCTCCGCAGTGGCCGTGCCCTACCTTATGTTTACTCATCATGAGCTTACAACAGAACATACGTATGGCAACTGGCTACTCCCAGTCGTACCTTTAATCGGAGCCGCTGTGCCCGGTGCGCTCCTGACGCCGTACTGGCCGCGCATTTTACACCAGGAGATGCTTGTTCTGAACTATGTACTCTGGGGAATTGGGATTGTCCTGGCGGCGATCGTGATTGTGCTCTTCTATTCGCGCCTGGCATACCATAAAGTTCCACAAGGATCACTTGTGACGACCTTCTGGATGGTCATTGGCCCGGCCGGGCAATCCGCGACGGCGATCATGGCTCTGGGGAAAGCGGCCGATGAGCATCTTCTGCTGGTGGGCAGTATACTGCACAAAGCGGGTATCGCTTATGGTCTGGTTGCATGGAGCTTCGGCATGTACTGGCTTGTGCTGGCGATCCTGGTCACGTTGCGCGCGGTACGTATCCATCTCCCGTTTCATCTGGGATGGTGGGCGTTCATCTATCCCGTGGGGACACTGACAACCGGGACGTATGCGTTGCATGAGCGTGTGCCAACGCACCTCTTTATGCTTGGAGGCATTGTGCTTCTGCTCCTGCTGGCAGGCTTATGGGTCCTGGTCTCTACCAATACGGTACGTCATATATTACAGGTGATGAGCAAAATCCCTTATGGGCATGCCTACGCCTGTTCTTCGCTAGAATGAGACTCTCACTCGTGGAAATACGTGTCTCAAGCCGTCTCCATGCTGGCTTGAGACACATTTCTCATGAAATAGCTATTCTCCTGTAGCTATCACGTCAGCGTTACTTATGCCCTATGAGTGTCTGGAATACGGCGTTGTACGCTGGCTTTTTTTGGAAGTTCTCGTCAAATAGCAGCGCGGCACCATAGCCGGGGAAGAACTGTGGTATCCACGAATCCCCATCGTAGACGCCCCACGTCGTAATATTGTTGCAGCGGGCCACCGCAAGGCATGCCGCGACGACGTTTTTGTAGTCGGTGGCCTGCTGCTGAAGATCCGCGCTGCTCGCTGGTACTGGCATACGGATGTCAAGCTCGGTGATCTGGACGGTGACGCCGAGTTGCGCAAAGCGCTGCAAGTTGGCCTGAATATCCGTCGGGAGCTGACCGACGATGAAATGCGACTGGAAACCAACACAGCCAATCGGCACGCCATGCGCCTTGAAGTCTTTCACCATCGCGTAGACGGCATCGCTCTTTGCGTTGATCCCCTCAATATTGTAATCGTTGTAGCACAGAAGCGCATGAGGATCAGCTACATGTGTCGCTTTGAACGCTTCGGCAATGTAGTTATCTCCAATCAGTTGCTCGAAAGGCGAAGCACGACGGGTGCCATCTTCGTTGAACGCCTCGTTGACGACATCCCAGGAGACCACTTTGCCCTTGAAATGACCCGCTTCCCCGGCGATATGGTTCTTCATCGCCTGCAACAGATCACTACCAGTGGTGATGCTGCTGACCCAACCGGCAAGCTGACTATGCCAGACCAGCGTGTGACCACGAACCGTCATGTGGTGACTCTGGGCAAAACTAACAATGGCATCGGCCGGAGCGAAGTTGAACGTATTACGCGTGGGTTCGGTCGTGTCCCATTTCATCTCGTTGCCGGGGGTGGTACCGGTGAACTCAGTACTCAGGACGTTCGAATACTGCGTATCACTCAGGACATTGCTGGTCATGGCGGCCCCAAAAGTACGCCCCTTTAAAGCTGCTGCGGCCCCGAGCGTGGTAGGGGCGGGCGCATTGTGCGCGGAAGCGGGAGTTGGCAATCCCCTGAAAAGAAAAAATGTGCCAGAGAGTACGATGAGAAGTAACGCCGGTGTACCCACGAAAAACCATTTTCGTGTGAGGCTATGAAACATCCCTGTTTCCTTTCTACTCTGGACAACCCTGTTTACGAAGGACTCTTCCATTATGGAACAATACGTCTTTGCAAACGCTTGCAAGGACATGTAAGATTTATACACTATACACCATATTTATGTCAAATTATCGAATATTGGATTTTCTCTTGAAAGTGGGTAAATCGCTCGTTATGCACACTATAAATGGCGTAGATAATGCCTGGTACCTATTCAAGGAGGTCAAAAATGAGAGCACAAATTATTGATGAATGGAAGAATGGAAATATATGCGTCATGATGTCGCCTCTGACGAGGATTCAGTACTCAGCTCGACTGTGTCCGTTAGCGAGTCAAGTAAAAGGCGATGAGTAAATCTATAGCCGCCGCCAAGACGCTGTAGTAAGATACGTGCTATTGCATCATCCAGAAATCGGGACGCACGCCAGGGAAAAATCCGTGCGTGCCAAAGCAGCAAACGAATAAGATAATGCCTCCATGCAGCCAGCCCACCCGTGATCATCCACATAAGGATACTCCCTGCAATAAAGAGAGGCCAGAAATAGTTCAACCCGGTGATCAGCCCATAATTCAACCCGTACAGCCCATTTCCCACCACATTACTCACCCCCCCGCTCAGCACATTCATCAGTCCCCAGTTCAATCCATTACCCAGTATCCCCACACCCCCAACCGTTATACCACTGATAAGACCAAGAAGCAGGCTGTTACGCAGTGACTGCCGAATTCCTTGATTGGGTACCCGACGGTCCTGATCTTCTATCTGCTCCTGCTCAATGCTTTGATAGAGAGCTAGCAGTAGCCAGTATTCAACCCGACACTAGGCCCAAGCACCAATGCGTTGTTCAATCCGTAGCCTAATCCATTATAGGCTAGCCCAACACTTAATCCATAACTCACTCCATTGCTCAGTCCGACAAAAGCTGTGACACACCCGATTATCAGAAGTGTGAGACGAACATGGGTAGATGCAAATAGGCGACTTCTCAGATGTCGCCATGTCCAGGCAATATGTTCCGTAGGATAAACGGCTCCCTGGAGATACGCAAGGATCACACTGATCAGTATGCAGGTCAGCCCATAGCTCAACCCATAACTTACCCCTATGCTCATGCCCTCGATTAGCCCCTCGCGTAACGCAATATTTAGCCCAACACCTAACCCAACGCTGAGCGTGATGAACAAAGTGGCCATCATAGCATACCAAAGATAGACACGTCGAGCAAAAAGAATCAATACTTCCCACCACTTTGCTCGCGAGTGAGCTAGGGGTGAAGAATGACGAGATATTGGCCTCAGGAGCATTTGGAGCAGGAAGCTGCCGATACTAGTGGGGACACCAACGATGAGCCCAAAAAGCCATTGCTCGTTGAGCGTTGCGCCAGATCTCCATCCCAGGCTACATCCGACGATCAATCCGACACCAATGCTGATACCAAATATGGTCTTCCACGTTCTCCGTGTCTTCGCCGTATCATGAACGGTGTCATCTACTACCAGCGGACAGAGAAGCCCACCCAACATCCCTCCCAGTGTCACTGCCAATATTATCTCCACAGAAATGTTCATACTACTGTTCAAAAACAAGAAAACGGTGAGCATGCTCACTAAAGCGCCAATCAGAACAGAAGGTAAGCGAACTCCAAAATAGTTGTAGATACGTCGTTGGTGGTTTGTAAGCCAATCCAGTTGTATTTGCTCCAGATAGAAAATAGGCTGGTTGTGTGTACGCATCTGGTGCGCCAACCAGCCTAACCAGAGACGTGTCTGGTAGAGCGGATAACGTTTTTGATTCCCCTTGCGCTCCACCATACGTATGATGTAGTCGGTCCAAATCTGCTGTTGGAGTTGCTCCTGTTGTTGTAATAATGGACTGAGGGAGACTCCCTGATAGGCCAGGATCACAATATGTAACATCAAAGGTGTGGTGATCACATCCCTCAGAGCAGGGTTGTGCATAAACTCATGATGCACTGTCCTGGCTACGTCACCCATTTGTACCAGGTAGAGCTGGATCTGTTCGCTGGTAAGCGCCTGCACGATGACAGCGCTCTGAAGCACAAGATGCAAACTCTTCGATGCTTCCTCATACTCAGATTGGCGAGAGCAGACGACCAGGGGCATCTGAAAATAATCACGATGATACGTATTGATTGCTGCAATACACGCCGGGCGTGCCGTTTCTTCCATCTCATCCAACCCATCCAGGAGCGGCAAAATTTGACGGCTGTCGATCCAACGCTGGGCAAGTTCTCTGGGGATAGCATAAATTTGTGCGATCTGCTCGGCGAGCCAATGCTGAAGGGGTGCACGCTTTATGGCCCAGGATGAAAGCGGTATGATAACTGGCAATGGTTGAGACACATCAGCCTCTGCACGGATCACAAGTTGCTGTGCCAATTCTACCAGCAACGTGGATTTGCCTGCTCCTGGCTGCCCCAGGATGAGGAGTTCTTGCATGGCCTCCTCATAGACATGGAGAATCGAGGTTCCAGGAGGTAGGAGTTGCTCCTGGTGCGTGGTAGTACGAAGCAAGCGTAGAGCTGTGTTTTGTACTGCATCCGGTTTGTGTGCCAGACCCAGTTCCATCCGCATCACATCCTGGAGAGATTGAGTAAATATTCCCTCATAGGTGTGCCGTAGTCGCTGAAGCATACGTGAACGGTTCTGCGCCTGGGTCGATTTTTGTTGCGCCTGATGTACAAGTGGCTCCGAAACTGGACGGCCAAGAATACGACGTATGGCACGTACACAATCCGCAAAAGCGGATTCGGAATCAGTCCATTGTGTTACGGGGCGGCCATTAAAAGGAAGGCAGGTGAAAGTTGCAAGTGGCGTCTCTTGCCAGATCACTGGACGCAAGAGCAAAGGGATAATTTGTGCGTGACCCTTGAGAGCGCGTTCCATCAATGCATAACACTCATCATCTATGAAGAAATCAGCGCTCAACAAGAGAACAATGAAATCTGCCTGCTCCAGATAATCATAAAACTGTTGAAGGCGAGAGATTCCTGGCTGGAAATGCTGTTCGGAGCGGACGGCCAATATCCCATTTTGCGTGAGCGTATGCAAGTGTGCTTCCCATTGCTTCAACCACAAGGTGTCTGTGGGAGCACAGATTGAGAAGAGTACTGTAGAATGTTGCTGTTTCTGTTGCATAGAACAAGAAGCTATCTCTTGATATCCTCATTACCTTTACCCTGTGTAGTATAACGTCTTTTTCTACAAATTGAAACAAATATATCCTTCATTTGTTGTGACACATGCAGGTATGTTTGGTCCTCTCTTCACGATTTGAACTTTGAAAGTGGCTCTAGCTGCTTTTATCGGGGGGATTCTCATTCACGCCGAGATTTGCTACAATGGGCCAACTGTAGAATTGTGTGCATTGTATGCTGTTCCGCTTTTTGCCTTGCGCATTTTTTTTTGCTATAGTAGGACTATAAACTCTCTGGGATCTCCAAGTATCTATGATCCCCCATGAGTGATACAACACATAGGAGGACTTCCAAGGATTTATTATGTACAAAAAGTTCCTATTCGCAGTATTCGGACTTGCGCTGCTCACCGTTTTGTTTGCCAGTTGCAAAATTACCGATACATCTGTCTCGACCGGGCCTACCATCAAAATGGGTTCATCCACGTTCGCATCTTCTACTGTTATTGTCCCGAAAGGCGATACACTGACGCTATTTGATTCGGCCCCTGCTCCCCATACCGTCGTCAATGGTCGTTGGAATGGAACCCAGCAGGATCCGCAAAAAGAAGCCGGTGCTCCCACCGTGAACGTTTCGTTCGGTGGCAATGATAGCAAGACAATTGGACCTTTCACGACGGCGGGCACCTACGATATCTATTGCACTATCCACCAGGGCATGAACCTGACCATTACCGTGAAATAATTTTTGCACGCTCGTGTTCTCGTTCGCTTATCAAATGCGGTTTCTCTGTTACCTATTTGTCAGAGATCTGATTCCCGAAAGGAAGACTGGTAAAAGATATATATCGGGAAATCGCATTTGTTTTTCTGGCCGTTCCATCTCTGATAGATATTCCCTTCCAGGGAAAGATAGTACTTCAGGACCGACAACCTTCGCAGAATGACCCCTCTCGTAATCGTTGTGTTATACTCCTACATAATAGATTTTCTCGAAAATAAAGGTGTTTCAGGTCTATGCTCTCTCTTAAAAAACGACGTTTTCTGGTTGTACAATGCAGTCTGCTGACACTCTTTTTTCTGTTCAGCGCACTGCTGGTTGCGTGTAGCAGCGGGCC
>Ga0310811_10012613_pt1 | contig 10972 bp, 9 predicted proteins | sample YCmetagenome_FD_207642 | JGI IMG/M metagenome (GOLD analysis project Ga0310811, IMG submission 207642) | Soil microbial communities from experimental microcosm in Duke University, North Carolina, United States - YC | ecosystem: Engineered > Artificial ecosystem > Soil microcosm > Unclassified ...
TTCTTTTCGTTGGCGACGTTCTGCACCGCAAGCCCGACCGCCGACACCGGCACGTCGACGATCAGGTCGACCTGGTCGACGTCGTACCAGCGCCGCGCGATGCCGCCGCCGATGTCCGGCTTCAGTTGGTGGTCGCCGACGATCAGGCTGATCGGCTTGTCCAGCACCTTGCCGCCGAAATCGTCGATCGCCATCTGGGCTGCCGTGACCGAGCCCTGGCCGGTCGGCGTCGACGCCGGACCGTTCATATCGGTAAGTACGCCGATCTTGACGACATCGTCGGAAACCTGCGCGAGCGCCGCCGTTGATGCCAGCGTCGCGGCTGTGAGCGCGCCAAGTATGGATAGATTCCGGAGGAACATCCTGACTTCTCCCTGTGCGTCGGCGCGTTGGCCGCCTTTTGGGCGGTTGCCGCCGCCAATTGGTCTCGATTGCAACTAAATCGGGGCGGCGTCAATGTAGCCGGAAGGAGGGGCTGACCGCTGGAGGTATCCGGTTCTGTTTATTTTTGGCCCGATTCAGGGCATAGCCGAGCCATGACCTCGCACCAGCGCTTGCCGACTTCGCTGACGCCGCTTGATGTGGCGCTCGCCGCCGTGTTGACCGGTGTGGAACCGGTCGCGCCGGTGGAACTGCCGCTCGCGGACGCGCTGCGTTGTGTTGCGGCCGAGATGCCGCGGCTCGGCGCGCTGCCGCCCCACGATATTGCCGCCGGCGACGGCTTTGCCTTGCGTGCCCGCGATCTCATCGGCGCGTCGTCCTATTCGCCGTTGCCTTTGACCGCGCCGCCGATCTGGGTTGAAGCCGGTGATGCTATTCCGCAGGGGTGCGACTGCGTGCTCGATTCCGATTCCATCGACCGATCAGGTCCGGTGCCGCTGGTGCTGGCGGAGGCGATCCCGGGGCAGGGGGTTCGGCGCGCTGGCAGCGATATGGCGCAAGGAAATACCTACCTCGCGCTCGGGCGGTGGGTTCGCCCGCTCGACCTCCTGATCGCGCGTGCGGCGGGTCTGGAACGGTTGAATGTGCGCCGCCCGCGCCTCTCCGTCGTCGATATTCCCGCCCCGTCAGGCGATGCGCTAACGGCACGGTTGATTTCCGAAAACGCCGGCGCGGCTGGCGCCGCCGTCATCTGCGTCGAGGCGGCCGGGCGTGATGCGGCATCCATCGCCGGGGCGCTCGATATAGGCGCGTGCGATGTGCTTGTGACCATCGGTGGCAGCGGCGTCGGCCGCACCGATGCGACGATCGCGGCGTTGGCCCGGTGCGGCGAGGTGGTCGCGCATGGCATCGCGCTGCAGCCCGGCCGGACCGCGGCCGTCGGCAGGATCGGCAAAACGCCGGTCATAGCACTACCCGGCGCGCCGGATCAGGCGCTCGCGGCCTGGTGGACGCTGGCCCTTCCGGTGCTGGACCGGCTGTCCGGCCTTTGGCCGCGAGGCAGGCTCACGCTGCCGTTGGCGCGCAAGATTGCCTCCAGCGTCGGAATCGCTGAAATCGTCCTGCTCGAACAAATTGAAGATGCCTGGATGCCGCTGGCCGTCGGCGACATGTCGCTCGAGGCCATCGGCCGCGCGGATGCATGGCAGGTTGTGCCGGGCAGTGCGGAAGGATTTGCGGCGGGCACCGCCGTCGATGGCTATATGTTGCGGGAATGACAGGGATGGCCGAATGACCTCGACGCGTCAGCCGAAAGACCGCCAGACAATCGATCAGGATCAGTTCCTGACCATTTTGTCGCGTGAGAACGCGCTGGCGCGTTTCGAGGCCGCGTTGTTTCCGCGCGCCGTTCCAGGCGAGCAATGCGGGCTTGCCGATGCGCTCGGTCGGGCGCTGGCGGACGAAGTGACGGCGCCGATCGACGTGCCGCCGTTCGATCGCTCCAATGTCGATGGCTTTGCAGTGCGTTCCGCCGATCTTTCGTCCGCCGGCGAAGCGACACCGGTGCGCATGATCGTGAATGACGAGGTGATCGCCTGCGGCACGCAGCCGGTGCGGCCGGTGCTGTCGGGAACCGCCACTTCGATTGCGACCGGCGGCCCGGTGCCGCGCGGTGCGGATGCCATCGTGATGGTCGAGCACACCCAGCCGGCGGGGGCCCGCGCCATCGAGATCCGCCGCGCCGCGTCGCCGGGGCAATTCATCTCCTATGCCGGTTCCGACATCGCGCGCGGCGAGGCCTTGTTGCGCGCGGGCACCATCATCGGCTCGCGCGAGACCGGCATGCTGGCAGCCTGCGGTATTTCGCAAGTTCTCGTCGCGCGCCGGCCGCGCGTCGCGATCATCTCGACCGGCGACGAACTGGTGCAGCCGGGTTCGCCGCTCACGCCGGCCTCGATCTATGACTCCAATGGCGCGATCGTCACCGCGGCAATCACGGAAAACGGCGGCGAGGCGGCGTTTCTCGGCGCCATTCCCGACGACGAGCCTCAACTCGAAGCCGTGATGCGCGAAGCGCTCAAAACCTGCGATTTTCTCGTGCTGTCGGGCGGCACTTCGAAGGGCGCGGGCGACGTGACCCACCGCATCATCGCTCGGCTCGGCCGGCCCGGCATCATCGCGCATGGCGTCGCACTCAAGCCAGGCAAGCCGTTGTGCCTTGCGGTGTGCGACGGCAAGCCGGTGGTGATCCTGCCGGGCTTTCCGACCTCGGCGATGTTCACCTTCCATGACATGATCGTGCCGGTGCTGCGGCGCATGGCGGGCCTGCCGCCGCGTTCCGACGCCAAGGTCAGCGCCAAAGTGCCGGTGCGGATTGCCTCCGAACTGGGCCGCACCGAATTCGTGATGGTGTCGCTGGTCGAGGGTTTTGACGGATTGATTGCCTATCCGACCGGCAAGGGTTCCGGCGCCATTACCTCCTTCGCACAGGCCGACGGTTTCCTGCGGATCGACGCGTTGGCCGATCAGATGCCGGCCGGCAGCGACGCCGAGGTGACGCTGTTCACGCCGCATGTGCGGGTGCCGGATCTGGTCATTGTCGGCAGCCATTGCACCGGGCTCGATCTGGTCACAGCACCTCTGGCGCACGCAGGGCTCTCGGTGCGTTCGATCGCGGTCGGCAGCCTCGGCGGATTGGCGGCGGCCAAGCGCGGCGAATGCGATTTCGCGCCGATCCATCTGCTCGACGACAGGACCGGGACCTACAACACGCCCTATCTGACCGACGGGCTCGAACTGGTGCCGGGCTGGCGGCGCATGCAGGGCATCGTGTTCCGCAAGGGCGACACGCGCTTCGAAGGCCTCAGCGCCGAGCAAGCGGTGCGCACAGCCCTCGCCGATCCCGCCTGCATCATGGTCAACCGCAACCAGGGCGCCGGCACGCGCATCCTGATCGACCGGCTGCTGGCAGGCGCACGGCCCGACGGTTACTGGAATCAACCGCGTTCGCATAACGCGGTTGCGGCTGCCGTGGCGCAGCACCGCGCCGACTGGGGCATGACCATCGCACCGGTGGCCCATGCGTCCGACCTGGGTTTCATTCCCTTTGCCGAAGAGCATTATGATTTCGCGCTGGTGACGGCGCGCAAGCAACGAACCGCGGTGCAGGCCTTTCTCGACGCGCTGGCGTCGGACGAAGGCCGCGCGACACTGACAAGGGCTGGGTTCAGGCCGGCCTGACGCTTAAAGAAAAATCTGGGGGAGCGATGGTAAGACCTCTGTCGGTTGCAATCGTCGGCGCGGGCATGGGTGGCCTCGCGGCGGCAGCGGCGCTGCGGCGGGTCGGCATCGAAATCACCGTGTACGAGCAGGCGGCCCAATTCACGCGGCTCGGCGCCGGCATCCAGATCGGCTGCAACGCCATGAAGGTGCTGCGCGGGCTCGGGCTCGAGCAACGATTGCGCGCGCAGTCGTTCTATCCGCGCTCCTGGAACAACCGCGATTGGAAGACCGGCGAGGTCAAGTTCGACATGATCTTCGGCGAGAGCGCCGAACAAAAATTTGGCGCGCCCTATCTGCTGGCGCACCGCGGCGATTTGCATGCGGCGCTGGCCAGCGCCGTTCCCGACCAATATGTCAAGCTGAGCCACAAACTGGTCGGACTGGATGAGAGCAGCGATGGTGTTCAACTAACCTTTGCCAATGGGGTGGTCGCGACCGCCGACGCGGTGGTTGGCGCGGATGGCGTTCACTCGGTCGTGCGCGACATGTTGTTCGGCATCTCGCCGGTGAATTTCACCGGGCGCATCGCCTACCGCACCACCTATCCCGCTGCCCTTCTTGGCGGCGAAAAAATCGACGACTGCACCAAATGGTGGGGCGAGGACCGCCACATCGTCATCTATTACGTCAAGCCGGACCGCAGCGAGATTTACCTCGTCACCAGCCAGCCGGAACCGGAATTCCGGATCGAGTCCTGGTCGGCCAAGGGCGACGTGCGGGAATTGCGTAAGGCCTTCGGCGGCTTCGACCGGCAGGTCGAGCAGGTGCTGGCCGCATGCCCTGACGTGCACAAATGGGCGATCGTCGACCGCAATTCGCTGGAGCGTTGGACGGAAGGCTACGTGACGTTGCTCGGCGACGCCTCTCACCCGATGACGCCCTATATGGCGCAGGGTGCGGCGATGGCGATCGAGGACGCCGCGGTACTGTCGCGCTGCCTCGCTCGTGTCGAACGGGATGGCGTGCCGAATGCGTTCCGAAGGTTCGAGGCAAGCCGCAAGGATCGTACCGCGCGCGTCCAGCAGACGTCACGGGCAAATACATGGCTCAGTGGAAAGACCGATACCGACTGGGTCTATGGCTACGACGCCTGGACCGTGCCGCTGGCGGCGTAGGGTTGCTGCCTCAATCCCCATCCAGGGCGGCCAGCCGTTCGGCTTCCGCGATGTCGTCCATGGTGTTGGCATTGAAGAAGGGGTCGAGCGGCTGCGCGGGCCATGTCACGGTGGCGAGCCTGTAACGCGCGGTCCAGCGGTCGATCTTCCTGATGTCCTCGACGACCAGCGCGTGGCGGAGCGCTTCGCGCAAGCCGACGCTCCACAGTCCGATCACCGGATGCGACTGGCCATCGGATGCCGCGACCGCGAGCTCCGCGTTTTGCTCGCGGAGCGCGCCATAGAGACGCGAAACGAGATCGCGCGGCAGGAACGGGCAGTCGGCGGCGGCGCTCAAAACGAACGCAACGTCGGGCCGGTTGGCCGCGGCCCAATCCAGCGCCGCCAAGATGCCGGCGAGCGGTCCGGGAAAATCGGCGACGCCGTCGGCGATCACAGGCAGTCCGAACGCCGCAAAGCGCGCCGGATCGCCATTGGCATTGAGGATCAGCCCGTCGCATTGCGGCTTCAGCCGCGCGATCACGCGTTCCAGGATGGTGCGGCCGCCGATCCGGCGCATCGGCTTGTCGCCGCCGCCCATCCGCCGCGCCAGGCCGCCGGCGAGCAGCACGCCGGGAACCGGTTCAATCTTCACGGTCTTCGCCCTTGCGCTTGTGCCGCGCCGATTCCTCTTCGACAAAGGCCAGATTCTGGTCGTAGACGATGCGCTCCTGGCCCGACAGCGCAATGAAGCGCTTGCCCCGCGCGCGTCCGACCAGCGTCAGCCCGACCTGCCGTGCCAGATCGACGCCCCACGCCGTAAAGCCCGAACGCGACACCAGGATCGGAATTCCCATCCGCACCGTCTTGATGATCATCTCGGAAGTCAGGCGCCCGGTGGTGTAGAGGATCTTGTCGGCGGGATCGACGCCATGGCGATAGATCCAGCCCGCGATCTTGTCGACGGCGTTGTGGCGGCCGACGTCCTCGGTGTAGCAGACCGGCGTGCCCTCCTTGCACAGCACGCAGCCATGGATCGCACCGGCCTCGAGATAGAGCGAGGGCATGGTGTTGATCGCATGCGTCATCTGGTAGAGCCAGGAGGTGCGCAGTTCTGCCTTCGGCAGTGCGACGCTTTCGACGGCCTCCAGCAAATCGCCGAACGCGGTGCCCTGGGCGCAGCCCGAGGTCTGGGTGCGTTTCTTCAGCTTGGCCTCGAAATTGGTGTGGTGCTCGGTGCGCACCACCACCACCTGCAGATCGTCGTCATATTCGACCTCGGTGACGACGTCGTCGTATTTCAGCATGTTCTGGTTCAGCAGATAGCCGAGCGCCAGATATTCCGGATAGTCGCCGATCGTCATCATGGTGACGATCTCCTGCGCGTTCAAATACAGCGTCAGCGGCCGTTCGACCGGCACCCGGATTTCAACCGCAGCTCCGGTCTGATCGGTGCCGGTGACGCGCTCGGTCAGCCGGGGATCGTCCGGATTGGGCACGATGAGGGGGACGGGGGCCTTGTCGATTTTCATCATGTCGGACAGGTTAGCATGACAATCGCTGCTAGCCGATATAGACCATCTCGGGATATGGGCGAAATGCCGCCAGGATCGTCATTCCGAGCGAAGCGAAATGCGGCTAAAGACCGTCATTGCGAGCGAAGCGAAGCCATCCATCTTTCGACAAGTAGGGTATGGATTGCTTCGGTCGCGTGGCTCCTCGCAATGACGCTGAGGCGCCTGAGTTGCACGGCTGCGTTACGAGCGGGTGGAGAACGGGAATAAGATGAAAGTGATTGGCCTCGCGGGATGGAGCGGCGCCGGCAAGACCACCTTGCTGACGCGCGTGATTCCGCATCTGCTGAAGGGGGGCCTGCGCGTCTCCGTGATCAAGCACGCCCATCATGCCTTCGACGTCGATATCCCGGGCAAGGATTCCTGGCGGCACCGTCAGTCGGGCGCGACGGAAGTCCTGGTGTCCTCGACCCAGCGCTGGGCCCTGATGCACGAACTGCGCGGCGCCGAAGAGCCGCGGATTCCGGAATTGCTGGCAAAGCTTTCGCGGGTCGATCTCGTCGTCATCGAGGGTTTCAAGCGCGAGCCGCATCGCAAGATCGAGGTCTACCGCGCCGCCAACGGCAAGCCATTCCTGTTCCCCGACGATCCCGGCGTCGCCGGCATCGCCACCGACACATCGGTTGAAACCACGCTTCCCACCGCCCATCTCGACGATATCGAGGCGATCGCGGCCATGATGCTGAAGGCCGCGCTCCCGGTCGACGAGGTGCTGGCGAAAAGCGCAGCGGAGGGCTGAGACGCGACATGGCGCAATTGTCCGACGATTGCTTTGCCTTCGGCGGTCCGATGATGTCGGTCGATGAGGCTGTCGGCCTCATTGCGGCGCGGGTCACCGCGGTGTCGGAGCTCGAGACGGTTGCGCTTGCTGCTGCCGACGGGCGTGTTCTTGCATGCGACATCGCGGCGACGCTGCCGTTGCCGCCATTCACAAATTCCGCCGTCGATGGCTACGCGGTGTCGAGCCGGGATCTGCCGCAGCGGCAAGAGCAGGCGTTTGCCGTGACCGGGCGGGTTCAGGCCGGTGCCTCGGCGCAAGCGCCGATCCAGCCGGGGCAGGCGATGCGCATTTTCACCGGCGCGCCGATGCCTGACGGCGCCGATACCGTATTCATGCAAGAAGACGTCCGTCTCGAAGACGGCAAGGTGATTCTGCCGGCGGGTCTGAAGCCCGGTGCCAATGTCCGCCCTGCGGGCGAGGACATTCCGTCGGGCCATGCCGCGCTGCGGGCCGGTCAAAGGCTGCGGCCGCAGGATGTGGCGCTGGCGGCTGCGTTCGGACTGACGCAGCTTGATGTCAAGAGGCGCATTCGCGTCGCGGTGTTTTCCACCGGCAACGAGCTGGTCTCGCCGGGGGAGAACCGCGCGGCGGCGCAGCTGTTCGACAGCAACCGCTTCATGCTGATGGCAATGCTTGGCCGGCAGGGGTGCGATGTCAGCGATCTCGGGATTTTGCGGGACGATCGCACCTCGCTTGCGCGCGCATTGCGGGAGGTCGCCGGCGCCCATGATCTGATCCTCACCACCGGCGGCGTGTCGACCGGCGAGGAGGATCACGTCAAAGCCAGCGTCGAGGCCGTCGGCAAGCTCGTGCTGTGGCGGATGGCAATCAAGCCCGGGCGTCCGGTCGCAATGGGGATCATCGGCGGCACGCCGTTCATCGGCTTGCCCGGAAATCCTGTGGCGAGTTTTGTCACCTTCGTCCACGTCGTGCGCCCGACCATTCTGGCCCTGTCGGGGGCGCGACAGCAAAGACTGGTGCCGATGCCGGTTCGCGCGGGCTTTGCCTACAGGAAGAAGATCGCTCGCCGCGAATATATCCGCGTCAGCTTGCGCAAGGCCGAGGACGGCGCGCTCGAAGCGATCAAATTTCCGCGCGAGGGCGCCGGCCTGCTGTCGTCGCTGGTCGATACCGACGGGCTGGTCGAACTTGGCGAACAGACCACCCTGGTCGCGCCCGGCGAGATGGTCGGGTTCCTGTCCTATGCAAGCCTGATCTGACGGCCGCACGCGCGGTGGATTGACGGTGCGCGTTCGCTTCGCCATGTTCGAAACATGACCACGACAAAACTCGATCTCACCGGCCTCAAATGCCCGCTGCCGGCGTTGAAAACGCGTAAGGCGCTGAAGGCGGTCACGCCTGGCGATTTCCTCGAAGTGCACTGTACCGACCCACTGTCGGTGATCGATATTCCCAATCTCATTCGCGAAACCGGCGACAAGGTCGAGATCACGGAGCGTGCGGACACGCGTATTGTGTTCCTGATCGAAAAGGCTGACGGCACGCGCGCTTGATCCTTGCCTCTCATTTTGAATCCGTATCGTCTGATCGCAAATCCAAATTGATACGCATTCGCTATCGCAACATGAGACGGCTTTATTGATCTCGGGACCGATTCAAGCTCTCGTTGGTTCAGATTCATCAGCGCGATGCCCGGGTCGGCTCACGATGGTGTGCGAGGGATTGGTCACGTGACGGCATTTCCCTAAATGCTTATCTGGACGCTATAATTCTCTTGGCATCTGGCATGCCACGGATTATGGTCGCTGGAATTGACAGGCAGGAACGAGACGTTTTCGATGGTTCATGACGTGCAAAAAGTCCGCTCGTTCGAGCATCCCGGCATGGGACGGAAGCGGGCCAAGGCGACGCCGAAGGGGCGCCAGGTCGACCCGACGGCGGCGCACGAGATCGAGCTGTTGCTTGGCGACCGGCCGCGGCGGCGCGACCTCCTGATCGAGCATCTGCACCTGATCCAGGACAAATATCATCAGATATCGGCAGCGCATCTGGCGGCGCTTGCCGACGAGATGAAGCTGTCATTTGCCGAAGTGTTCGAGACCGCGACCTTCTATGCGCATTTCGATATCGTGAAGGAAGGCGAGGCCGATATCGCACCGCTGACCATTCGCGTCTGCGACTCCCTGACCTGCGCCATGCTGGGCGCGGAAAAACTGCTGCTTGAATTACAGGACAAGGCCGGCCGGGGTATCCGCGTGGTGCGGGCGCCCTGCGTCGGCCGCTGCGATACCGCGCCCGCCGCCGAAGTCGGTCACAACTTTGTCGATCACGCCACCGTCTCCAACGTGCTTGCCGCCGCCAAGGCCGGCGACACCCACGTACATCTGCCTGACTATGTCGACTACGCCAAGTATGTCGCGGGCGGCGGCTACGCGCTGCTCAACCGGCTGCGCTCCGGGCAGCTTTCGAACGAAGATCTGCTGAAATCGCTCGACGATGCGTCACTCCGCGGGCTCGGCGGCGCGGGCTTTCCGACGGGACGAAAATGGCGCGCGGTGCTCGGCGAGCCCGGGCCGCGGCTGATGGCGATCAATGGCGACGAGGGCGAGCCCGGCACGTTCAAGGACCGCTTTTACCTCGAAACCGATCCGCATCGCTTTATCGAGGGCATGCTGATCGGCGCCCACGTGGTCGAGGCGACCGAAATCTACATCTACATCCGCGACGAATACCCGGCCTCGCGCCAAATCCTCGAGCGCGAGATAGCAAAACTGCCGCCGGGTGGCCCGGTGCTGCATATGCGCCGCGGCGCCGGCGCTTACATCTGCGGCGAGGAATCGTCGCTCTTGGAAAGCCTCGAGGGCAAGCGCGGGCTGCCCCGGCACAAGCCGCCTTATCCGTTCCAGGTCGGCCTGTTCGGCCTGCCGACGCTGATCAACAATATCGAGACGCTGTGGTGGGTGCGCGACATCGTCGAAAAGGGCGCCGACTGGTGGAAGGGTTTTGGTCGCAACGATCGCCACGGCCTGCGCAGCTATTCGGTATCTGGCCGCGTCAAAAACCCCGGCATGAAGCTGGCGCCATCAGGCGTCACCGTGCGCGAACTGATCGACGAATTTTGCGGCGGCATGGGCGATGGTCATACCTTCCACGCCTATTTGCCGGGCGGCGCATCGGGAGGCATCCTGCCGGCGTCCATGGACAACATCCCGCTCGATTTCGGTACGCTGGAGAAATACGGCTGCTTCATCGGCTCGGCCGCGGTGGTCATCCTGTCCGAGCAGGACAGCGTCAAGGGCGCGGCGCTGAACCTGATGCGGTTCTTCGAGGACGAGAGCTGCGGCCAATGCACGCCGTGCCGGGTTGGCACCCAGAAGGCGGCGATCCTGATGGAGCGGCCGGTCTGGAACCGCGAATTGCTCGAGGAATTGAGCCAGGCGATGCGCGACGCGTCGATCTGCGGGCTCGGCCAGGCGGCCTCGAATCCGCTGACGTCCGTGATTAAATATTTCCCCGACGAGTTCAAGGAAGCGGCGGAATGACAAAAATCCAGTTCGAACTCGACGGCGCGCAGGTCGAGGCCGTCAACGGCGAGACCATCTGGCAAGTTGCAAAACGCCAGGGCCGGGAAATCCCCCATCTGTGCTATTCGCCGGCGCCGGACTACCGCGCAGACGGCAATTGCCGCGCCTGCATGGTGGAGATCGAGGGCGAGCGCGTGCTGGCGGCGTCCTGCAAGCGGACGCCGAGCGTCGGCATGAAGGTGAAGACCGAGAGCGCGCGTGCGGTCGCGGCGCAGAAGATGGTGATGGAATTGCTGGTCGCCGACCAGCCGGCGCGCGCTACCTCGCATGATCCGGATTCGAAATTCTGGCACTGGGCCGAGAAGGTCGAGGTGA
>Ga0310811_10012614_pt1 | contig 10972 bp, 11 predicted proteins | sample YCmetagenome_FD_207642 | JGI IMG/M metagenome (GOLD analysis project Ga0310811, IMG submission 207642) | Soil microbial communities from experimental microcosm in Duke University, North Carolina, United States - YC | ecosystem: Engineered > Artificial ecosystem > Soil microcosm > Unclassified ...
ACTTGAATTGGGCGGTCTGGTCACTCTCCCCCGCCGCTTCCCGCGAGGCTTCCGCCAGTTCTTGCCCGAAGCTTTTGCTGCTCCCCTCCTGGGCTGCCTGGTCCGCTTTCTGTGGGCGCCTACTTTTCTGGGCGGCCGGCGCGGTTTGGGCCCCCTTCGGCGGGGCCGCTATCGCCCCCGTCGGCACGATCGTGAACAGCAGCAGCAAGGCAAGCGCGCTCAGCAGGAACACACGTACGAGCCCACGCCCCGAAATCGTATGGGTTTGCGGTGTGCGCCTCATGGGTGGCCGCCGGCTACCGGTTTTTGCGCCGCCGCGGCCGGCCTCAGGAGGGCGCGAATAATCTCGTCCGCCAGCCGGGCCGCTTCTACCTCCAGCCCGCCCTGGGCCGCCGTCTTATCCCGCTCTATTGCTGCCCGTGCTTGCGCCACTTGTTGCTGGGCATGGGCCCTGGCTTCTGCCAGCGCCGCCGCTCGCGCCTCCTGAGCCTGCTTCCGCCTGGCCTCCTGGGCCTTAAACAGCGCCGCCCGCGCCTCTCTCAGCCGCTGTTCGTAAAAGGCGGCTTTGGCTTCCGCTGCGCTAATATCCGCCCGCGCCCGCTCCATGGCGCCTTCGGTGCGGCTGTGCCGCTCCGCTAGCACCCGCGACAAAGGACGGTGCACCAGCGCCCGGTACCCGGCAAACACCACCAGCAAAAGCAGTATGGTGGGGATGGCGCCAAGCAGGTATCCGCCTAATTGCCTGAGAATTTCGTCCATGTCCCTGTGGTAAAGACCGCCTGGAAAGCCCGCGAGAATGACTGGGCTAAACTCTAGAACCTACCATCTGCCTTTGAGCAGTGTCAACGCAACTTCAGCTACTCGCCGGCTTATTCCGCTCGCCTGTAAGTCCCATTTTTGAACAGCTTACAAGGCAAACTCGTATTCCCCCTTGACTTTCGTCCTCAGGGGACTAGCATATAGACATCACCTCCGATCCAATTCAGGGTCGAATGGGCTGGAGGCCAAGGAATGTCACCGCTTCTTGGTCTCCGGCCCATTTAATTTTTGCGCCAAAGCCCCTTGCCTTTGCCCTGTCATGCTGAGCGGAGCTTGGCGATTAACTCGTGAAGCCGAATCTCCTGCTCCTTTGACGCTGTCATGCTGAGCGAAGCCCGCCGATTCGCTTGCGAACCGGCAGGCGAAAAACCCCTATGCCGTGCCAACTATCATCACGATATCGGGGAGTTCTTGCCAATCACCCCCGGCCGAGATCCGGCCGCCAGCTACCCACTACAATGTTTCCACCATGTTCTCCCGCAAGATCCGCGTGGAATACGAAGCCGACGGCCAGCGCCATCCTTGCCCGCAGAAGTGGCTCGATAGCTTCAGCATGCGCAACTTCACCAACGCCTCCATCTTCGACGACACTCTCCCCATTGCCGACGGCCTGATGGAAATCGGCGCCCGCGTCCCCCTCGCTGAGCTCAAGGAAAAGATGGAAGACTGGTTCCGCCGTAAGAGCTACCTGCCCACGGGAGCGGAGTTGTGCCTGACCCAGCAGGCATGACATGAACAGAGGCTGCTAGCTTCCCCGCCTCCTGCTCCTACTTGTCGTAATGCAGCAGCGAGTACACGTCGTAGGGCGCCAGCTTGTCCCGGCCCTTGAGGAAGTCGAGTTCCACCACGAACCCCAGCCCGGCAATCTCCGCTCCTAGCGACTTGGCCAGATGCACCGAGGCCTCCGCGGTTCCGCCCGTCGCCAGCAGGTCATCCACGATGATTACCCGCTGCCGGGGCTCGATGGCGTCGCGGTGAATCTCAAGCGCCGCCTTGCCGTACTCCAGTTGGTAATCCCAGCGCGCCGTCTCGGCCGGAAGCTTGCCCGGCTTGCGCAGTGGCACAAATCCCGCGTTCAGCCGGTAGGCTAGAGCCGGGCCAAATATGAAGCCCCGCGCCTCGATCCCCAGCACCAGGTGCGGCTTTTTGGGCAGGTAATACTCGGCTAGCGCATCAATCAGCGTGGCGTAGCCCACGCGGTCTTTCAGCAAGGTAGTGATGTCGTAGAAGAGGATTCCCTTGACCGGGAAATCGGGAACTTCGCGAATCAGCTTTTTCAGGTGATCACAATTGGTGCGGCCGCTCGGCTGCGCCATCTACCAGGCTCCTTCAATGTGGAATGAATTTAATCCGGCTACCGGCTTGGCCTCTTTCTCCTCCACCGCATCCACCCGCGCCGCTCGCGGCCCCTGCTGCAGGCGAGAGCGCAAGCCGCTGAGCTGCTCGCGCGTGCCCATGGCCAGCACTTCCACGCTGCCGTCGGCGTTGTTGCGCACCCAGCCGGAAACGCCCAGCATATGCGCCTCGCGCTCCACGAACCAGCGAAAACCTACCCCCTGTACCCGCCCCCGCACTACAAAGCGGCGAGCGCGGAGGTCCGCGGTCTTGTCAGTTGGAGTCATTCGGGATTGACGATTGAAGATTGACGATGGTTGATTTAACAACCCGCTGCGCGCGCCTTTCAATCGTCAATCGTAATTCGTCAATTAGACCAATCGTCAGTCAGTTTACGCTCTGGACAAATACGCCCCTTCCGACGTATCCACCCGGATCTTCTCGCCTTCATTGATGAAAGGCGGCACCTGCACAATCAGCCCGGTTTCCGTTTTGGCCGGTTTGGTCACGCTGCTGGCGGTGGCGCTCTTCAGTCCGGGTTCGGTCTCCACCACCGTCAGGTCCACCGTCTGCGGCAGCTCCACGCCCACGGCTTTGCCGTCGAAGAACTCCACGTCAATTTGCAGGTTGGGGATCAGATAATCTACCGCGTCGCCCAAAATGTCCTTGCCCAGGTAGGTCTGCTCGTAGTTCTCGGTGTTCATGAAGTAGTAGCTGTCGCCGTCGTTGTACAGATACTCCATCTTCACTTCGTCCACCGTCACCTTGTCGATTGCATCCCCGGAGCGGAAGCGGTGCTCGAACATAGCGCCGGTGCGCAGGTTGCGCAGCTTGGCCTGGATAAAGGCGCGCAGGTTGCCGGGAGTGCGGTGCTCGACGCTGAACACCGCGTGCAGGTCGTTGTTGTGCTTGATGACCATGCCGGGGCGCATCTGGGTTGCGGGAATAGACATGCGGGGAAACTTCTCCTTGCCTGAAATAGTAGAAAGGCTGGCGAATACCGCGGCCATGAAATGCCGCCGCAGAGAGCTGCCAAACACTTTAGTGTACACAATGGATGGGAAAGTTGTGAACCGCTGGTCCCTGTGGCTCGCCCGCCCTCGCCCGCCAAATCCGGGTCAGGAAAAAGTGGCTCGCGCGCCCTCGCCCGCGAAATCCGGTTCAAGCTGCAGCTCACAATCCTTCCTGTGCCGGACAACATTCGGTCGCCTCCCCTTTTCTAACGAAGATGAAGCAGGCAGGATGGTGTCCGTGCCTGAGGGCCGAGGTATAACATTTTCAGGCAGCCGCGCAGCGGCGCCAGAATGTAGCCCCGGGCGTAAGCCCGGGGAAGCGAAGTGCTAGAAATCCCAGCCCCAGCGGGGCGGAAGAAGTGCTCTGAGGCGCTTGCAAGGCAAGTTCATCCTTGCCTGCTGGGCGCCGCCCTACTAACATTTTTCACATGCGGAGAGGAGAGAATTTTTATGGCCGAATACGAACGCTTTGGAGAGTATCAGAGCTCGCAGCACCGGGGCGGTAGCGCCGGCATGGCGATCACCTTCCTGCTCGTCGGATTAGGAGCTGGAGCTTTAGTCGCGCTTATGCTTGCTCCCCAGGAAGGCAAGAAAACTCGCCGCCTGCTGCGCCGCAAATATGAAGACGCCGTGGACGCCTTCTCCGAGTGGAAGGAAACGGCCGAAGACATGATTGATAAGGGCGGCGACTGGGCGGCTTCCGCCAAGGAGACGGCCAAGGAGAAAGTCGCTCCCTTCCGCAAGGCGATGCGGAGATAGAACCCGGTTTCAAAGTTTAAGGGTTTCACAGGTTTCAAGGTCCTCAAGGTTTCGGAAACCTCGAAACCTTCGAAACTTTGAAACCTGCTTCTTGAAACTCGAAACTTGAAACTAATATAGCCGGAAGTTCACTTCCACGTTAATCTGCACCGCCACCGGTTGCCCGTCTTTGCGCGCCGGTTCGAACTTCCAGGTGCGCACCGCTTCAATCGCTTTCTCGTCCAGGCCCATGCCCACCGAGCGCTGAATCCGGATATCGTGCGGGCGTCCGTCCGGCCCTACGATCACCCACAGCACGACTGTGCCCTGGTACTTGGCTTTACGCGCCTCCTCGGAGTACTCTGGATCGGGGGCGTAGAGGGCGCGTGGTGCGCTTACTCCTCCACCTACGCGGTAAACACCGCCTCCAATCCCGCCACCGTAGCCCGGGCCCACGCCCGGTCCTCGTCCGCTTCCCACGCCGCCGCCACTGCCGCTGCCAATTCCACCTCCAGATCCGGTGCCGCTGGAAGGTGGTCCCAACACGTTAGAAAGTGGATCGCCCAGCGGGCCTGTGGTCGGCAGCGAGATCCTGGGCGGCACCACCACCGTAGGTTCCACGGCTAATTTGGGGTTCTCATTGCGCACGATCACAGCCGGAGGCGTGATTTGCTGGTCTGAGAGCTTGGGCAGCGCGCCTTTGGAAGCCTGCAGTTTGTCGCGATCGCCTCCGCCTCCGCCACCGCCCGCCTTGGTTGCCGAAGCCGGCAGTACGTAAGGGCTGATGTCGGTTACGATGCCCACCACCTGCTGCTGGATTTGCTTGCGATGGCTCACCACGAACATTGACGACCACACCACCAGCACCACCAGCACGGTGTGCCCGACAAAGGAAAAAACAAAAGTGATGGGCTTGGTGTTGTAGAGTCCATAGCCCTCGCCAAAAAGCGTGGGCAAAATGGTCGTATCCGGCGCCGGCGGCACCCCGGCCTGCGGTGCAGGCGGGGCCTGCATCATGGCCGGCGTTTCTGGCGCAGCGGGATTGGGCATCGCCGCTTCCTACCCTGCTTAAGTATAGGCCAGAAATCAAGACCCAGGCTGTGCCCGCTGTCACAAATGGCAGGCGAAGGTCCTCCGCCTGTGGAGCCGCGGGAAGGCCTCTCCAGCCCCTTAACGAAACATGTTGCCGAAAAATCCCCGCACCCGGGCAAAGAACCCGCGCGGCTTGTTGCTGGCCGTCATCTTGCTTCGCGGTGCCTTGTAGTAGGTAACTCGTGCCGGACCAGCCAGCCTGAAGCTCAGCAACTCGGGGGGCGGGCCATTGATGAAATGCAATTGCGCTACCTGTACCGCGTCCGGCGCCCTAGGTTGAGTGGCACGAAAAACGAACGGGGCTTCCACCTGCACTGGCGGGCCGCTGGGCTCCGCGGGCGCAGGATCGTTGGCGGCATTCATATGCCCCGCCGGCGCGCCCGAATTCGGAGGCGCCAGCACGGCGGAGGGAGATGCGGCCGGCGGTTGCGTCTGCGTGCGCATTACCGGTATTGTGCGCAGTGGGCAGCCGCAACTCAGACCGGCAGCCGAACTGGCGTTCTGCAGGCGCCCGGCACGAAAAAAAACTTGATCGCCGGAGTTCACCTGGTAGCTGTCATTACCCATGATTTCTGAAACCACTGCCGCCGCGGTGTTTCCCGGGAGCGTGCGCACGCAGGTGTTTCCCTGGCGGTCGGCGCTCACCGCCATATCGAACTCCCCTGGGCCGGGTAGCAGAATGCGGAAATCCGGCGTCAGGATTACATCGGCGGCCGAACCCAGCGGATAGTGCGTCTCCATGGTTCCTGTGCTCAGTCCCAGCATCAAATCACTTCCCGCCTTGGAAGGCGTTACCGAGAGGGATGTGCCAGGGCAGACGTGGATTTCCCCGCCGCGCGGCAGGCGCAGCACGGTTGGATTGCCCATGGCCATCACCGATTGCGCGCCGCGCAGGGTTTCAAAATTCGCTGCCGGCTCATAGGCGGTAGCAGGCTGGTAAGTGGGTGCGGGGGCTGCCGCCGCACTCGTCGCCGCTGGCGCCGGGGCCTGTTGTTGCGCCACGCTTTGTCCCCGCTGGCCCATTGCCTCCGCCGTTCCCGGCAGCAGCCACAACGCCACTTTGTTGCCGGTGCTGATTACGGAAAACTCGCGGGCTACCCGCATCTGCACCACGATGCGGGCGATGGGTGGGGACTGCTTCCACTGGCTGGCCCGGACTTCAACGATGGCCTGATCTTTTACATCAATCCGCCGCAGGCCGCCGGGCAGGAATGCGCCCGGTAAGTCAATCACTATGCGAATTGGATTGTCCAGGCGAGTCAGGTGGGGTTTGACCGCCCGGTTGGCCGTGATCTGTACGCTCAGCCCCTTGTTGCTGGGCACAACCGCGATGTGCTCCACCACTGCCAGACCAGGCTGAGCCGGGGCGCTGGTAACGGTCATAACTGCCAGCAGCGCCGCCAGCGCGAACTGCGACACTTGTGACCTCATTTCGCGGAGGACCTGCTTGAAAGATATCACCGGCAAGCTTGCCAGAGAAGTGGCTGGGCTAATAGTCCAGTTGCCCTAAAGGTCAACTCTCGGCCAGGAATTCGTACTCGTTGATGACTGCTGCCACGCTCAGTTGGCCATTGTTGTTGCCCGGCTCGGCGCGGACCACGGTGCCTTTGCAGCGCACTCGGATGCTTTCCGTAAGCGTGATTTCGGGCGGCAGGGTGAGAGTGAATTCGATTTCCGTGCCTTCCCCAATATGGCTCTCAAGATAAAAGCAGATGCCGCGGGCGCTTACGTCCCGGGTGAAAGCGGTCTTCTCCCCGCTTGGGCCGTTCTGGTACTTCACCGAGATGGGCAGCCGCAGCGAAAAACGACGAGTAGCGCGCTTGTCCTGCTGGCGCTCGGCCATGGAGCCTCCCAGAAGGTGGTGCTAGCATGGGCCTGAGTCGGCTGGGCTGTCAAGCCTGTCATCGCCTGACAACTAAAGCACTATTATCTCGCTGAATCCCTTGCACACCGTTCTGCGACGGATTGGCCGGGCCCCGCCCTGGATCTAAAGCGAAAGGAAGTTACGAATCAACTGTTTACCCTCGCTGGTGAGCACGCTTTCGGGATGAAACTGCACTCCTTCAACGGGATAGCGCCGGTGCCGCAATCCCATGATGACGCTGGTGCCGTCTCGCTCCCGCGTTCGGGCGCTGATTTCCAAATCTTCCGGCAGGCTTTTTTCGGCGACTATCAGAGAATGGTAACGAGTGGCGGTCATCGGTGATGACAACCCTCTAAATATCGTCTTTCCATCATGTTCCACCGGGCTGGTCTTGCCATGCATCAGCTTGCCCGCGCGCACCACCTGGCCCCCAAAAGCTGCTCCAATTGCCTGGTGCCCCAGACAGACCCCCAGCAAGGGAGCTTTGCCGGCGAAATGGCGAATCAGATCAATGCTGATGCCCGCCTCCTGCGGTGTACACGGACCGGGAGAGACCAGGACGCGCTCCGGCTGCAGGGCCTCCACCTCTTCCACCGTAACCTGGTCGTTGCGGCGCACTTCCACCTTCGCTCCCAATTCGCCCAGGTATTGCACCAGGTTGTAGGTAAAGGAATCGTAATTGTCGAGGACGAAAACCATAAAACAGACTTTGGCATTTAGCCTTTAGCACTTAGCCCTTAAAAGGGGTGCAGGCGGCCCTTCGAGATTTCCACCCTCCGTGGGCGAGGCAAATCTATGCCGCAGCTTTGTTTGCGAGTCTCAGAGTGCTGGGTTGGATAACGGGTACTGAGCACTGGATACTCGGAATTGTCTAACCGGTTTCCGACCGAGCAGGAAACCGTCAACGGCTAAATGCTAAGTGCTAATTGCTAAGCGCTTGTTTACTGCGCCATCCCACCCGCCGCCGGGGGACCAGGCGTGGCTTCTGCCCCGGTATTGACCAGGTCCTTTAACTCTTTGCTAGGCTTGAAGAAAGGTATTTTTTTGGCGGGCACTTCCACGCGGTCGCCGGTCTTGGGGTTGCGTCCCACCCGGGGCTTGCGCTGGCGGGTGCGGAAGCTGCCAAAACCGCGAATTTCGATCTTGTCGCCCACGCGCAGCGAGCGCACGATGCTGTCAAAAATGGTCTCGACGATTACCTCGCTGTCCTTGCGCGTAAGCTCCGCCAGACGCGAAACTTCGTCGATCAAATCGGCTTTGGTCATGTGTTTTTCCGCTCCCTTGCCACGCGGGTGCTCTACCGCTTTAACCCTAAAAACCGGCTGATGGCTCGATTAGCCTAAACCCAAATTTTCCCGCGCGCCAGTTTTCAAGATTCTGCCTTGTAGGGTGGGCCGCCTGTCAACTCAATAATTTACAGCCAATCGGGAATTTATAGCCAATCAGGGCAGTTGCACATCGAGAGCGTATATCTCCTGGGTGCTCTGGTCACGCATGAGCAGGGGAGCGTCATCCGGCCCCAATCCCAGCCAGGAAGCCCACGGGTCGGAGCCACGGGGCACATCCTTCACGCTTTGCATCACTTGCAGCGGGCCGCCATGCACGCTGACTCGAACAATGTCGTCTCCCCGGCTGTAATCTTCCAGGTAAACATAGCGGCTATCGTGCGACCAGTTGTTGTAGGCGAAGGTGGCCTGCGCCAGGGCTGACCACTTGCGGGTGGCGAACTCGTAGAGCATCAACTTCTTGGAATCGGCGGTCAAGGCGGCCACGTAGCGTCCGTCGGGAGAAACCCGGGGGCTGAACAGGCCTTCGGAGCCGGGCAGGGCAGAGATTTTGCCTGTTCGCAAGTCCAGCAACTCAATGCCTGATTCGGAAGCGTTGGCGTATTGCAGCCAGGGCATGTGGCCGAAGACCAGTGACTTGCCGTCGGGCATCCAGGTGAGGTCGCTCTCGTTTACCCCTTCTTTGGTCAAAGCCTGGGGCGTGCCTCCCTGGGAGGAGATGAGGTACAGCTTCCAGGGTTGGCCCGGCTGTGAAGCCATAAAGGCGATCTGCGCGCCATCCGGCGACCAGTGAGGCAGATGGGCCTGGAGGGGAGGGTAGGTGAGTTGGGTGCGCTCGCTCCCGTCCAGTTTGCTGCGCCACAGGGTGTGGTCGGGATAATTGACAAAGATAAGCCACTTACCGTCGCCGGAGAAGTCCAGTTCCCCGGCAGAAATGCCGTTCAGATATGGCAGGAAGTGACGGACGCTTTGGTCGTAGCGCTGTAACTCGAAGCGCAGTTGTTGCCCCACTACGAACAGTTTTTTGCCGCCGTTTCCCGGAACGGGAAAAAGAAATGCCAGCGGCCCGGCAGTGAGCTGCTGTGGAGCCTGGTTCATCCGGCCCAGAAGCGAGCCTGAATCCGCCAGGGCCCAGATGTTGTGGCTGTTCCCGCGCGAGCTTTCAAACAAGTAATACTTGCCGTCGCGCGTCCAGTTTCCGCAGCATTCCTGGGAAGGCTGATTCCACTCCTCGGGCAGCACGCGGCGCAGTCCTTTGCCGGCTGGCGTCACCTGCCAGAGTTCGGAGGTGTTGTTCTCCGGGTCCTGCAGGGTGAAACGGATCCAGGCGCCATCGGGTGAGAAACGCAGGTTCATGGCGGCGCCGGGCAGAGTCAGCAGCTTATGGGACTGGCTGCCATCCGGGTGCACCTGGTAAAGATCAGAACCATTGCCGTAGATGATGTACTGGCCGTCAGGCGTCCAGGCGGCGGAGTGGGCCCGCACGTTGCCGACAGCGCGCGGCGACCCCGCAGGAATTGGCAACTGGTACAGCGGCGTCTCGGTTTGTGTGCCGCCCGCCTCGCTGGTGATGAGCAACGCCGAGTGGTCGGGCGAGATATCAAAAATATCAGCGCTGGCAAAGGGCGTCGTCAGGGGCGCGGTTTCCCCACCCGCCGTGGAAATCTGCTGCAGCAGGAACTGGCCGCCCTTCTCTTCGGAAAAGTAAATGCGCGCGCCATCGGTAACCAGGGAAGACTTGGGCAAGGCGTCGCTGGTCAACTGCTCCGATGCCACCACTCTGGCCGGAGTGGATGGCGTTCGCAGCCAGAGAAAGAAGGCAAGAATGGCGGCTGCCACGGCGATTCCGGCAAGAATGGAAGACCGCCCTGTAAGGCGGCGGTTACCTGAGGGCTTCACCGAGCGGGACCAGGCTCGCAACGGCCCCGTTTCCAGGTCCCGCTTGAGCCGTCGCAAGTCGCTGCGCACTTCCGCCGCTGACTGGTAGCGCAGCTCGCGATCTTTCTCCAGGGCCTTGTTGATGATCCGCTCCAGGTCGGGCGGCACTTCCGGGTTGAGTTGTCCCGCAGCTTGCGGAGTGCGGTGCAGGATGGCGTCGAATGTCGCTATCGGATTCTTGTGGCTGAAGGGCAGAGTGCCTGTGCCCATCAGGTACAACACCACACCCAGGGAGAACACATCACTGCGCGCGTCCAGTTCCTTTCCCAGCGCCTGTTCGGGCGACATGTAGCTAACCGTTCCCAAGGTCAAACCCCGGCTAGTGGCTTCCGCCTGCGAGACCGGCAGAGCCACGGTGGGTGCGTTGACGGTTTGCGCCAGCTGGCGTTCCAGCGTCGGTTTGGCTAGCCCGAAGTCGAGCAACTTAACCTGCCCACGCGCGACTAGAAAGATGTTCCCCGGTTTGACGTCGCGGTGGAGAATGCACTTGATGTGCGCGGCATCGAGCGCCTCCGCGATCTGGACGCCCCAATCTAATACCTGCTCCAGCGGCAGAGGCTGGCCGTGCATAATCTCGCCCAAGGTCTTGCCTTCCAGCAATTCCATGGCGATAAAGGTCTGGCCGGCAGCCTCTCCGATCTCGTAAATGGTACAGATGTTGGGGTGGTTGAGGGCGGAAGCGGCACGCGCTTCCCAGCGGAAGCGGTCCAGTGCCTGCGGGTCATCGGAAAGCTCATCGGGGAGGAACTTCAGCGCTACGTGCCGGCCAAGGGTGAGATCTTCGGCTTCGTACACCACACCCATACCCCCGCCGCCCAGCTTGCGCAGCAGGCGGTAATGGGAAATCGTCTGACCGACCGTAACGGTTGGGGAGGACATTGCACTGG
>Ga0310811_10012615_pt1 | contig 10972 bp, 12 predicted proteins | sample YCmetagenome_FD_207642 | JGI IMG/M metagenome (GOLD analysis project Ga0310811, IMG submission 207642) | Soil microbial communities from experimental microcosm in Duke University, North Carolina, United States - YC | ecosystem: Engineered > Artificial ecosystem > Soil microcosm > Unclassified ...
ACGGCTGTCTCTACATCGCACAAGGTGTCGGCGCGATCTTTGGTGGCCCGCTGGCCTCACTGCTGCACGCGGCAACCGCGAGCTGGGTCACGGTGTTCGCCGTAGCGATCGCGGCAGACCTGCTGACCGCCCTGTTGGCCGTGGCCATGCTGAAGCCGATGCGCGCCCGCTACGCCGGCACCCGATCCTAAACCGGTACTTCGCCCTTCAGCATCAACCTGTACAGATACCGCCGTTCGTTCATGTCGTAGTCCGGGTTCGCCTGGTGCATGACGCTGCGGTTGTCCCAGATCACCATGTCGCCGTGACGCCACTGATGACGATACTCGTACTTCTTCCGCGTCGCATGCGCCATGAGTTCGCCAATCAGGTCGAGCGCTTCGGAATCCTCCATCCCAACGATGGACTCGATCCGCACCGGGTTGAGGAACAATGCCTTGCGGCCATTGTCAGGATGCGTCCGCACGAGCGGATGAATGCCGGGCGGCGGCAGTGCCTTGCGGCTGTCATCCGACAGATTGCCAAGCGATCGAGGGCTGTACTTGCTCAGATAGACGTGCACCGCCTTCACGCCATCGATCCGCTGCTTCATGGCGTCCGGCAGGTCGTCGTACGCATCATGCATGTTGACGTATTGCGTATCGCCGCCCCGGCTGGGCAGTGATACGGCGAACAACGTCGTGGCCTTCGGCGGCGCGGGATGGTTCGAGTGATCGGTGTGGAAGCTCTCGCCAGGGATGATCCGCTTGCCATTCACGATCTGGTCGTTCGAGACGTAGTACACGTCCGGATGCCCGGGAACATGCGTCTCGCGCTTGTCGTGCTGCTGCAGCTCACCAAAAACCTGCGCGGCCTTCTTGAACCCTTCCGGCGTCAGGTCCTGATCGCGGATCACCAGCACATGGTGGTTTGCGAAGGCCCGGTTCAGTTCCGCGCGGACGTCGGGACCGATATCAGCGGCAAGGTTCAGGCCACGCACCTCTGCGCCCGTGCGCTCGGTCATTGGCGTTATCGTGTAGGACATTGGACGGCTCCCATCGAAGCACTGTCAGGAAACCCGACGACAGGCACGGCCGTCAATCGCGCGGCGGATTTCCGCCTGCCGGAGCGCAGTGACCAGGCAATCTCCGTCGCGCCTTACGACACCTCATCCCGTATCCCTGTCATGCCAGCTTTCGCTTCAGCGCCTCATTGACCAGCGCCGGATTTCCCTTCCCCGCCATCGCCTTCATCACCTGACCGACAAAGAAACCGAACAGCTTGTCGCGCCCAGCCTTGTACTCCGCCACCTTGTCGGCATTCGCTGCCAGGACCGTATCCACAACCGTATCGATAGCGCCAGTGTCGGTGACCTGCCGCAGCCCCTTCGCCTCAACGATCGCCGCCGGATCGTCGCCGGTCTCCACCATCGTCTCGAACACGTCCTTGGCGATCCGCCCGCTGATCGTGCTGTCAGCCATCAAGTCCAGCAGCTTGCCCAGTGCCTCCGCAGACACCGGGCTATCGGCAATCGTGCGCCCCTGACGGTTCAGCGAGGCAAACAGATCACCCATCACCCAGTTGGCGGCGATCTTCGCATCTCGCCCCTTCGCCACCATTTCATAGAAGTCGGCCGTCGCCTGCTCCGCCACCAGCACGCCGGCATCGTACGCCGGCAATCCGTAATCCTGCATGAACCGCCGCTTCTTCGCGTCCGGCAGCTCCGGCAGCTTCGACTTCAGCTCCGCCACCCACCCCTCATCCAGCACCAGCGGCAGCAGGTCCGGATCCGGGAAATAACGATAGTCATGCGCATCCTCCTTGCTGCGCATCGACCGAGTCATGCCGCGGCCAGGATCGAACAGCCGCGTCTCCTGCTCGACCGCACCACCGCCTTCCCACACCTCGATCTGCCGCTTGGCCTCTGCCTCGATCGCCTGCATCACGAAGCGGATGGAATTGACGTTCTTCACCTCGCATCGGGTGCGATACGGCTCGCCATGCTTGCGCACCGACACGTTGACATCGGCGCGCATGGATCCTTCGTCCATATTGCCGTCGCAGGTCCCAAGATACCGCACGATGGAACGCAGCTTGCGCAGATAGGCGCCGGCTTCCTCGGGCGAGCGGATATCCGGCTCCGACACGATCTCCATCAGCGCGACGCCTGACCGGTTCAGGTCGATATACGACTTGGTCGGATGCTGGTCGTGCAGCGACTTGCCGGCATCCTGCTCCAGATGCAGGCGCGTGATGCCAATCTGCCGCGTGGACCCGTCGGCAAGCTCGATCTCGACACGCCCCTCGCCCACGATCGGATGCTGATACTGGCTGATCTGATAACCGGCCGGCAGATCGGCATAGAAATAGTTCTTGCGATCGAAGCGGCTGACCAGATGGATGTGCGCCTCCAGCCCGAGCCCCGTTCGTACCGCCTGTGCCACACATTCGCGGTTGATCACCGGCAGCATGCCTGGAAACGCCGCATCGACGAAGCTCACCTGCGTATTGGGCGGCGCACCGAAATCGGTTGCGGCGCCCGAGAACAGCTTCGCCTTGCTTATCACCTGCGCATGGACTTCCAGTCCGACGACGATTTCCCAGGTCCCCGTGGATCCCTCCAGTGCATAGCTCATCGTTCAGGCTCCTGCCCGCACCTGCGGCAACGCCGTGATGCCGGAAGCACGTTCGATCGCTGCCGCCACCGCAAAGACCGTTTCTTCATCGAATGGTTTTCCGATCACCTGGAGTCCCAGCGGCAGCCCATTGGCATCCAATCCCGCCGGAACGGACATGCCAGGTACGCCCGCCATGCTGGACGGGATGGTGAACGCATCGTTCAGATACATCTTTATCGGATCATCCATGTTGTCGCCCTGCGCAAACGCCGCCGATGGCGCCGTCGGTGCTAGCAACGCATCGACCTTCGCAAACGTCTCGGTGAAATCGCGCAGGATCAGCGCCCTCACCTTCTGCGCACGCACGTAATAGGCGTCGTAATAGCCAGCCGACAACACATAGGTGCCGATCAGCACCCGCCGCCGCACCTCTGCCCCAAAACCCGCGGCGCGCGTGCGTTCGTAGAGATCACGCAGGTCAGATCCCGGCTCGCGCTTCCCGAACCGTACCCCATCGTACCGCGCCAGATTCGAAGAGCATTCGGCCGGTGCGACAATGTAGTAGGTCGTCAGCCCGTACTTCGTGTGAGGCAGTGAAACGTCCACGACTTCGGCACCCGCGTCACGCAACCACGCGATCCCCTGCTGCCACAGCCGTTCGATGTCCTCCGGCATACCGTCCAGACGGTATTCGCGCGGCACGCCGATACGCAGCCCCTTCACGTCGCGCCCGCAGGCCGCAGCAAAGTCAGGTACCGGCACGTTCGCCGAGGTGGAGTCCTTCGGATCGTGTCCCGCCATCGACCCAAGCAAGATCGCGCAATCTTCCACCGTGCGTGCGAATGGCCCCGCCTGGTCCAGCGACGAAGCGAACGCCACGATCCCCCAGCGCGAACAACGCCCATACGTCGGCTTGATCCCAGCAACACCGCAGAACGACGCCGGCTGCCGGATCGATCCGCCCGTATCAGTCCCCGTGGCACCCATGGCGATGCGCGCCGCAACCGCCGACGCCGAACCGCCGGACGATCCACCAGGCACCAGCGCAGCCTCGGAATCCTGCCGGCGCTTCCATGGATTCTCCACCGGTCCATAAGCGCTGGTCATGTTCGACGAACCCATGGCGAATTCGTCCATGTTCGCCTTGCCAAGGAACACCGCACCGTCGCGCAGCAGATTGGCGCTGACAGTGCTTTCATAGGGCGGAACGAACGGCTCCAGGATCCGGCTACCGGCGGTGGTCCGGATGCCCTCGGTGCAGAACAGGTCCTTGATCGCCAGAGGAATGCCGGTCAGCGGCGCGAACTCGCCGCGCGCAATCGCAGCGTCGGCCGCATCCGCCTGCGCCAGCGCACGCTCGGCGGTAATGGTGATGAACGCATTCAGCCGCGGGTTCAGCGCCTCGATCGCGGCCAGGTGCGCCTCGGTCAGTTCGCGCGACGAGTATTCGCGCTTGCGCAACCCCTCGCGGGCAGCCGCGATGGTAAGATCGGTCAGGACACCGGCCATCATTCGATGACCTTGGGAACGACAAAGAAGTCCCCTGCCCGTTCCGGCGCATTCGCCAGCACCTTCTCGGGATAACCGCCGTCGGTCACCACATCCTCGCGCATCTTCAGCGCCATCTGCGCAGCACCCGTCAGCGGCTCGATCCCTTCGACATTCACCTCGTTCAATTGCTCGATCCAGCCAAGGATGCCATTCAGGTCCGCCTGCAAGGCAGGCAGTTCGGCGTCATCGACATGGATGCGCGCGAGTGTGGCAATGCGGCGAACCGTCGCGAGATCGAGCGACATAAGACGTTAATCCTGTTGTGGTGATCGTAGCTGACCATACCGACGCCGCGAGGTGGCTTCAACCAACGGCGGCAGCCGTCCGCTTGGCATGACGCACTGCGGACGCCGATACTGTCGGCATGCCGCTGCTCAGCATGAAGGACCTGCGCGCAACGCTCGCCCGCAACCAGCGGCTGATCGGGCTGGATCCCGGCACCCGTACCATCGGCGTCGCGCTGACCGATGTCGGCGTCTCGCTCGCCTCCCCCTACGGCTCAGTCAGCCGAGGCAAACTGCGCGACAACGCAGCCGAAATCGTCGCGATCGCCCGCAAGGAAGGCGCGGGCGGCCTGGTGGTCGGATTTCCCCTGTCGATGGATGGATCCGTCGGTCCCGCCGCACAGGCCGCCCGCGACTGGGCGCTCGCCCTGTCCGATGCAACCGGACTGCCTGCTGCCTTATGGGATGAACGCCTGTCGTCCGCCGCGGTCAATCGCTTCCTGATCGCTGAAGCAGACCTCAGCCGCCGGAAGCGCGCCGACATGGTGGACCGATCCGCCGCCGCCTGGATGCTGCAATCCGCGCTCGACGCAAGCCGATCTCACTGACGGCGCCTCCCCGTGTCATGGCCGGGCCTGACCCGGCCATCAGTACCCGCAAGCACCTGCGCGCCGTCTCGTCGCCCGCCCGCTCAGTCGAACCCGAGAAAGCCTTCCATCTCCCTGATCGGCCGCGCGGCCTTCAGTCGCGCCAGATCCGGCACTGGCCGCGCGGTGCGCGCATCGCCGGCCAGCAGCGTCTCCAGTTCGGCCGCCACAGACAGGACAAACGCATCGCCGCCGCGTGGACCGACGATCTGCAGGCCGAACGGCATGCCGTGTCGGTCCAGCCCCACCGGCAGCGAAACGGCAGGATGGCCGGCCAGCGTCACCGCGTAGGCAAGCGCCAGCCAATGGAAGTAGGTGCGCGTGGGCTTGCCATCGATCTCCGCCGGATACAGCTCGCGCCAGGACCGCGGGCTGATGGTGATGGATGGCGTCAGGATCACGTCACAGGTCTGAAAGAACGCCTGCCAGCGGCGATACAGTGAGGTCTGCAATGCCTGCGCGCGTGCCACATCGGCGGCGGTGTAGCGCAGCCCTTCCTCGACGTTCGCGTGGACATTCGGCCCGACATCCCCGGGACGCGTACGAACCTTGTCAGCATGGCTCGCGAGGAAGTTGAGCGCCCGCAGCACCTCGAACGCCTCGTCCGCCCCGGAACAGTCCGGCGCAGTATCCTCGGCCCGCGCAAACACATGACGGAACAGCGCGGTCTTCTCCGCGAACACCTCGCCGACGTGGCGCTCGGTTGGTGCAAAGCCAAAGTCCGGTGTCACCGCGACACGCAGGCGAGACAGGTCGATCCGCGCCGGCACCGCATAGTCCTCGGCCCGCACAGGAGCGGCGAGCGGATCGCGCGTGTCACCGCTGACCATGGTGGACAGCAGCAGGCACAGATCTGGCACCGTGCGCGCCATGGGCCCGGCGACCGGCAGATTGCTCCAGCCCAGAGCACTCCGTTCCTTCGGCACCAACCCAGGCGTCGGGCGGAATCCGACGATCCCGGAAAACGCCGCCGGATTGCGCAGCGACCCACCGGTGTCGGAGCCGGAGCATATCGGCACCATGCCGGTCGCCAGCGCCACCGCCGAACCACCCGACGACCCGGCCGCCGACTTTTCCGGATCGAACGGATTGCCCGTCGCGCCATACACAGCATTCCGTGTATTGGCACCGGCGCCGAACTCCGGCGTGTTGGTCTTCCCCACCACGATCGCGCCCGCCTGGCGCACGGCGGCTACCAGCCGCTCATCCGCCGCCGGCACATGATCGCGAAAGATCACGCTGCCATGCGTCGTCCGCAGTCCCTCGGTCTCCTGCAGGTCCTTGATGCCGATCGGCAGCCCGTGCAGCGGTGGCAACGCATCGCCGCGCGCCACAGCGACGCCAGCTGCCTTCGCCGCAGCCCGCGCACGATCGAAGTCGCGAGCAACCATGGCATTGACCGCGTGGTCCACCGCCTCGATGCGAGCGATACAGCTTGCCAGCAGCTCCGTCGGTGCCAGCTTCTTGTTCCCGATCAGGCGGCGGGCCTGAACGGCGGTCAGATCGCACGCCTCGGTCATGTCAGTAGCCCAGCGCCAACCCATCCTTCCGAGGCTCGGATCCCGCAACCAGGAATCCGCGCTGCCGGTCAATCCAGATCGCCTGCCCGCCGCCATGCGGACGCTCGACCGTCCCCAGCGAGTGCCCAAGCTTCGTCAGCGCGGCGCAGATCTCCGGCGTGATGCCATGCTCGATCTGCACCTTGCCCTTCATCGGCAGCAATCGGGGAAGATCAATCGCCGCCTGTATATCCAGCCCGTATTCCAGCATGTTGCTGAGGAACAGCGAATGCCCCATCGGCTGGAAGTGCCCGCCCATCACGCCATACGGCATCACCGCCTGGCCGTCCTTCATCACCATGCCGGGGATGATCGTGTGCATCGGCCGCTTGCGAGGCGCGATGCAGTTCGGATGCCCGCGTTCCACCCGGAAGCCGAAACCGCGGTTCTGCAACATCACGCCGCTCTTCTCTGCCAGGATCGCAGATCCGAACCCCTCGAACAGCGAGTTGATGAAGCTGCACGCATTCCCATCGCGATCCACCACGCACAGGTAGATCGTATCGCGGTGCGGCGGCAGCAGCGTCTCACCGGCGTTCGGCAGGTTCACCATCGCCTTGTCGTCGCCGATCAACTTGCCCAGCCCCGACAGATACTCCGAACTCAACAGTTTCCGCACCGGCACATCTGCCTGCCCCGGATCGGCAACGAACGCGTCACGATCGCGATACGCCAGCCGCGCCGCCTCGATATGCCGGTGATAGCGCAGCGCGTTGAACGCCCCCTCCGGGGCCGACGGCAATCCACCGAGCATGCCAAGGATCATCAGCGCCACAATGCCCTGCCCGTTCGGCGGACACTGATACAGGTCGTAGCCCTTCCAGTTGATCGTGATCGGCTCGACGAACTCCGCGTTCCGCACACCCGCGGCAAAATCATCCTCGGTATGCAGGCCGCCGCGCGATTGCAACGCCTGCACCATGTCCTGCGCCACGGCACCTTCGTAGAACGCCTTGGCCCCATGACGCGCAATTGCACGCAACGTCTCCGCCAACGCCGGCTGTTCGAAGATGTCCCCTTCCTCCGGCGCCATGCCGCCCGGCAGGAAATGCGCCGCACCGTTCTTGCGCAGCTTCGCTTCCAGCCGCTTCCAGTCCCAGGCCACCTTCTGGTGCACCGGCCACCCGTCAGCGGCGAACCCGATGGCTGGCTGCAACAGCTCATGCAGGTCCTTGCGGCCGTGCGCCTTCAGCAGCGTCTCCCAGGCATTGATCGCGCCCGGAACAGTCACCGCATGCGCCGAGGTGTTCTCGATCCCCGACATGCCGTGTTGCTCATACCAGTCGATCGTGGCGGCGGCCGGCGCCCGGCCGGACCCGTTCAGCGCATAGACCTTCCCCGCCCCGGCTGGCGCATACAGGCAGAAGCAGTCGCCGCCGATGCCGGTCGATTGTGGCTCGATCACGCACAGCACGGCGCAGGCGGCCACCGCCGCATCCACGGCATTGCCGCCGGCCCGCAGCACATCGAGCGCAGTCAAAGTGGCGGCAGGCATCGAGGTGGCGGCCATGCCATGTGTTGCATAGACGGGACTGCGGCCGGGCAGATGGAAGTCGCGCATACGGGCTCCAATGGCATGCCACCGGGCTGGACCCGGTGGTCAGGGATCGACGGTTTGGGCAGTATGACGCCGTTACTGATCCATGACCACTGGAGCGCCTGCCATGGCCGAAACAATCACGTTTGGCGACTTCGAGCGCGTGGATATCCGCGTCGGCACCATCACCGACGCGCAGCCATTTCCCGAGGCCCGCAAGCCCGCCTTCAGGCTGACCATCGACTTCGGCCCGGGGATCGGCGTGAAGAAATCCTCGGCCCAGCTCACCGTGCACTACAAGACAGACCAGCTGATCGGCCGCCAGGTCTGCGCGGTGGTCAACTTCCCTCCCCGCCAGATCGGCCCCTTCATGAGCGAGGTGCTGACGCTCGGCATGCCGGATGCCGACGGTTCGGTCGTCCTGGTGAAACCCGACTTCAAGGTGCCGAACGGTGGCAAGCTGTTCTGATGGCAGCCCATTATTACGCGGTGAGCTGGGACCAGTTGCACCGCGACGCCCGCGCCCTGGCGTGGCGGCTGATGGGCAAGGGCCCGTTCACCGGCATCGTGGCGATCACGCGCGGCGGACTGATCCCGGCGGCGATCATCGCTCGCGAGCTCGACATCCGGCTGGTGGAGAGCGTCTCGATTGTCACCTACGCGGCGGGAAGCGGCGGCACACTGATCGAGGAATCGAAAGCAGGCGCCCCAGTCGTGATCAAATCGCCGGTGGCGGCCGGCGATGGCACCGGCTATCTGATTGTCGATGATCTTGTGGATACAGGGACAACCGCGCGCGTCGTGCGCGGGCTACTGCCGCGTGCGCACTTCGCCACGGTGTATGCCAAGCCAGCCGGGCGTCCCGTGGTGGACGATTACATCACCGAGGTGTCGCAGGACACCTGGATCATGTTCCCCTGGGACACCGAGCCGCAGTTCGTCGCCCCCCTGGTGAAGCGCAGTACATAGCGGTTTTCTGCCACTTCGAGGCGTTTTCCCGGTAGGCCGAACCGGGCTAAAGCCACACGCGGGAACTTCACTCTTGGCGCTTGCATCAGCTGGTCGAACAGGCGGGATAGCTGTGTTTGTTCAGTTGTCACTGTGTTGCTTCCTCCCTCCCCAATTGGCCTTTTGGGTATTGACCGGCACACGCTGGCCGCTAAATATATGAGCGTTCGGACATCAGCGCCACGGGGGGAGGGTTTGGCTATGCCCGCTCAAATTGTCGTTGTCCTAAGTGATCCGGAGCTTGCCGACGCCACGGTCTCTGCTCTGACGGCAGATGGCCACGATGCCCTAGCCGTTCATGATCCAATGACGGCCCTCGCCCTCCTCGGGCAAGCAACCGAGATCGAATTGCTGGTTGCTAGCACCTACTTCGGTGAGGGTAAGCCTACCGGCACGTCCCTGGCCCTCATGACGAAACTCAGTCGACCGAATCTAAAGGTGATCTTCACGGCCGATCCCGAGCTTGTCCCTCTGCTAGAGGACATTGGGCGCGTGATAGTCGATCCGATAACGCCAGCGTGCATCGTGGATGCAGTCCGCTTAACGATGACGCCACAGTAACTCAGCGTCAGACAGCGGTTTGTGCAGGTCGACCTGCCTGTAAAGTCTGTCAAGCGCGAACGCCATGGAGCGGCAATAACTCCGTCTGACCCGCGATATCACGATCCATTAAAACAGAGATGCCGGTCGACGTTTTCTCCACTCCGATTGTGGCCGCTGTCACGGCGCCACTGAGGGACATCGTATCGATGACCTTATTGCCGGAATAGAGTTTGAGCAGATCGTTCTTATAGGTGTAGCTGTCGGCCGTTGCCAAACCGAGCAAATTCACGCGGGCCTGTGAGGCAGTATTGGGCAGACCATCAGCCACGACCTTCGCATGAAATCTTTGTGGGTGATCGATCTGCACCGCACCAAATAGATCGGCCAGATGCACTGTCTGCCCAGCACTGACGGACTTAGTGAACTCCCACTGGGAAAAATCACCTACAGCGATCGTGCCCTGTCCGTTCACATCCGCATTGATTACCGGATTCACTTTTGTCCCGCTACTGAACTGGTTGGAGAAAGAGGCTCCCGCTGCACCATTCACGGTGAACTTGTCTTCGACGGCGTTGAAGCCACCAACCCATCTGGAGTTGGCAGCTATGTTCACCGTGACATCGGCTTCGAAGCCGGCGGACGATACGTTCAGTGTATCCATGCCGCGAACGTTGAACACAACATTGTCGGCAAAGTCAGGTGGTGCTGTGACTACTGCAGCTTGGGCTGAGACATTTGCACCGTGCGAAAGGTTCATGGTGTCATCGGAGCGATATGTCAGCGGATTGCCAGCTAGGTCATTGCCCCTGATATCGATGGTGGTGCCAGCGTTCATCATCAGGTTGTCGCCGGGCTGCGGCCGACCTGCTGGTGACCAGTCTATTGGATTACTCGCCTTGTTGTTGCCGCCGCCGCTCCATATACGCGGTGTAGCCATGATCCTCCCTCCTATCTTATTCGGAATAATCTTCTGGAGCCGAAATTTAGTATTGCGTCTTCTTTGATGTAGATCGTTCAGCTAAGATCGTCACGAGGGACAGATAGGCGCCAATGTTCAACAACACGTCACAGGTTGTATCATCCGACAATCCCTCACCGATTCGGTAGCCCGAAAATCATCATCCCGGGCACTTGAACAAGGCTTACGTGGTGCCCCGGCTGATCAAGGCCTCCCTAGAAGTCAATAGACTCATGCGCTGCTGAGGCCTCCCCAGGTTGATGCCTGCAAGGCGCTACTTAGAACTCGCCATGCCCCCTGCGCGGCTGAGACCCAGTCTTTTTGCTTCGTCCCGAGCTTCAGCCGATC
>Ga0310811_10012616_pt1 | contig 10972 bp, 12 predicted proteins | sample YCmetagenome_FD_207642 | JGI IMG/M metagenome (GOLD analysis project Ga0310811, IMG submission 207642) | Soil microbial communities from experimental microcosm in Duke University, North Carolina, United States - YC | ecosystem: Engineered > Artificial ecosystem > Soil microcosm > Unclassified ...
GCAGACGCTGGTGGTTTCGAAGAATCGTCCCACCAGAAAGGTACGATTATGGATGGAACGAGCTCGGACACATATATCGGACCTCTCTTTTCACCATAATATACCAGAGATGGACTGGCCATCCATCCTCTTGGAACTCTCGCCATTGTCTTGGTGTGGCCTCCGTTCTCTCGTAGCATCTGGCAGTTTGTTCTCCCGACTCTACGATCTGCTCCAACAATTATCCAAGACAGAAGCTATTTCGCGTCTCGAACACCTGGATGTCACAGGGTGTCCGGGTTTCGAGAGATTCTTGCCAGACTTCGAAGACTCTCACCTAGATACCCTGACAGTTGCCTGCTTCACCCCTTCAATGGGTGGGCTGTGGAGTCGGGTGCATCGGCTCAGAACCATGACTATCACAGAAGGATGGATAGAGATACTCCCGGCCTTGACGGCCAATCAGTCACTCGAGAATCTCGTGCTCTCCAATTTGGTCCTAATCTCGATGCAGTCAGGTGGCGATGACCGCGCCGAACTTTCCAACCTCCAATGCTTGAAACTCTTCAACATTGCATCGGTTTCTGTGATCACTAGCGTCGTCGTCGCACCCAATTTGCAAGTCCTGCACTTGTTCAGCATCAGCCATTCGTCTGACGTGCTGGAATTTGCGCACGCCGACCCTCTTCGAGCTTTGAGGGAGCTCCGGGTTGGAAGCTGCACTACTACCACCAGCTCGCTGAAGACCATCATCACTGGAGCGCCTTTATTGGAAACCCTCCAGATATCAGGCATACACGGAGTTGTTAATGATGTACTTGACTTCATTTGCGGTACACATCCAAACGATCAGCATCAAGAAGTGTGCACCTTCTTGAAACATGTCGACTTCTCTAGCTGTGGTGACCTACTCACCAGAAATGCTTATTCCCTTGTCAAGACCCGCCTGCGCACTGATCAGGCCGTCACTGTAGATGAAGGTCAGCTTGGGTGCAAGGCCGAAATTGAGTCCTTGCGGTTAGATGGTTGTCCTCTTATAGAGGCGGAGATGCTGCCATGGTTCAGAGGGAAAGTGAAAGTGTTTAGCTGCGTGTATATGACGAAAAAAGAAGGCAAACAAAGGCGTTAACGAGTTGAGCCTGCATACTGTACAAGTAATCCCCTTCGGGCAGGGGCACGCAATGGGCACAAGTGGGCGTGTCGTGTATTCACGGAGTACTGTAAAAGTACTGCTAATCATTACAATTGAAGAGATGATTAGAATCTGTATCGCTTTTCAAGGACCCAGTACATAGACCGAACATCGAACACTTGTGAAACATACATGAAATTGAACTCCATAATACTGACGAATGTCAGATGATACACTACAGACTAGCCAGAAAAACAAAGGGTGTGTGGCAAAAACGTGGTTACTATGTGATTTCAGCCAATGTGACGAGGCTTACGGATGGTAGTCACGGGCTGAGTGAACAGCCAAGGGAACCGTCAGGTCAGCTTCACAAAGCATGCGAGAATGACAGGGCTGAATGCCGCTGAGGCGGTATGAAACTCGTTCACGAACTGTCGCTACGTAAGAGCGCCGCTGCCGATGCATCGATCTAGGCTGTGGATAAGGCTTGATGCGATAGACGATAGTTAGTGCTATCCGACATAGCGGATCTTGATTGCACCAGCCCTGTTGCGCACTTCGAGAGCTAAACCGAGCGTTAATGTTTGTGTAATATCTGTATTTCGTGGATCGAACCTTTCAGTTCTTCCGCTTCCTCTCTCTGTTCGTAGTCCAGGACCAAACGTTTGAGATGTTGCTGCTCTACCTTGTCTTGGAGCTGTGCAGATCGCGTATGCACGGCGAGCGCAGATTCAGCTGGTACAAGAAGATGGCGACCCTACCATTCCATCGTCGGTAAGGACAAGATAGTGAGGCCCAAGACAAAGATGCGCACCTGCTGCTTACTGCCGCGTTTAGTAATGACAGTGAACTGCATCACGGCGTTACCGTCCGGATTGTTGTCGCCACCACCATCGACATCACCCTCATCAGCCCGCTTCTTGCGCACATTAGGGCCGAGAACAGCAGAATCCCACCATGCTGTCTTCTTGTCAACCTTTCTGGACTCAGCCGAGGAATCTGTAATGATCTTGGCGAGCTCTTTCTCAAACTCGGCTTCAGCTTCCTCGGAGGGTCCGAGATGCTCCTGTGTGGACAGGACGACAACAGGGTCAGGAGACGAAGTTCGATCTTCGTTCTAGGAGGTATAATCAAACCCTGGTCATTGCACAGATAGGGCTCAGCCAAGCTATCGCTTACCGAAGACTCCTGATCGGTCGTATCACCATCATCTTCGTCTTGTTGTTGAGGTCGTTCACCTTCTTCGTCACTGTCTTCACCACTATCCTCACCAGTCGACACTTATTTCAAACTGTGAGTTGGGTATCCACAATAAAAAGCGACAAGCAAGCGTACAACCAGCGTTCTGCAAAGCAGCATTGAACATGTCATCAACAGCCACAGCGGCTTCCTCTATTGTCTTATACATCGTCATCTTGGGCCGGATAGCCTGCAGGCGAATTAAAATCAGGTGTGCTATCCAAAGTGGACCCACTCGCCTCGATTGAATCAGAGAGCATAAAGTCAACGTCCATGGGTAGATCTTCTTTGCATAAAACATAGTACTGCAGAACAATGGTGTAAGCATCGTCACAGGTAAGGTATCGAGCAACGTTTACCTGGAAGAAAACAAGAAAATTATCAAGTTTCCGCTTCTGAGTCCCTCGGTCAAAGCACATGCCAACAGTGTCGAGCAGAACGCAAACGAGACGAATGCGGAAAAAATCGCTAGGCATATCCATCGGGCAAGGCTGACGGGGCAATGGGTGTCCCTCGGCTGTAAAAAGGAGTTAGTTGAGGCATGCGAGTCATGTCATACACTGACGATGTCCGAACGTGACCAGCGACCACATAGTATCAAACACCAGGGCCGACCCCAACAACCGATAGATATAGAGTTCCCCCAGATATTTTATAGTAGCCACACGACGTTGGTTCGTACTATAGACGTTCTGTTCCAAACCTCTTCGAATGTCTTCGAGAACCTGGTCCACGACCGATATAGCGAAAGCGGGGTGATAGCGTTGGAGGTCATATGTTAGCATGGCCAACAAATTGACGTTGCTATATTTAATTTTCCAAGGCTTGGTGAAAACTTTATGCAAGGTGCGCTGAACAAGTGGATCGTCCCAATCAAGCTTGCGAAGGAGCTTGAGGACCTTGTCGATGGTCTTCTTAGCTAAAACGTCGTATATAAGATGGCGGATGAAAAGTTCCAAAGGAGTGCGCTCCTTCTGTTGTCTGGGAGCTCGTTCCGGTGGGTTACACTGCATCAGTTGTGTGAGTAAAGTTATTCCTCCAGGTACAATGAACAGACCTGATAATACGCGTTCTCAAGTAGAAGGATCTGCCTTTGATCGAAGTGCTGCATACTCTGCTTACGCCTCATGAGCTCAAGCTGTAATGAGAACATTTTTAGCGACTGTCAGCCTGCATACATCGTAAACCGACCATAGTACCAAATCTTTCCCTAGTGTCGTCACTGCGCAGCAAAAAGCGACCGCACCCTTCAAGGAGCATCGAGATGTTTTCGACATTCGTTCCAGAAAAGTCGTCCAAGCATACTTTAAACATGTGGAGGACACGATGAGAAGGCACGACGCGAAACTTCGTCAAGTTGGACAAATATAATATGTTCTTTCCATATTAATTAGTATAGGAGAATAGAGCGAGCAGATCATTGATTTACCTTCAAGCGAACCTCTGCAAACTCTTTCACGACGCTTTTCTTTCGTTGCAAGTAGCGAAATTCTTCATCCAGCTTGAAAAAACAACTGTGACGTAGGGCCTTGTCGAGTTGAGATAAAGCTCACCAGGGCCACAAGCTCGGCACCAATGTCCGGCATGTATCTGTTCAAAGTTGCCACAAACCTTGCATAATGAGGAAGCAAGTCGGTTCGATTCTTTGGTACAGCATTCAGGAACTATGGAGCTGTCAGTCAATCCGGATCGGAAACGAGCCTGACTGCTGACCTTAATAAGTCTCTTCCTAGCCGCCTTGGAGTTCAAAAACGCGAAATCGATTGCAGCTTGGTCAATCATTGCACGATTTGTTGCATCGGGGAGGCGTGCAAGCAAAGCAGTAAGCAGCTGCGATGGTCCTTGAGGAGCGAGTTGAGGCGACAACGGAGGACTTGAAGCCTTGATCGGGGACATTGGTGTCGGTGTGATTGTACTAAGCGGTATAAGCGACTCTGCAATCCTGAACTAACTGATAGATAGACACACCCATCGGGTTCTTCCTCGCGCACCTCGGCTTCGGCGGTATCGTCTTTTCTTCCATTTACTCGATCACCATCACCATCCTGTTTCAGACCCTCCAATTCCTCTTCTAGTTTCTTTGCTTCGGCATCTGCCTTTTCCTTCTCTGCCTTTTCTCTCTCTTCTGCGGCTTCGTTATCTTCCTTCTCGTCGCTCTCAATGCCCAAAACAGACTTCGGCACGAAGTCCTTTAGGTCCTGGATGTCCTCAAAGAAGCGACGCTCTTCCTCGTCCTCCCATTTACCCCCAGAAATCACAAGAGGATCTTCTTCGTCACCTGAGACGGCATTTCCTCCAATTTGGATAGAATCCGACTTCTGGGACGCCGTGGGCAATGACGGCATAGGCAAGTACAGCAGTTCCGAGAGTCTGAACAGACACATCAATGGTTGTAACAGCTGGAAGATTTGTTTTCAAACCGACGTTTGGCAGCTCGCAAGTAGTTTCTCGTAGCCTTTTGTCATCTTCTCATACGCTTGTTGCCTATCCTCAAAAATCTCTCCAGACCGGATGTATGCTTCATGATTCCTACGATCTTGATCTTGTAGACGCTGGGAAAATGGAGGATTAATTTTCTGGAGAGAAGACATTTATATTTATATTTATATATATACCTTGTGCTCTATAGTGAGTTTCTTGGAAACGCTGTCGAAATAACCTTCGCACATGCGCTTGAATCGATCACGAATTTCTTGTTCGACAAGTTCCTCGTCCTCATGCAAGAGCGTTGGGAAATCTCCTTGGGTGGCGTTGGTAGTTGCTGAAGATAATGTTCCAGGTTCTGCTTCAGCGGATATCTGCTTGCTCTGAGGAGGCGTCAGGCCCAAATAGGGTCTCGAGTATGATTTCAAGAATATGGAAAGAAGGGGTAAAGATGACAACGTCGGATCATTAGACAACTTCACAGACGTCAGTTACACCCCAAGCAGTAGTTCACATAGAGCCTACCAGTTCCTTCAATATTTTCATCATCCATTCACCGCCACTTCGTCTCTGTCCATCAGTAATGAAACCGACTAATGCAAGCTCAGAACAGACACGGAGAAGGGGACGCTGGCGAGAAACTCGGGTAGAATCCTCCTTCTCCCGCTGTTCAGGAGGTAGCGCAGAGAGAGCTGCACGAGAAGGGGCTGCAAGCGCAGTAGACAATGATGAAACGAGGGAAGGAGTAAATGCTGTGGGGAAGCGTCTATGGAGAGCTGAAATAATCTGGAATTGTTAAGCTGTCAATGTATGCGACGTTCATGGAAGTTCCTTCTCACCTCAACAGCACTCCAAACATCCTTCTCCGTCTTACATCTCGCGATTCCCTCTAGTGCGGCCCCAGCTATCTCGTCGATGTACTTTTCCAGCGACAACGAGTCTATGTCCTTGAGGATTTGGTCACGCTGATCAGTACCGAGAGATTGGCGCATGCGCTTGATCAAACCAGTATGGCGCTTCAAGGAAGAGTCCAACTTGGACAACTCTACTGTTGTTCGTAAAATCATAAATTAGATCCCTCCGGGTGTGAACGAGTACTATGACTCACCTTGGACATCCAAAGCAGCGTTCAACTCCCTGAGCTTTACACGTTTAGCATGGCGTGCCTTCTCTTCGTCGACTTTAAGGAGTGCTGAATCCATTACTCGCCAGGGATATACTGTCAAAGGCGAACAGAATGCAGCACTAAGCCGCAGCGGAGGCAACAACTTGAACGAACTCCTGATTGCCTTTTGAGGACTGAGTGCTTCTGATTGGCTGGTTCGAATATTGTACTATATGGCCACATCGAGGTTGTTGATTTTTGAACATCTACTTCTTGGGCCATGGCGGCTACAATCAGCTCATAACCTCCAGTAGTAATACCCAAGAAACGTTTACAAAGAGGTGTCAACTTCTTTGCTGTAGCCTCGAACGGAGGCCTAATAATAAGGTCATGCCGCGGTACTTATTAAGAATTAATTGATATGCTAGCGGCGGCCGCAGGCTAATGCCAAGGACCAAGGTACACCGTAACAATGCTCAAAAAATCACTGGTGCCCAATTTTTGACAGGGAGCGCCCGCCCCGCGGCCCAATGGCACGGAGTATTTGTGCCTAACCTTTTCGTCACGCTAACATCAGGTAGCTTCCAAGTGATGTATCACGATATTCACTTTAATATTGATTGCCTGGCAATGACAATCACAGTACATGGCATTAGAGACTCTGAATCAACAGCTGTATGATGAAAGCAACATGAAATACAATGCAACGAGAACAACAGCAACGACTGTCATAAATAGTGTAGCGAAAAGGATATGAATGAGACGCGAGAGAGGGGAAAGTGAATGATGAAGTAAATGACGCGCAGGAGAAAGAACAAATAGCGTTAAAGCATAAAATAACTCGGGGGATATCGGTACAACACGTAATGCGTGGATGTGATAGCGATGGATGGCATCGGGATGGCGTGCAAGATAACGTACGACGTGTCTCTGACGGTTTCCATCGCGCCCTCCCCCTCCCACCCCAACAAAGGTCACCAGCCACCTCTAACGGTGGCGTGAAGGCCTTTGAAAGAATATCGTACCCCGTCGCGATCTCACCCGGATCGCGTAGCATCCTCAGCCTCAGCTCCAACAAGGGAGGGGAAAGAAACGCCACCGTCGACGCCACGTCGACGTCGCCTGTCCTCGCCGGAAGGACGGGTTGCTGGGTGCCGAGGGTTAGGATTGCCAACGTTGCCGGCATTGAGATACCTGTAGTGACCCGCACCAGTGCTGACACCTGGAGGGTACAATGTTCCACGATTGTACGAGCTGCGCTCCTTCCTCCGGATATGCGTGGGCTTGGGGAACTCCTCTGGGAGCCCCTGATTCGGCCCGGGGTCGGAGAAGAATATCTTTGGACGCCACTCCTCACGTTCGTCCATGATGCAGGAGTTCTTAAACTTCTCCACGAGGGCTTCCTTTCCCCTATTATAGGGCTCGACTTAGCAATATCAAAGAAAGCGGAGTAAGACGCACTGATAGTTCGCATAGCTCATCTGGAGCACTTTCTCACTTGAGTATATGTTCCTGGGCGATAAGGTCAGTCCTTGTCATTCACCGCGTGGTACGCATCTTACCACTTCTCATTTAGGCGCGCCTTCGCGAAACGTAACAAGTCCTGCACCGATATGAAATTGACAAAGGCATAGCCAACGTTGCATCCTGCATTCACCGTATCAGTATCCGCTAAAACAGTTAAAAGCGCAAACGTCATACCATTCTGGAAATCCATCCTCAGGTACAGAAAATCAATTCTCCGAGGACACACTTTGTTAATGTACGTGATAAGCTCCTTGTCCGTCATTTTATTCGGAATATTTTTGACCATCACGGTGGTCCGCGTATCGACACCAAGCTCGATCTTTTTGATGTCCAACTGATTACCCTCAGGCGGAGCTCGAGATGAGGAATGGGCCAGCGATGGCGGGCGCGTGGCAACAGTGCCTGGCTGAAGCGGAGCGGAAGATGCGGGATATGGAAAGGGATATTCCGCTACCGGGTGCAATGGCTGTGGATAATAAGGCGAGGACGTGTACATGGTCCAAGGTTCTAAAACGTTGTGTGACTGGTAGGTCACCCAACCACCACTCATAGCATCCCAATATACAGGAGGAGACGACATGGGAGATTGGGGAGGAGCAGGATGCATCGCCATAGTGATGGGATTTGGGACCGGAGGTGATGTTACCCAAGGTGGCTGTATTTGGTTTACATCGAATGGAGCACCATGATAATACTCCGTTGTATAATATGTCGGCAGATGTGGCGCCGTGCCCGTCGCTGCTAGCGTTAAGCCAGAAGCATCGGCGACATCTTGCTCTTGATCATACATGCTATGCTTTCGATGATCTGCATCAAATAGCTTCTGATGAGAATGGCCTCGAGTAGAATCGAATAGGAGGTGATTGGAACTGCGCCTGCCGTACTGTCCCTGAGAGGTGTCAACGATGTTGATGTCAGTGTGTTCACCGCGGCTATCAGAATGATTAGTATGAATGTCGTGAGGCCCTGCTGTGGATCTCCTTCTGCCTTTCAACGCTTGACTACCAGCGGTATTGTCACGAGAATCGAAAACGGGTTGCTCGCGCTCTGGATAATAACCGCCCGCAGCGACGTCATTCAAGACGGGGAATGGAATTGCAGCTGGATTAGATGCGGCTTGTGACTGCGATAAATAAGTAGTCGCCGTGGGTGTCTTCGGCTCCGCGGCATGTTCGCCCCCGATGTCGCAATCTCTGCTAAATGACGATGGTTCCTTCTGGGCTTCTGTGTAATGATCGCGTAAGGAGGCCCTGCTGAAAAGACGAAGTTTCATGCTATCCACGACACATCCGTCTAGCTCTTCCCAAGCCGCGTCCGCATCTCGGACATCAAAATATTCGGCTAGAAAAATCTGGGTCGTTTAAAAGGTTAATGATTTGTCAATTATGGGAAGGGTGAGGTCGCAAACTGAGTGGTCGAAAGGGAAACCCGTACGTGGTAGGCCAAAAGTGCACGCTACAGGCTAATTGCAAGAAGCAGATGACGGAACGGAACACAGACAAAGACAAGGAAACGACAAGAGACTTGCCTGAGTAGAGCTCTCGATGTCTTCGACATTAACGCAGTTGAAGGCCTTGACATCCCCATATTTTTCCAATACACTCCTGATTTTGACCGGAATGGCAAAATGCCTCCGGGTGCGAGAAGCAGTAAAATCGGGAGTAGACGAAGTATCATTAATAGATATGCAGAACGTGCCTTCTGTCTGTGTCATAAAGACGGGAGACAAGGCGCCCAGAAGCTTACAGCAAGCATTATATTAGTAAAGTATGGACGTTAATGACGACATGGCCTTACCTCTGTACAATGTCCAGTTTCCGCAAGACGGCATGTTAACGCCTCTTGCCAAGCAATACCGGTAGCTTGCGCACTCGATATGGCTTTACTGTCATCTTGCATCCGTTTAGACGCCCTTGACTCAATGACACGCTTGGCGCGTTCAGCATCGCGTACGTCATAAAATGCAACAATGAAATCCCGGTTTTCCGGACTCCTACGGAAGATCTTTTGGATCGGTTTTGTCGAAAAGCGACGCATGGAGCGCGCCATAGGGCTAGTGATGGTAGGAGACGAAAGACTCTTGAAATATTGAGCAATGACATCCTCGGATAGGTCACTGGGTGCATTTCCGATCTACATGAAACTTAGTATGACCCTCAACAAATCTACAAAGTGCTTACGATCAGAAACCTGCTATGCTGATTGTTATTGTTTTCGGGAGCAGAATCGGCGGGGGTGAGATCAGTAATGGGATCGGTGGAATCATGATCGGTGCCATCACTCTGAAGAGATGAAGATGGCGTGAGAGGAGGTGTGAGGTAATGACTTTTTGCCGTAGGCTTCCTAGTATAAGTCTTTGAACGACTAGAATCCTTGCTAGTAGAGGGCTGCGGGGGTATTGGAGAAGCCGAATTACGCAAGTTCGATGATTGCGGGGGAGCCACGTGGCGAGATGTTACCATCTCTCGCGGACTTGGTCTATAGTTGAAGGGGTGAGTGATATTGAAATAATGATAATGACCGGCTTAGGAAAGTCCTCGGCTCACCGTAAATTTGGAAGGGAAGGGGATGGCTGGAGTCGCGGTGGTCTAGTTGAGCACTCTCTTGTAGTGCGCTCGAAGAGAGACATGGTGGAGGTTGTGAGAAGGACTGGAAAGGTTGTTTTCGTGTGGAGATAGACGTTTATAAGAAATGTCAAGGAGAAGATGGTTGAAAAGGAAGAAAGGGATAAAGGAGAGCCTGAAAGACGAAATTGATATAATGAGTTGCTCAGATTGACGTACAGAGAATCATTATAAGATGTCGAAGGTTCGTGGAGTCGCCGTGAAGCTCACGCGGGAGATGATAAAAAAAAATAGGAAGCGCTTGACCAGACCTAGTGAGACCGTGCTCTCCACGGGGAATTGAGAGCTTTGCAACGTTGCAAGCTTTGTATTTGAAGGAATAGCAAAAATGAAACTAATGCAGGGTGCACAGCAAATGAGATGGGACAATCACCAAAAATTGAAAAAAAAAAACATCCCTCTACGGAAGAAGGCGTCAATATAGATCCTCCAGCAACCGAAGCTCACGAATTCTCTGTCAGGATAAGAAGAAGAAAAAGAAGAAGAGACGATCCATAACTGAAGCGAATTTCCCTGATCACGATGAGCGCTTGTGCTATCCCTTCAAACTTTCGATTAGATCGTGAACGGTGGAATGGCCAACTTGAGTGGTAGTTGGCTGTAAATCGTGTGACTTTTCATTAGGTTTTCCGGTGGCCAGGCTACTTACGATATAGAAGACTTCATAACCGGAGACTTGGTTATTCCAGTTCACAACATCACGAAGGCGATCCTCGCCATCAGACCGTATATCTTCATCGGACAGTCTCCAATCCGCGATGTCGCAAGTTTCAAGTTGAGTTGTTGTTCAGCCTCGCGGAGACCACCGGCATCGGTGACCTACTTGAAATATCACGTTTCAAGTCCGCGTTGAGTAGTCCAAGCAAATACTATTTCATGCTCTTCCTGCCCTAGCTTTCATGGGGGAGAGGCGGCCGTTTACACCAGCTAACTCCCACGAGA